>Ga0310786_10004139_pt1 | contig 20345 bp, 18 predicted proteins | sample AusTroGonzalo_MG_FD_203881 | JGI IMG/M metagenome (GOLD analysis project Ga0310786, IMG submission 203881) | Bovine rumen microbial communities from tropical cattle in Woodstock, Queensland, Australia - Gonzalo_03 (v2) (version 2) | ecosystem: Host-associated > Mammals > Digestive system >... | reverse complement strand
AGAAGAACTTGAACCTGAACCGGAATAAATCATATAGGCTTTGTGTGCGCCCAGGTACTCGCCCGTATAGCGGTACATACCCATACCCACTTGGCTGTGGCCATTAATAGTAGCTTGCTTACCAAGCACATACACATTTTCGCCATTGTTGCCAACACTGGTTCTCGGGATGGCTACATCCGTACCAATCAGGTCGTTCGGTCCGTCATAGAGCGGAGCGTCATTACCTACAGGTATCAAGCGATAGGTAGGCGTTTCCGATTCGAGCACTACTGCTGTTCCGCGCGGCAGGATCTCTCCGTCGAATGCAACGGGATTCAAAATGAATGCATCTCCATCCACGTAACCTGCATGTGCCCATACACTCGGCGGCATCATATAGTCGGTCGTACTGCTGTAGAAGGTGCGGTAGTAACGTATGTTATACACCGGGTCAACAGATGCCGTGACATCAAAGAGTTCACCCTCTACCATACAGCTTGCCCAAGCGGGTGCCCATGCCTGATATGCAGCCAATCTGCCTTGAGGAACGAAGATCTTGGTTTCGCCGCTGGCAGCCGTCTTGAAGTCAAGACCTTGATTAGCATCTGCCCAAGTGACAGTGGTCGGGTCGTCCCAGAGGAAGAATACTTTCTCTACACCCGTACAGTTGCGGAACGCACCCGATTCGATAGTTTTCATAGCTTCCGGCATCAAGACCATGTTGAAGCGGGTGCTGTCTTTGTAAGCATTGGCGCCAATACCCGTAACAGCATAGGAGTTGTGAATATAATTTACCTCTTCGGGGATAACCAGTGTGCCTTCGTAAGTAATCGGGAAGAGGGCACTTATTTCAGCGGGGTACGGAAGTACTTTTGCCTCTTTCGGCGAGGTAGATGTAACTTGATATACGCCATCCGTTGTCTGGTTATGCCATACGAATTTCTCACCGACTGCAGGATCAGAGTTTATCGCGCCGATCTTGGTACTATAAGCAGACCAACCAGTAGCAGCCTTATAGGTATTAACAACAGAAGAATGCACGTTGATATGATTCATGTAGGTATTGCCGGCGAAGACATTGCTGCCGAGTACGGGAGGCACATCGGTATAGCATTCAACGGCGTGCAGGAGTTTGCAGTCCTTAAATGCGGCATCACCAATCTCGTCTATCACGGAGCCTAACATTGCATCATACAGTTGGTAACAATTCTCAAAGGCATGTGCACCGATTTTGGCAATGTTTGCACCGCCTTGAATATTGGCAATTTCTACGTTATTATCATGGTAATTGTAGAACGCATAGTCATCGATCTCGGTGATATAATACGTTTCGTCCATATATTCATACGAGTCAAGGATAACTATCGATCCGAGGGAAGCTTGCGGAATGAGTTTAGCCGTGTGTGCGCCGGTGATTCTATATGTCAGATGCCTGCTATCCTGGAATTCCTCATCCATATGCTCAGCTTCAGCAGGAATATAGGTAAACTCAATCGAAGCAATATCGCAGAGTATATTTCCGGAAAGGGCAACTTCCTCCGCTGCCGAAACACCTGCCCACGTAAGGGTACCTGCTCCGCTGTTATACTGCCAAACACCCGAAAGGTCAGAAGCGCTTGTAACAGAAGAGCATGTGATGACGATGCGTGTCAGATCTCCAACAATGGATTTGAACTTCAGTTCTCCGCAATTACTTATTCCAAGTTCTCCATCTTCGAAATAGCAGTTGCCATAAATATTGGTTGTCTTCGTTAGCGATGTAATAATATTCTTGATTACAGGAGTGGTTTGGCTGTCACCCTCGGAGGTGCACCACAAAGATACATGGTTGACTTGTCGAGCCGCCCATGTGAAGTTTTCGCCCGAAGGAGTCGGGTCAACCGGAGCGGCGTCACTACTTACCGTGAACTCTATGGAATAGATATTGAAATAAATATCATATGATTCTCCACCTGTTTTATTATTGCATTCCAGCGTTACGGAGGATGCAGCGGTACCGGACCATATCAGTTGGTACTCCGTGGCATCCCATACCCAGCCTTCTGATACATTGGAAGGGTTAGAAGGATAGCTTCCGCAGTCAATGACGATGCGTGTAAAGTTGCCTGATTCGAGGGAGAAAGTAAGAGAGCCGCCCTTCTGAACGGAGATGGAACTTCCGTATTCATCATGATATAAATGGCAATAATCTCCATACGCGGGCGCATCCGTTATGGCAGTGATGGTCTTCACCGTTGCAGAAGGAGCAACATAGCCCTCTCCATCTCTTCTGTAAATCGAGATAGTTGAGAGATCATCATAATCCCAGGTAATAGTGGAACTTGACGGGGTCGGGTCAACCGGAGCTGCAGCGGTAACCACAGTGAATTCAATGGAAGACACTATGAAATCCATACTTCCTGAGAGAGTAACTGCTGCGGCTGCAGTACCTGCCCACGTAAGGGTTTTAGCCTCACTATCCCAAGTCCAATCTGTCGGAAGATTATACGGTTCAGTATAAGGAGTACCACTTGCGTAAAGCACGATACCAGAGATATCTCCTACAGAAGATGTGAACGTCAGTGTTCCTGAATTATTACTTATCCAAAGGTCACTATTTTTAAATTCGCAGTTGTCGCCGGAGGCTATTCTTCTGAGCGATGCAGTAATACCATCTATTTCCTCTGATGTTGCAACATCATCTATGTCGCTGGGCGCCAATGACAACGATGCTACATCTGTTTGATCCCAAGTGATAGTTGTCGTGGTTACAGCCGGAGCCGGTTCTTCCTCAACGACGGTGAAGGCAATGGAGGTAATGCCTGCAAAATAGATTTGATTCGAAGTACCATCATTCATCAGACTTACCGACGCTGCAGCGTCACCTGTCCATGTGAGTTTTTGTGTTCCGTTATTCCATGACCATCCGGTTCCTTCCGGCAAATGTTCAGCATCTACGTATGCATTACATGTAATAACGATGCCGGTCAATCTGCCAGACTCCGGGGCAAAAGTAAGCGTTCCGCCATCATGCATGGAAATAGTAGCATCTGTGTCATAAGTAGTGAAAACGCAATAATCCCCGGATGCGGGAGAACTACTTGTAACTGTGATGCCTTTAATCTTTTTAGAAACAGGGTCGTCACCATTCATCGTAACAACATTGACACTTTGAGCATCTGTCTGATCCCACGTGATAGTTGTACTTGCAGGAGCCGGAGCAGAGGCATCCATAGTAAACGCAATAGAAGTAGCGGTAAAATCTATAGATCCGGAGAAGGCGACTTGGCTGGAAGGCATACCTTCCCACGTGTAAGTTTTAGCATCGCCATCATACGTCCAGCCGGTCGAGAGGTCATAATACGACCACGCTTGATCGCAAGTAATAACAATGCCTACTATGTCTCCTACAGATGAAGTGAACGTAAGTTCGCCACTATTACTTATCCAAGGTTCTCTATTAGTAAATTGACAGCGGTCGTATTCGTCTACAGGACCGCTTGTTCTGGTCAGCGATGCGATAATACCCTTTATTTCAGAAGCTGTCTGGGTCTCACCATTGGTGCTGCAAGACAATAAAATCGTTTCTATATCTGTTTGATCCCATGTAACGGTTGTCGTCGGGACAGCTTCTACCGTAAACTCAATGGAGGTAATCTTTGTACCATACGCATTTGCCAACTCAACCGAATGGGTGGCTTCACCCGACCAAGTTAAGGTAGCATTGATGCTTTCCCATTCCGTTGGAGAACTCGCATAGCCATACCCACTATTATCACCATCAAAGTTGATAACAATGCTATGAATCAGATACAATGCGGAAGAGAAAGTAAGCGTTCCGCCGTTGGATACACTGAGGTCAGTACGGCCGTCATAGGTATAAAAACCAGCATAATCATCTGTAACCGATGTCGTACCCGTAAGAGTGATGCCTTCAAGCCTTTGTGATGATGTAGCGGGGCTACCATCCCTTGAATACACATCGATGGATGTCAGGCCATTTCCTGCATTCCACGTGATCGTGGTAGGTGTTGCCCATGAGGTGGCGCAGAGCGCCATGAGGGCAATGAGTAATGTGAATGTTTTTCTCATAAAAATTTGAGTTTAGTTAAACATTGAGTTAATTTATGGTGTTTGTCAACATATTGGAGCCTTGTATTATAGTTGTTTGCTTCCGCATAAACAACGGAAAAGCGACAAGTGCACATTGCACCTGCCGCCTGAAAGCCGAGTATCTGTTTTGTCTGTTACCTGCTCCGCATCCGCCGCACATACATACATACATACATACATACATACATACATACATTGCGCGCCGCGCACTGGGAAATATTGTATGTGAGGAGACTTTGAAGCATAATTCACAAATAACCGCGCAAAGGTACAATTTTTTTTGCAACTATGCAAATTTTTTTAAGATTTTTTTGCGGGATTTGGGAAATCGTCGGGGAAAATGATAAAAACAGATTGGATTTTTTTGACGACTCGAAAAAATATTGTACCTTTGCAGCGTGAAAAAGCATTAACAACAATCAAAAAACATACAACAATGAAAACTGTGACATCACCAGCAAGAAACTTTACCGTTTCTCTCTGCGCCATCATGATGACTCTTTTAACGGGATGTAACGTCAATACTCCCCAAGACTCAACCACTTCAGCCGAAAAGGAAGACAACACACCTGTGGCGGCGAAAGCAACCTACGCTTTCGGCACACATGAGGACCAACTCAAGGTACTCAACGTTACTATCGAATATTATGACAGCGACGGTACAAAGAAACAAGAGGCCGTAAAAGAGACCACTTGGTCTAAATCCGTACAATCACAATCGCTACCGGCTACCTTCGGCATGCGTATCCTCTACAAGCTCAATACCAACTACTCCATCAGTCCTACCAAAACGGAACACATCGGTTACTACTTTTCTTACACAAGTAGTACGGTGAATAAGACTGGTAAGCAAGTCGGCGAAGTCAATGCCAAATCCATTGACGTGGACGAAGACTGCGCCTCCGGAAAGATTGAGTCTTGGATCAAATCCTACTCCTCTCATCCCTCCTCGCTCCTAATCAAATATGACAGCAAAGGGAACGCCACTACTGCTGCTTGGGAATAGCAAAAAGTGCAGATATCCGCACTTTTTTTGTAATGGCGAAAGGTTATTGGTTATTGGCGAAAGTTCCCTTTAGCCTCTTGCCTCCGCCTATAGCCATAAGCCGAAATGATTTTATTGCTTTATAATTATTGAAAAGCAATAAAAATTCAAATCCGCGGCATAGGTACTACATTTTTTTGATATACGCAAAAAAAAGTGCGATTTGCTCGCACTTTTTTGTTAATCGGTTAAATGGTTAAGTAGTTAAAATGGATTTTTCTCTGAAAAAACGTTAGTTAATATGTTTTCGTGTGACTAACTGTTTAACGTTTCGATGTAATCGAAACCATCTTAACGCTTTAACAATTCTCATAATCTATTTCAACTTCCAGTTTTTCCAATTGCTTCCAATGGCATCGGAGGCTCTTACACTGGGCGTTTGTTTTTTGCTATTGGCGGTTAAGGATTGTTGTTTGACGTTAGTTGTGATGTAATCGCCCAATTCCTGCAAAGTCACATCGCCTTTGGTTTCTTGCAGTTTTTTCAGCAAATAGTACGTGAACATTCCGTGCTGTTTTGCTTCATAAGGATATGCCGTTTCATCCCCTTGCGCCGCAGAGAAAACCACCATATTCCCCTTGGGACTTCCCGGAAGGGCTTTGCATGCAACCCCTTTGGCGTTTTTGGCAAGCGAACCCGAACCGCGGTTACTTCCGCTAAAGCAGGCATCTATGAACACGGTAATATGTACGGCAGGCATTGCGCCTAGTGTTGTGTATAAATCATCTAACTTGTAACAGGTACTTACATCGCTCAAAAATCCATCAACCGGCAGAATATACGAAGTGTTATTCTTCTCGTCCGGCATGCCGTGACCGCTATAATAGAAGATGATGTTCGGGTTTGTGAACTCTTGCGCTACTTCTGCCAGCCAGTTAATTTGCCGTTTCATCTTACCATTCGTGGCATCATATACCTCACGGATATTGTTTTCCGGCACTCCCAGCACTTGTTCGCAGTATTGGCGGAACATCTTGCCGTCATTGATGGCAAACGGCACATGGCTTATGTGTTCCGATTCGTCATAGTGTTCATTGGCAATAATCACCACAAAGGTGTTGGCATTTTTTGCATTTGTTTTTGGAATACTGTTATCCACATCTGCAAGCCATGCTGACAATGCATCATATTTTTCTTGCGCTTTGTCGTAGCCTTTTTTTGCGGATTTTTCATACCATCGCAACGCTTCAGTATAGTTTTTTGCGACACCCAATCCTTTTTCATACAATAAGCCTAATCTATATTGAGCTATATCGTATCCTTGATCTGCAGCCTTATGATACCAATAAAATGCTTGCGAATAATCTCGAGTTACCCCACGGCCAAATTCATATAATTCACCAAGGTAGTGCTGAGCTGCATCATATCCTTGTTCTGCTGATTTTTTATGCCAATAATAGGCTTGCTTGTAATCTCTATCAATACCTTCGCCTGTTTCATACATAGAGCCAAGAAAGAATTGTCCTCTGGCTGAACCTTGCTCTGCTGCTTTACGATACCATTCAACTGCTTTGACATTATCTTCAGGAACGCCATACTCAAAATCGTATGATAAGCCGACCTGCTCTTGGGCTATGGGATGTCCTTGATTTGCTGCTTTCAAATACCACTTAAAAGCTTGCGAGTAATCTTGAGTTACTCCAAGCCCCAAGTCATACAAACGACCAATTGCATACTGTGCTTTTGCAAATCCTTGTTCCGCTGCTTTCAAATACCATTTAAAAGCTTGCGAATAATCTTGTTTAACACCATTCCCTGTTTCGTATGCGTGCCCCACATTGTAACAACCATATTCGTAACCTTGTTCGGCTGCCTTACGGAACCATTCAAAGGCCTTCTTGTAATCTTTACTAACGCCCTTGCCGTTATAATAAGCATCTCCTACGTTGTTCTGTGAGGCGGCATCGCCATCTTTGGCTTTCTGTAATGTTGTAGCAAAATCTTCGCCACACACCCCCATTAACGCAGGGAAGAGAAATGCTAATGTTAAAATGAATTTAAAAGGTTTCATAATTTGAAATATGTATAGTCAGTTCAGTATGATTTTCAGCATTAATTTAACCACTCTGCCATTCTTTCCATCAGTTTTTCGAGAGATTGATACCGCTCAAATTTTGATGAGGATGAGTGCAGCCATTCTTTCAGTTTTTCAATATCAGGGCATGATTTGAATTTGCTCTCTAAAACGCGTGAGCCGTATAACCGTGTGCAATACAATATCTGCGTGATAAAGATATGTTCGTTATTGACATCATCCTTTGGATTATAGTGTACATTAGTGACCAGATAATCAAAACAATCGTCCGGATAAAACCAAGGGCTATGGATAGTAAAGATGCCTATTTGTTGCTTTTCATCAGACTCTTGAACCATCTTGTTCCACTCTTCTTTGCGGCTAATAAGTTCAATGGTCATTTGGTCGTTTGCAATATGCGCCAAATGCAACAACCGTTTAGGGTCATAATGCCCATTCGGAAGCCCTTCTGTTCGTTTTAATATATCTTCTGCCAACATAGATTTTTATTTCAGTTTCATTGTCTTCCACGTATTTACTACAGCCTGCGATTATGTTTTCGTGTGACTAACTGTTTAACGTTTCGATGCAATCGAAACCATCTTAACGCTTTAACAATTCTCATAATCTATTTCAACTTCCAGTTTTTCCAATCATTTCCGAGTGTTTTTGATGACATCACAGTTGGGGTCTGTGACTTGCCATTCTTAACAATTGATTGTTGGCGAACATTGGTGATGATATAATCTCCCAAAGCTTTCAATGTGACATCTCCCTTAGATTCCTGTAGTTTCTTCAGCAGATAGTAAGTAAACATTCCATGTTGTTGGTCTTTGTCAGGATAAGCTGTTTCATTGCCTTGTGCGGCAGAGAATACAACCATTTTTCCTTGCGGGTCGGAAGGATTAACCTTATAGGCAATGCCTCGTGCCTCCGTAATCATTCCTTCTCCGCGCTTTGCCCCGCTGAAGCATGCGTCCATAAAGACGGTTATCGTTTTGGCTTTCATGCCTGCCAATTTGTTGTATAAATTTTCTAATTTGTATGCTGAAACCATATACCGCCCGTCGCCATCAGCCGGCAATAGGTATGCTGAGGCTTCTGTCTTATCATCATGCATGCCATGTCCAGCGTAATAAAGAATAACCGAAGCCTTGCCGTCAAATGCATCACATACATCGTGAAGCCATGCTAACTGAATTTCAATATCGTTTTTTGAAGCATCCTCAATATAGTGGATATTGGATTGAGGAATTCCTAAGGTTTTTATACAATATTGTTGGAAGATAGTGCCATCATTGAGAGCATAGGGCACAGAAGCAACATATTTATAATGTTCGTTAGCAAAAATCAATACAAAAGTATTTGGATTTGAAGCCCCCGTTTCGGGTATGTTTTTATCAACGACGGATGCTTGTGGTTGCCTTGGGGTGAGGGTACTCTTTGGCGGGGTTGAGGTAGGCTTGCTCGGTACGTTAAACTGTTCCAACTTTAATGGAGAGAATACATCGGCCGTTGTCGGCTTGTTGGTGTATTGCTCATCGGTATATTTTGAGGTGTATTTGCCTGTAGGCATGCGCACGTTGAGCGATGCTATTCTGAATTCATTATTTACAATTTTTAGTTGATATGAAACACGCGTCCAGTCCCAGTAGTCTTTGAAATCTTTAGCCTCAGTAAGGGGAACAGACACATAAGCGACCCCCAAATCCTTGTTAATAACAGGATATTCCTCATTATCTGCATCGTATGTTCCTAAACTGAAGGTATAGTTGGCGCTTTTCAAATGATGGGCGATGTATTTCTTTTCGGCTTCGGCAATGAGTTCGTCAATTTTCGCATTTCGCGTTTGTTCTGTTACGCGTTGTTGCCAATCGGATGTTCGTTCAAACTCGCCCTTTTGTTGCCATTCACGCAACTTATTAGAGACATAATGATAGGAATAGTCAGAAAATTGATAATATAGTAGTAATTCTTCTTCTGAGACTTGAGAAACACTATATGATGTTCCGGATGGAATAGACATCGTCGAATTAGTATAGACAGTTGTTCGCCACGATGTTTCGAAAGCATTTTGGCCGATGTTTTTGATGCTTGGGGGTAGCACAATAGTTTTCAAATTCCTGCAATTATAAAATGCGGCATCTTCAATAGCAGTTACTTGGTTTTGCATGATAACTTGTGTCAGCGAATCGTTGCCGCAAAATGCCCGATCTCCAATAGTCTTGACCGTCAATGGAACTACAAATGTACCGGACTTTCCACTTGGACAAGCAATGAGCTTGGTCTTTTCCTTATTGTATAACACACCGTCTATTGAGCAAAAATTGGGATTATCAGGGGAAACATTTATAGCTTTCAGCCTTTTGCTATGCGTAAATGCGCACTCCCCAATCTTTGTGACGCTACTTGGAATCGTGAGTTCAGTTAATTCATAGTTGCCGGAAAAAGCACCATAAGCAATGGTTGTGACGCTGTTAGGAATCGTATAACTTCCTTTTTTGCCTCCCGGGTAATAAATAAGCGTCGTTAAACCTTTATTGAATAAAACACCATCATCAGCACAAAAGTGTAGATTGGTTTCTTCTACATAAAACGCTTTCAAATCAGAGCACATTTCAAATGCGCTTTTCCCAATCTTTGATACTTTGCCGGGAATCACAAAACTTGTTAAGCCGGTGTAATCAAACGCATAATCATCAATATGGATAATACTATTAGGAATTTTAATCACTTTCAAAGTTTTGCAATCCGTAAACGCACCACGTCCAATACCGGTGACAGCGTACGAAACTCCGTCAACAGTAACAGAAAGTGGAATGGCAGCAGATGTCATACCTTCATAGTTTTTCATTGAAAACCATTCGGTATATGTTACGTCGGCAGTTTTTGAATTGCTATATAATACGTAGTTTAAATCTCCAACTCGATGGCTTGCTGCAAACAATGCGTTTGCGCAAACAAAGAGTGCCGTATAAATGATAATAAATCTTGTTTTCATAAAAGTGCGATGTGTCTCCTAAAATTTGCTGCAAAGGTACAACAATTTTTTGATATATGCAAATTTTTTTGCATTTTTTTAGAGGAAGAGCTCAAGACGTTCGTGAAGCACTCTCGACTCCCTGCTTTCTACTTTCAACTTTTTACTTTCTACTCTCAACTCTCCACTCTCGACTCTTGACTTTCCTCTCTCAAAAGGTTGTTTACGCGGTTCCCAATACCGCATACTACCCAATCCCCATTTTTGGGGCTATTAAGGGGATTTTTTATCTTTTTTTTGCATAACTCATTTTTTTATTGTAATTTTGCAGCCAAAATTGAAAATAACTCTATAATATAATCATGAAAACAAAAACTTTTACTCTTTTTCTTGCGCTTGCAGCAAGCGTGGGAACTTTATTCGCTGAGAGTGGTACATGTGGTGCCAATCTCACGTGGGATTTAACCGATGGTACCCTCACGATTAGTGGCACTGGAGCAATGAGGAACTGGGATAATAATTCGACTGCGCCATGGTATAAGTATCGAGAGAATATTATGAGTGTGACCATTGGCAACGGCGTCACATGCATTGGAGATTGTGCTTTCTATGATTGCTCCGGTCTGACGAGTGTAACTATTCCCAACAGCGTTACAAGCATTAGAGATGAGGCTTTCGCTTGGTGTGAAAGTCTAACGAGTGTGACAATTCCCAACCGCGTCACAAGCATTGGAGAATGGGCTTTCGCTGGTTGCTCCGCTCTCACAAGTGTAACCATCCCCAATAGTGTCACAAGTATTGGTGCGGCTTTCTGTTATTGTGAAGGTTTGACAGAAATCAAAGTAGAAAAGGATAATCCTAATTATTGTTCCGTAGATGGAGTATTATTTAATAAAACCAAAACCATGCTTGTACAATATCTTTACGAAAAAAAAGGACCCTATACTATTCCCAACAGCGTCACAAGCATTGGTAGTTATGCTTTCTGTGGTTGTTCCGGTCTGACGGGTGTAACTATTCCCAACAGCGTTACAGGCATTGAAGATTGGGCTTTCTATGATTGCTCTGGTCTGACGAGTGTAACTATTCCCAACAGCGTTACAATCATTGGAGAGGGGGCTTTCTTGGAATGCTCCGGTCTGACAGAAATCAAAGTAGAAAAGGATAATCCTAATTATTGTTCTTTAGATGGAGTCGTTTTTAATAAAACTAAAACAACGCTTGTACTATATCCGAGCGGAAAACAAGGATTCTATACCATTCCCAACAGCGTCACCAGAATTGGAGAGATGGCTTTCTCTAGTTGCAAAGGTCTGACAAGTATCACTTGCAAGGCCAATGTACCACCTACTTGCGGATCTTCTGCGTTTGACGGTGTAGATAAATCAATCCCGCTCTATGTTCTTGCTGGAAGAGTAGATGCGTATAAAACAGCCAACCAATGGAAAGACTTTACAAATGTTTTGCCTATACAACAAGCCGAAGAATCCACCGTCACAGAGATTTTAGCCGGACCAACGGATAATAGTGTGGTTATTGAGTGGCCTGCGGTAACAGGGGCAACGGTTTATACGATTGAAATCCGTAAGAATGGCGAACTTATTTGCACACTTTCGTTCAATGAGCAAGGCCAGTTGCTATCAATTTCATTTGAGAAGAAAGCCGCTAATGGCACCCCAAAAACTGCCGCTCAAACAGCTACCGGATGGCAATATACCATTGGTGGTTTAGATGCCGGTACAACATACCAATATATCGTAATTGCTAAAAACGGAGAAAAGGAACTCTTTAACAAAGCCAAAATATTTACAACTACGGGAATCGCAACTGCTATTGAAAATCAAATGGTAAATGGTAAATGCGTAAATGGTAAATTCCTTAAGGATGGTCACCTCCTCATCCTCCGCGATGGCAAGACATACAACGTCAACGGCGTAATGGTAGAATAATGGATACTAATCACAATACTTGGCATTGGCAAGAGCTCGGCTCGGCTTGGAAAGGCGTAGGAATATACCACGTCACGCTGACGGTGCCTTCTCGTGAACCGCTGTTGGGCACGCTGGTAATCCCCGAGAATGACCCAAAACAGGCATGGGTGGAGCGAACGGAGTTGGGTGAGAAATTGCTAGACGAATTAGTTCATCTACATATATATTTTCCTGAGACTCGTATTCTCCAATTTTGTCTTATGCCCGACCATTTACACGCGATTATCTACGTTACACGCCCGTTGCAGACCACCTTCAATAACGTTGTGCGGGGATTTTGGCAAGGGGCAAATAAGTTATGTAGAGAAAATCCTTCGTTAATTAGTCCCGAATTTAATTCGGGGTTAACAGACGAAGGTCTCTATGGAAAACGCATTTTCACCGAGCGCCCTTTTGTCCGCCCGTTATCTCGGCGAGGACAGCTAAAAACGATGATACACTACGTCCAGATGAACCCTCAGCGCCTCGCCACCAAGCGCCTGATGCCCGAGCTTTTCTGGGTGCAGGACAACATCAATATCGCCGGACGCATCTATCGCGGTGTCGGCTGTGCTGACTTGCTCCAACGAGCGCGGTATATGCCTGTTCACGTACGAGGCACAATAGTCGAGAATGCCGAACAAAACGGCGACGATAAGCCCCTACGTGATTATATGAACAGCTGCGTCCTCGCCGCACGAAAGGGCGCCGTCATGGTCTCGCCCTTCATCAGCAAGTACGAACAAGCGGTGATGGCAGTCCTCCTCAAAGAGGGACACCCCTTCATCTACATCGCCGATAACGGTTTTCGCGATTTTTACAAACCGCAGGACTGCCTGTTTGACGCGGTTGCCCGTAAACAGGTACTTATTCTCAGCCCCTGGGACTACGACCCTAAAATGACACGTGTCAGCCGCTCCCGATGCGTAGAGATGAACGCCATGGCAGAAGAAATTTGCAAAAATGTAATTTAAATTATGATAATATGAATTACGAGTCAACTTTTGAAGACGAAAACGAGTATCAATTTGATGCGTACGGAATTTCTGAAGATTTAGAGCAGAAAGTAGGTCAGCTCCTATCTATTGATGAAATCTATGAGTTCATGAAAAATCGCTCTCACGTAACCTATGATGAGGAAGATACCGACTTGCGTAAGGACGAAAAAACGGGGTTGTTCTATACGGACACTTTCTTTGTGGGGTTGGGCGAGACACTCATTAAGCATATTCTCGTTGAGAAATGCATCAGTAACAAGCAAAACGTCGATTGGGAACGAGTGACGAAGAATTATGATTATCGACTCATTAATATGATTAAGGCTACCTATAACGCTCCACTAACGTGGGTATATCCTGCGGAAGCTTTCGGACACGATTGTCTTGTCTATGGATTGGCTGCTATACCTAAACATTCTGACTATCGGCCATATAGTAACAATATGGATGATTTTTGGCACGAATTGGAAGAGAAAGCGATACTTTGGTTTGCCGATAATCTTCCTACACGAAATGATATTCGGGGGATAGTTATTGAGTATTTAAATTTGCCCAATGACATATTTTTATGGGATAGAATATGTAGCGCCACTAAATCATGGAACGATTATAGATACGTGTTTTCTCCTGATGCATTCCGTGGAAATATTGAATTTATCGCCCAAGAACGCGGGGGAAAAAGAGCCGCAGAATTGGTTCGATTATTGCAAAATGATTGGCAAGAGATTAAGAATTTTAAGTGGTTTAACCTAACGGCTTTAAATGAGGATGAAATTTCAAATTTTGAGATGACTCTATTCCAAGGCATGGAGCGCAATCTGCACAAATGGGAGGCCGAAACGATTCAACAACCCAAATCTCAAAAAAACTCATCTTTCCCCCTTCTTTCCGACCAATGCCGAAAGGAAAACAAAGTCGAAATTGTCGAAGCCGAACTGCGTGCCGCCTGTCATGGAACGGCGGTCGCTCTCTAGAAAGCCATCCGAACCAATGAGGCTCTCGGATACCTCACTACACAAAACATGCCCGCTTCGAAAATCTATCAAGCTTTCACACAGTATTTCGGAAAACTACCCTATAACGAACGCAACTTCCGAGACGCCAGAAACAAACGGTAATTGCCGCATATTGCCGCGACTTAACCTTAAATAGCACTTTTCTGCGGCAGTTTATTGCCGTTTATTGCCGAAATGCAGTCACAACTTCTGTGACTGCTTTTTTTGTCTTAATTTTGCAGCGGATTTCCGGAATCCAACAACGTTTCTTTCTTTTGAGTCTTCTCTCGGCGATGGCCACGCCTAAAGAAAAAAGTAACACAAAAAAGAAAGAAATAAATAAAAATTAATTTTTTATTATTACTTAAAAACAAATGTATGATTAATTTTAGTTTAGTATGGCAACTACTTGCTCCCGGAAGTGAATACGATGGCCTCAAACGCTCCTGTGAACGAATGTGGGCGGGGTTCCCAAGCAAAAGGCAGGACCTCATCTACAAAACGCTGCAAAACAAAAAATCTATGGGTGAGTTTGTAGATTACAATCCTTACTACGCCATCCAGAAAAACGCCAATCCGCAACCTGAGTTCCTCAATGGATGGCAGCAGGATGACGCACATGAAGATGGTATCCCTTTGGTCATTGTGAGGTACGACCGCAAATACCTCTGCTGCACACGAGAAACCATGGAAACCCACGAGCTCGAATATGTTCGCGATGTTTTACCTCCTAATCAAATCAACCTATGAGCAATTACCCTTTATACGATGTGCCATATCTGGTACGAGACCCGAATGATTTCAATATGTCCGCTAAAAGACATAAACTCGAAGTCCGAAACCAAGCTGTGGTTGATGACTATTTCATCGCACGTGACAAAGGCCTCCCTGCTATTGAAGCCCAACGCTATACGGCAGAAAAACATCTAATCTCCACCAAACGAGTGCATTACATACTCGTTTGGTTCTATCGAGAGGCAAAAAAAAGAAAAAAATACGATTTTTTGGAAAAATTTTCACTTCCCGAAGAACACCAAAGTAGGTTTTGTTAGTATCTTTGCACCGGAATTCCAATTAGCCGACCTTGCGCTGACGTTACGCAGGTCATAGTATTAACCAAAAATATCAACTCATGTCCAAATTCAAACCTATCGAAGTCTTAAAGACACTTTCTGGAAAGGTCTGTAGTCATTCCGACATGTACTTTGCCAACAAGAAGGGAACGAGGTACACTGGCAAGATTTGCAATCCGCGAACCAAACCCTTCTCGGCGGAGGAATTGGCAAGACAGGCGAAGTTCCGGACTGCAAGAGCTGCAACTTTGGCATTGACGCCAGAACAAAAAGCCGAGTATCAAACTGCTTTCCTTTTGCAGAAAAAGTATCATTACCTACAGGGCTACATCTTTGCTCAAGAATACGCCAAATTATCCTAAGGAGATGAAACTATGAAAAAGATATTCATTATTCATTGTTCATTGTTAATTTGTCTCCTGACAAGTTGCAACGTAACGCGGGTAGTAACCAATGAGTCCAAGTACACGACTCGCGGCGACACCGCAGTAGTGATTACCACTAAAACGGTGGAAACCTACGATGCATCGCGTAAACTATAACTCGCGCGACTACGGGCACAGCCCTTGTAAAGCGCTACGTTATGTTCCCGCTCTCCCCATGCGAAAGCAAGCTTTCTGTGGGGGCCCCAATGGACAACTGTGACGACCGGTGGACGGAAATGGGTGCGCGTCGGTAAAGAAACACCCTGTAACTAAATGACCAAATGGTAAATGATAAAATGGTAAATGATTTTATGGCAAAAGCAGATTACATCAGACCGGTGGAGGCACTCCACGGCAAGTTGAAGAAAAGTGACAAGGTCGGTTTTGCAAAGCGCAAAAAGTCCGGTACGAAGTTCACTGTAACCCGCGATGACTGGACGCAAAAGTTCACTTCCGCGGAGAAAGCGCAAGCAGCTAAGTTGCGTCAGAATAAGTTCCGTTCCGTAGCTATGGCAGCGCACGAGCGTATGACTGACCCGACCCAAAAAACCGCCGACCAGCTCGCCTTCCGCAACCAATCCAAGTACACGACCATGTTCGGCTACTTGTTCGCCCAAGAGTGGGCAGCCTATGAGGGCTAAGAAAAAAGCGGCAGCAATGCCGCTTTTTTTAGTGAATAATGAATAATGAATAATTAATAATGAATAATGAATATCTTCAATCGTAAATTCTACATAAATCGTAAATATAAAAAAATCGCACTTTTTTTTTGTGTGTGCAGGAAAATGAATAAAAATGAAAAAAAATAAAGTAAAATTTGCGGGAATGAAAAAAAAGTAGTACCTTTGTCCGCTGAAAGAAAAAAACGAAAAACCATATACGGAGAAACCCGAATCGCCGAGAAAGGAAGTAGGGGTCATTATTTAATTTTTTAACACAAATTCTATGGCAGAATTGAAATCAGGCCTTGTACTGGCCGCAGGTGAAAACCTCGTTATGGAACTGGAAGCCGAAATGTGGGCTTCGAGTCAGAATCCGATTGCTAAGTTGTTGGGCTCGATCATGAAGTTCTTGAACTTGCTGATTGGTAACAAACGCAAAGGCTACATTGTTATCACCGACAAACGCGTGGTAGAAATTGTAGAATTCAAAGCTTGCTGGGTATTGACCCTTGGTAAGACTGTTAAGTATCTGTTGCCGAGCAGTGTAAAGGAAGTTGGTTACACGAAGGAAGGCGTATGCTTCGGCTGCTTCTGCCAATCGTACAACCTGTACTACGACGCATTTACACAGCGTACGTCTGTTCTGCTGCCTGTATCCGAAGAGGCTGAGGCACAGAAGGTTGTAGATGCATTCTACAAAGCAATCAGCGCTGCACAGTAATGCGGCATCCGATCTCGACTTTTCCGAGATTCATGTATCTCAACGCATATGCCTTTCTCCTCCTTTTGGTGGGGACGGGCATTGCGTTGATACCTTGCTATGAAGTGGGTTGGTGGTTGGTGGCGATACAAGTAATAGGCGCGATAGTGTGCCTGCGCGTGGCGTGGCGGATTTTTGCGACATGGAATGACAAGAAGCGCAAATACGATTTGCTGATGCAGCGTAATGCGAACGAATGGCGGCCGGATACGTTTAATGAGTTTATGCACGCGCCGTGCGGAAGGCTGCTGACGATATTGGTGCTGAAGGATATGGGACATCCGGAGCGGTACAAGGAGTTGAAGCGAATGGGTAAACCGCTGTGGCAACAGATGAAGGAGAACTGCGGGAAGCAGGAGACGAGGGTGTGGATTAATGAATAATGATTAATGAATAATGAATATCTCATTGGAGATTGAAGATTGAAGATTTATTAAAAACGTGATATTATGAAAGTGATTAGTGTAGTGATTTTTGCTATTTTGATTTTAGCATGTGTGGGACTGATACTATGGCGGATGATACTGCCGATGAAGGATTCAGCCCACAAGAAGATTCTGCTCGCCTGCGCCATAGTAGGCGTGGTTATATGCGAGCTGCTGCTGATAACGTCTGCCATGATTCCGAGTAAGGTGGATTCGATGCTGACATACGGAATCGGGAGTGCCGAGGAGTATTTTGAGACCATCAGTCCGGGTTATCCCAATAAGGAACTGTCCACGGCAGAGTTGAAGAACGTGCTGGAGAACGTGGATAATGTGAATCATTTCTTAGACGAAGCGCCGCACGCAGGATTGGTGGTTCGTCTGGTAGGCGCAGGAACATATCTGGGCGCCATCAATACCTTCAGCAAAAGCATAGACACCAATCTGAAAGAGATGGAAGCCGACGGTGTGCCGGTAACGCTGCATAATGTGTTTATCCGCATTCAGGAAAAGAGCCGTCCTGCGGTGATGAAAGGTGCAAAAGTGCTGGAAGTATTGGTGATTATTCTGAGCATTGTGTTTATTTTGGCGCTGCTGATTGTGTATTACATCGTGAAGAAAAACGAGGATGATTTGAAGGATCCGCGTATCATTATGGTGGAACAACCGGATAGTATTCCGAGCGCAAAAGCCGCGAAAGGAGAGTAAAATTTGTAGTACTTCGGACGCCGCCTGTCCTTCGGACATTCCCCCGAAAATACGTTCGCGCAATTCCGCGAACTTCCAATAAATTGCCCTAAAAAAGCTCCTTTTGCAAGCAAAAAACTTTTTTCTGTCAATTTATTTGGTACTTCAAATTTTTTGTAGTATCTTTGCGCGATTTTTTGTGACAGCAAAATCGAAAAATAAAAATATAAAAAATATTTATGGCAAAAGTTTATCAAGCAAACGAAATTAAGAACATTGCCCTGATGGGTGGCAGTGGTTCAGGAAAGACTACCTTGATGGAGTCGATGCTCCTTGAGAGCGGAGTGATTAAACGTCGCGGAACGGTCGAGGCACAATCTACAGTGTGCGACTATTTCCCGGTAGAGAAGGAGTACGGATACTCGGTATTCTCGACAGTATGTAACATTGAATTCGGCGGCAAGAAGCTGAACATTATCGACTGCGCAGGTAGTGATGACTTCAGCGGCGGTACGGTAACGGCCTTGCACGTGGTTGACACGGCAGCCATCGTGCTGACAGCAAACGGTGGCGTGGAAGTAGGTACACAAAACAACTTCCGTCTGGCTGAAAACGCCAAGAAGCCGGTGGTGTTCGTAGTAAACAAATGCGACCACGAGAATGCAAACTTCGAGCGTACGTTCGAGGCACTGAAGGATAACTTCGGTAACAAGGTTTGCTTGGTACAATATCCGGTGAATGCAGGTGGCGGATTCAACTCCGTAATCGACGTGCTGAAAGGCAAGATGCTCGTATGGAAAGCCGAAGGTGGTGCTCCTGAGCTGAAGGATATTCCCGCAGAGGAAGCCGGTAAGGTGGAAGAGCTGCTGGGTGCATTGCACGAGATGGCAGCAGAGGCTGACGAGGCTTTGATGGAGAAGTTCTTCGAAGAAGGTACCTTGAGCGAGGAAGATACAATCCGCGGTTTGAAGGTTGTATTTGCAGAGGCTGGTGTATATCCCGTATTGTGCGCTTGCGGCGTGAAGGATATGGGTGCCCGTCGTTTGATGGAGTTCCTCGGCGACATGGCTCCGAGCGTAGCAGAAGCTCCGAAACCGAAGACAAAAGACGGTAAGGAAGTGGCTCCTGACGCAAAGGCTCCTGCATCGATGTTCATCTTCAAGACCAGCGTAGAACCGCATATCGGTGAGGTGAACTACTTCAAGGTAATGCAAGGCACGATTCATGGTGCAGACGACCTGCAGAATATGGACCGCGGCTCGAAAGAGCGTATCTCGCAGCTTTATACCGTAGCAGGCAGCATCCGCGTGCCGGTAGATGAGGTAGCAGCAGGCGATATCGCAGCAACCGTGAAGCTGAAAGATACCCGTACGGGCAACACTTTGAATGCCAAGGATTGCGACAACCAGTATCCGGCAATCTCATATCCGGAGCCGAAGTATCGTCGTGCTATCCGTCCGGTGAACGAGGCAGATGCAGAGAAACTGAGCGCATTGCTGACCCGTATGCATGAGGAAGATCCGACTTGGATTGTAGAGCAGAGCAAGGAGTTGAAACAGACCATCGTAAGCGGTCAAGGTGAGTTCCACCTGCGCACTTTGAAATGGCGTCTGGAGAACAACGATAAGATGATGATTGAGTACGACGAGCCGAAGATTCCGTATCGTGAGACGATTACCAAGGCCGCTCGTGCAGACTATCGTCACAAGAAACAGTCCGGTGGTAGCGGTCAGTTCGGTGAAGTTCACCTGATTGTTGAACCGTACGTTGAGGGCGAACCCGTGAAGGAAGTGTATAAGTTCGGTAACCAAGAGTATCGTATCTCGGTGAAGGACACGCAGGAAATTCCGTTGGAGTGGGGTGGTAAGCTCGTGCTGATTAACTCCATCGTGGGTGGTGCCATTGATGCGCGCTTCATTCCGGCAATTCTGAAAGGTATCATGGACCGTATCGAGCAAGGTCCGTTGACCGGTTCGTATGCCCGTGACGTTCGCGTGATTATCTACGACGGTAAGATGCACCCGGTTGACAGTAACGAAATCTCGTTCCGTCTGGCAGGTCGTAACGCATTTGCTCAAGCCTTCAAGGAGGCGAACCCGAAAGTACTGGAGCCGATTTATGAGGTAGAGGTACTCGTTCCGGGTGAGATGATGGGTGATGTAATGAGCGACATCAACGGCCGTCGCGGTATGGTGCTTGGTATGGAAGCCGAGAAGAACTTCCAACGTCTGAAAGCG
>Ga0310786_10004138_pt1 | contig 20351 bp, 7 predicted proteins | sample AusTroGonzalo_MG_FD_203881 | JGI IMG/M metagenome (GOLD analysis project Ga0310786, IMG submission 203881) | Bovine rumen microbial communities from tropical cattle in Woodstock, Queensland, Australia - Gonzalo_03 (v2) (version 2) | ecosystem: Host-associated > Mammals > Digestive system >... | reverse complement strand
GGCGGACAACAGGCAGACTGCAAGTGATGAACCGATTACCTGTACGCACCCCCAACATGGCTTCCACGGCTTCCACGGCTTTATGCGCGTCAATAACTCCATTGTCTTCTGTAACGGTGACCGCCCGCTCGATAACCGCGGACAACTCGGTACAATGGCCTATGTGATGTCCGTCTTCCCGGAAGGGCAGGATTATGTGTTCGGCGAATATAACATGTTCGATGCCGACCTGCGCTTGCAGCTACTCGATCCGAAGCAGCCGCGCGGATTCTTCGATCCGGCATTCACGGAGATTGCTATTCCGGATGATTTTGTGCCGGAAATCCCGGGTAATACCACTTTCGGTGCTTCGCTTAGTGTAAATCTGCCTTCCGACAAGCATAATCAGGCTATCTTCACCCGCACAGACCCGAGTGCCAATACCTATCCGACCTTCGTCAACCCCTCTCGTAACGTGGGTAACTCTGTCTCTGGTGATAAGCCGCTCTATGGTGGTACGGTTTCTTATGCGCCGATGACCACCAACCCCTGCGTCAATGCCGCGTTTATCAACGGCTATAACCCCACCAATAACTACGACCGCACCGATAACTGCACTCGTGACCGAGGCGGCTCGCCCGATATAGGTGCTATCGAGAATATGGATCTCCCCGCTGCGGGTACGATTCTCTATGTCACCCCTGACGGTGCCGGAAAACGCGACGGCTCCTCTTGGGATAACGCCATCGCCGGTAATACCGTCTATCGGCTCTATGGTGCCGGTCCTGCTGCCGGAGACTCTATTGATGTGCAAAACAATGCCCGTCTGGTTAATGCATCTACCGGTGAACCCGTACTGACAACCGACGATCGCTATCAAGGCGGCTTTGCACGGAGTTGGTTCACCAGTTCAACGACAGGAAAGATAACAGAAACAACAGTTACCGATGCCTGGGTAACCGAGGATACGGTTTTTGTCGGCGGTCCAAGAAATAGCGAGAGATCAAGAGGACGGGAAAACGAATTTGAAGAGACCTCCAATACGAATGTCATTAGCGCCGGTACGACAGAGCCGGGTTTTGTGGCGGGTTGGAATGATGATACGCGCTATCCGTACGGAGAAATCTCCGGTGCGTCCCGCTCATTCTGGCGTGCCAATCCATACCATTCGAAGACTGCTTGGGCAACGAGCGGTTATGACGTAATGCAAACCTTTGTAGATTCATGTATAGCGAAGGGTTGGATTAACAATACCCATCGCGAGAACTATGTCAGCGGTTTGCAGTGGGCGGTAGAAGAAGCGGCTCGCCGTAATCATGCGGCGACACGTTTGGAGGGCGAGGTATTTGATACCATTGTACAGGTCTGGGTAGGTGCCGGTAAATACACAGACTATAAGGGTTACATTATGCGCGACAGCGTAACCGTATTGGGTGGTTTCCCTGCCGGCAAATATGCCGCTCCTGGTATGAATGAGCGTCAAGCGCTGATGTCCGATGTCATCAATATCCCCAAGTCTCTGCCGGCACAAGATTTCGAAGCGAGTGACTATGAGACCCTTCTGCAGATTTCGGAAGTCAATCCTATTGCATCAGATACCACATTGAATCCTGCTGCCATAAAATTCCAGGATAATGACCTGTCACGTGCCTCTACAACTGACACTCGCTCGTATGCTTATAAAACAAAGCATATCACGAATACCTATACCTATACGCAGAATGAGACAAATACAACAAACACATATATCTATTATCCTTGTTTTGAATCAGGATCAAGTATGCATTCATATGGTTCCATTCCAGATTCTACACAATACATATATGGCAACCAATCGGATGCGGCAGCGCTCTCCAAAGACGTTTGGCATATTGTTTATCCAAACACAAAGACCTATTACAATGTAGATATATCATTACCACAATCTACTACTCTTTCTATATACGATTATGACAGCCCTACTACTAAGATAGAGAACAAATCCAGTAGGTACTATCGTATCGGAAATGGTTCGCTTACCGGTTTGCGTATGTTCCAAACCATGCAGAACGTGGAAGATGGGACACATCACCTTACATTTGATTTTATGGGTGGATATCGTAATGGAGACCCATTTGATATAACAACTCCTTGTGGCATCTATCTGCATATCTTGGATGCCTCGGGAAATGATTTGATAACTCCAGTATTATTCAAATGTCGTGGTAATACAATATCAGATACCAACAAAAATAATATACGTAAGTGTGCATATCGCAAAACTGTAGAATTTATTACTACGACCACGCAAAATATCACTATTTATGTGGAAGTATTGGATGGAGTCAGGAATACCACATCAGCAGATGCAACCTATGGAACAGCAGATGGTCGAGACCCGGAATACATTCCGTGGTATTACGTTTGGGACAAAGGTACCGAAGCGAATCCTGATCAGAATTGGGGAACCAAGAATCCGAACCGCCGTGAGTTCTTTATCACCAACTTCAAGCTAATGACGTTGGATAAGAATAATTCCTATGTGTTTACCAATGCAACCGAAGTCATCAATGATACAATCGTAGATAATCCGAAAGCAACGGAAGTTCTTTCTTTCGATGATTATACGGTTGAGAATTCCCGTACACCTCTTCGCAAGCGTGTGCTGACGATGCCGGATGTGTGCGTGCCGACGTATGGCGGAGGCGGTATCGCTAATCCGGTAAATATGGATCAGTCTTTTAGTGACAATCTGCCGCATACCGACCGCGTGTGGGGACCGACAAAGGACAAACGAACAGCTACCACTCAGACAAAGCAAGAAGACCCGCATTATGTCGAATACGCTGAGGCCAATTGGGACGGCTTCACCATTCGTCATGGTTTTCTCCATGATGAATCGATGGCACACGGTGGTGGCGCCGGTGTGAATATGTACGAGGGTGGACATTTGCGCAACTGTATCGTTATCAACAATATATTTGCAAGTCGAAATGTGAAGGGCGCCGGTATCTTCTGCGACGGTGCCACGTCCACTATCGAAGGCTGCTTTGTGCTGAATAATGCTTCTGTAAGGGGTACAGAACTCTTTCAAAAGCAGATCTTTGCCGGCGGTATGTTCATGTACGAAGGTACGTGTTTCAACTCCCTCTTTGCCAACAACTACAGTTACGGTTCTGCCGGCGGTGTCGGTTTCTGCGTAGGACGATTCTTTAACAATACGATTGCGTACAATACCGCCACCTTGGTTGAGGGCGGTAAGATTAACGGCGGTGCCGTCTCACTGGCCACCGCATCCAAACCGAACCTGTTTGTCGCCAATACCGTGGTGTATGGCAATAATGGCAGGGCATTCCGAGAGAGAGAGGAATCAGCGTATCAAGGAGAAGGGTTAATCAATCCGTTCCTCCACTGCTATATCCAAACTGAGGTTTCATTAGTACAGAATACCTATTTGAAGAATATCGTCAACCATGAGGAGAATTCAAGTAGCTACGGAATCGGAAATACTTTGCTCAATGGCGTGGCTCCTTCCGGTGCGAATTCGCCATTTGCTGCGGATTATGTCAATGGAGTTTATACACCGGGAAATGCAAGAGCGACAAACGACTACCGACTGGTGAATATCCATGACACCACTTGTGTGAACAAGGGTACGGAAGATTTTACCGGAATGATTTTTGAGGCACTAAAGTATAAAAATCCGGGTAAGACGGATGCGTATATCAAAAATTTGCCCATTTATAAGAGTGTGGAAGAGGCCAAACTGCCGACGAACGACGTGGCCTTCGCCAAACGCGTTCAGGACTGCCAGATAGATATCGGTGCATACGAGTATAATGCCGCATTCAGTATCCAGCCCGATACAACCACACACCCCGGACACGCGATTTTCTATATTGCTTTCAATTCCCCGGGCGGTGACGCTTCCGCAAAATCTCCGCGTGATGCCGCATGCTTGAGCAAAATTCAGCTTATCTTCGATGCAGCCGGACGCTATAAGTACAATCTTATGACCCAGTCGCGCTATAAGTCGCCAACCCCGACGCCCGTAGCAGGCTCGCCCGATTCTACATGGACCGTCGAGGTCCGTCTCGTGGGTGATAGCGTTAATTGCACCACCAGCAGCGACTACGCCGAGTGGTACACCCCCACACGCTCCACCAAACACGGTATCCCGGGCTATAACGATAACCCCTTGGATTACTCCTTTATTATCCCGCATGGCATACATGTCTTGGGTGGTTATTCATCGGACTTCTACCATTACGAGGATAATGACGGTCATGTGGTTGCCGAAGGCACTGCCGGCGCACACATTGTTGATGAGCGCGACCCGCTTACCTTCCGTACCGTCCTCTCCGGACTCATCACATCCAACACCGGTGCACAAGGTAACTGCTTCCACGTCGTTACCTTCACCAACGACCTCTTTGACGAGTACGAACTCAAGAAAGGCGACGGCAACCAGCTTGCGGCATTCTCCGCACTGTCCGATGCCGAGAACCACCGTACCGTGCTTGACGGTCTCTTCATTGAGGATGGTTACGCCAACGCACCCGATGATGAGGACAAGAACGGCGGTGCCGCTATCGTCACCGGATATGCCCATATCCGCAACTGTATCGTTCAGAACAACGAGGCCCAGAAATACGGCGGCGGACTCTACCTCAAGCCGATGGCGCTTGTCAGCGGTACTATCATCAAGAACAATAGCGCCGAAATGGGTGGCGGCGTCTATTTCGAGAAACCCGCTTCCGAAGCCCTCGATTCGCTCGCACACATCTATACCACCACCATCTGCGAGAATAAGGCTACCGCTACTGCCGGAGGTATGTGGTTCGATAACACCTTCGCTCGCGTTAACTCCACCGCCCTCTGGCATAATTCCGCCAACGACTACGCCAATGTATCCGGTAACTTCTCACGTACCGGTGCGGCAACCGAATATCCCTTTAACTACTGCGCCGTAGAGTCCCGTCGTCTCGAAGGTATCGGTAACGTCGAACTTTCGCCCACCATGACGGAGGGTGTCCGCTGGGATACTTACGACCCCTTCAATGACCTTGTCTACTATCCGATTGTGATGTCTTCTACCCTCGCACGTGCCGGTATGACCTATGTCGAATGGCGAAACGCGATGACAAGATATACAACCCTGGATTCTGTCGATATTGCCGGCGTCAGCCGTACCTTATGGACGATTCCCGATGTGAAACGTGGTTATTCGTGGACCGTCGATTCCGTGCTCATCGTTAAGAATAACGACTTTATCGAAATCGGTGCCCGGGCCATTAACCGCTCCTACGAGATTTCTATCGATGACAGACACGTTATGCGACGCATTTATGTCGTTAAACCCGAAGACCTGAATGCCACGGCCTCTTATGACTTGCAGAACAATCCCGGTATTGACGATAATTCTGCCATGTATAGGCAGATGGGCTCCTGCTTGTATAATCCTATGCAGCGTCTGACCGATGCACTGGATTACATCATTCGGGTGCGCAGACAGAACCCCGAACTTTACCGTAACGCACGTTTTGAAATCTATCTCGGCCCCGGAACCTATCGCCCTTACCACAATGCCTATGGCGAAGCAAAGGGCGTGCGGGCAAATACGTTCCTTATCCCCGAGGCTACCACGCTGGTCGGCGGTCTTTCCGCTAAAACAGGGGCGCTCAACTACGGTCAGGAAGGCTACGAAGACAAATATACCAACACGATTATCAACTCCAATTTCGGAAACAATATACAAGTGGCTGGTTATGTCATTAATTTTGCCTCGGCTACGGATATTCGTACCTGTGATGAAAACCACCGTCGAATGAAGGACTATAACCAGAACTCCGTCATCGAACCGTGGGAGTTTGAAAGCGAATCCATCCTGTCCGGTGAAGTACTGTCCGGCGAAAATCAGACCAACGTCTATCACGTCATTACCGTCCATGCGGACTCCTCCAAAATCGGACCGCAACCCCTCAAATACCGTGTGGATAGCTCCGCTATGGTGGACTGGAGACAAGGACGCAAACTCCTGCACTTCCCCATCTCGCAGGATAGTATCCATCAATTCGTTGAGGAGTGCGAGGCGTCCAAATCTGCACGCTCTGTTATCATCGACGGCGTAAATATTAAAGGCGGATTTGCCAATAATGTTGACACCACCGACCTCGCAACCCACCCCTATGAGACAAAAACCTATTTTCGTGGCGGAGGTATCTTTATCGATGGTAACTGGACGCAGGCCTTTGACACCTTGGATGATAAGGTGCCGAACGTTACCGAATCTGCCAAATACGATATCCCGCTTGTCGTGCGGCACAGCCAATTCATCAACAATGTGGCGGGTAACGGGGGCGCGCTTTATTCCAATGGTACGATTCACGTCTATAGTTCACACTTCACCCAGAACTATTCACAAGGTCCGCTTACAAAGGCCGACCAAAGCTATATCCCATGGTCTGCCGGTGGTTGTATCGCTTCCAATGCTTATTGTGGTGTCGTCAACTGCCTCTTTGATAACAACGAGGCAAGACGCGGCTTGTACCCCATCACTATCTCCGGTGACGAGTATATACCCAATGCCGATGCCCGTCAGGGATTCGGCGGATGTCTGTCTATTTCCGCGCAAGCACGAACCCGTGTCGCTAACTGCCACTTCATGAAGAATAAAGCGGTCGCCTATTCCGCTATCTATAACTTCCTTGCCAATAACCATTACAGCAACCCCGACTCCATTCAGCTCGCCTTTAATACAATCTTCTGGGGTAATGAAGTCTTTGAGGTTGATAACCTTGACCAACTCGAGCATGTCGAAGACGTGCCGCAGGCCTCCCTCGATACATTCAGAATCAAGTATAAGGACTCTCGTGCCGGCGTATTCCACTACGATGGTGATGAATGGCAAAAGTACGAACGCCTCTTCCACGAATACGACAGCCTCTACCTCAAGTATTCTTCCATGCAGGACACCTTCAATACGGTCGTAATCGACAAACTGAATGAACTGCGTGAACAAGGCAATAAGGTGGAAGGATTGTTCTTCTGCTCCTATCGTAAAGGATACGGACCTTCCGGTATGAAACCTACCGCCGCAGGATACCTCCTCACCGGTGATGAACACGAGCACTTTACCGACCCGCGCAAATTCGCTGTGCCCCTTCGAACCTCCGCTACAGGTGACATGATGGAGTACTACGAAAAGTTGTTTACCTACCTCCATGGTAACAACAACGTCCTCATCAATCGTATCAATACCGCTACCGACGGACCGAACTTTAATCAACCGTCTTCCCTGGCGGGTGTGGACGGATATATGCAGCAAGCGGACTGGCTGCTCGCACGTATGAACATCACTACAGACCAGGGATGGGGACACCTCAAGCAAAACGTCAGCCGTACCACCTATTATACGAACGCGCACACGGGAGACACCCACTATGCGACTTCTCAAGCTGCATTCGATGCATACCCGGGCTCTGTGGAAAATGATGTCGTGATGCACCACGGCACACCGGTCGCTTCCTTCGACGGCATTGCCGAACAAGATACCAGCGCGTTCTTCAACTTCTTGGCACAACGCGCAAGAAAACAATCACTCTCCTTGCCGCGTATCCCAATCGGCAACGACCTCTACATGCGATACACCCGTGATGGCGAGGAAGGAGAAATGCACGGTAATATGTTCCGTATCTCACCCAACCCGAGAATGGATGTCGCGGATGTCTATATCGATCTCGGTATCTACGAATACCAATATGTCACCCTCGATATCAAGGGAAACGAGGTCGATACCATGTGGGTCGCTACCAAAGCCAAAGGCGAGAAACAGGACGGACTGTCGTGGGAAACGCCGACTACAGACCTCCAGATGGCAATCGATGTGCTCATGTCGTCGCGCAATAACCACGATAAGTATATCTGCTTCTTGGGAGACGAGGAAACAACCTTCTCACCCAATAACGTCATTAACGACCGGCGCGCGTTCATCATTACCTCCAACTCCCTCGCGCCGCTCCTGCCCGATAGCGCTCAGGCTGACTACGACTATGGCGTTCAGAGCCTTAACTTCATCGGTGGATATAGCTTCGATGTCAAGGATGCCCTGCGAGACCCGCAGAATCACCCCACACGCATCGAAATGCCTTATGCCGGCAATACCTCGCAACTCAACCAACTCTTCATCGTTGAGGATATGACCCGCCAGCGAATCCAAGCGAACTGGATGGGCGAGTCAACGGCGCGCGATAACTATGTTGTACCCGTCACCTTCGATGGTATAACCTTCGTTAACCCCTATTCCGTCAAGAGTGCACAACTCAAGGACTACGATAAGGGTGGATCCATGAACGACCGAGGAGGGGCAGCCATCTATTACCGTTGGCAGAGGCAGTATGAAACAACGGACAATGTAACCTTTACCCCCGACTTCGCTACCGCACTCGAACCGCAAAAAGTGAACATCGACGGTACGCCCGTGGCGATGCCTAAACTCACCATCTCCAACTGTATCTTCATGGATAACGGTAACCAAGACGTGGACTCGCTTAGACGCTCCTCGGCGGTCCGTATCGAGCACGGTGGCGGCTCATCCCTCATCGTCAACTCGCTCTTCCACTCCAATGCCGGAAGCGCCATTTATGCCGACCGACGCGACAACATAGAGGGCGAAAACAACCTCGCGCAAGTGCCCAATGATGTCACCATCGTCAACTCGACTTTCGCGCTCAACGGAGGACACCTCACACTCGAATCCGATAATAGCGAGCTCCATAACTCCATCATCTGGCTCGACGACCTCGCTAACGATACCCTCGTCCAGCTCGAGATGCACAACGATATCTGGAATATCACTTCCAATAAGTCCAAACCCGGTATCGCCGACCGCGTCACACACAATGCCGTCTATGGCTGCTTCCGCGGTATCACCGATACCTATGCTAATGACTCTCTCGTGGCGGATAACTCCGATATCTTCGAGGGGCCGTACTTCGTCCATCCGAATGTCGCTGCTGCTACCGCCGAAGAACGACGCGCACGTAACTTCAATATCAGCCCGGGTGTTCGCACCATGAATATGGCTGATACAGCCGTCTATCGCTCGCGCGTCTTCTTCCGCCAGTACCCGGGTATCCCGCAGCAACTCTATTGGCGCCGCGCAAACGGCTTCAAGAGTGAGGGCATCAACTCCATCAAACAGGATTACGATGTCGGGCACAAACCGCGTTTCTCCGGCATGGGTATGGAACGTGGAGCCTTCGAGTGCCAAGCCGTGCTCCAGCGTACCGTCTATGTCAATCCTACCGTGCCTGCCGTTTCTGCCGGAGACGGCTCATCGTGGACCTCGCCCTTCGGACAGGGACAGATTCAGAACGCTATCGACGTAGCTGCCGTTTATTGCTACCTCAACCATAACCTCGATGCCGAGTCACGAAAAGCCTACGTCTTCGTCAAAGGAACCTATGACGCCAATGACCAAGCGAACCTTATCGCACGTGACGGTGTCTTCATGTACGGCTCTATCCCTGCCGGCTTCAGCGATACCGCATCCGTGCATCCTATCGACAGCATCTATACCAACGAGATTTGTCAGCGATATGTCAACTATGTCAGGGCGGCTGCTACAGGTGTCGCTTCGCCGAACGCTACGCCGACACGTATCCACGCCATCTCCGCCAATCCCGACGAACCATTCGAGGTCGGATTCCTCATGGATGGATTCGTCATCACTAACCCCAACCAGTCCCTCGCCACATCGCCCCTGCTCCTTAACGACCCCAAGGCAACAATCCGTAACTGTATCATTGCCGAGAACAAGGTCGCTAATGACGCGCCTGTGGCGGATATACAACAGGGACTGCTCTATAACACCCTCCTTTATAACGACTCTGCTGCCGCTATCGTCAATCAAGGCGCCAACGGCTACTTGCTCAATAACACCGTTGTCAATAATTACCGTTCCGGCGTAGCCCCCATCTCCAACCTCAACGCCTCTCACGCTGCGAATAATATCCAATCTCCAACCTCCAATCACAAATGCTTTGCGCCCTATTTTGAGCAAAGCACCACCCCCTACACCTTGCCTGCCTACCTCCTCCGCGCCGGTGCTCTCAACTACCAGCTCCACGAGCATAGTGCCAATATCAATGCCAACCCTGCCGCCGTGCCTGCTGCCTTCAGCGCCTTCGAGACGGCCGGCGTTGTCAACTTCGCACTCGACAGGGATATCCTCGGTAACCCCCGCCGCATTGGTGGACGGGTCGATAACGGAGCCTTCGAGACATGGAGCGTCGCACCCAATACCGTCGATACGCTTACTACCGACTCCTATAAACTCATCACCACGGCCGAAGTCAATAACGCTATTCGCGAAAACCAAGATATCACACTCGCCTTTACCCAGAACTATGGCGGTAACGACTACCCGCACACCGGCTCCGTCGTCTATCTCATGGATAGTGCCGTCATGACTATGGCGTATGACGACCCCGACGAATTTGACAATATAACCTTACATCCGGGCTTTGTGCTTATGAAACCCGGCTCGTCCTTCTATGGCAACGGACATCATGTGCAATTCAACTACCTCGCTGCCGAGAAGCGCTTCATCAACCAGCGGTACGCCATGACCGCCTTCCCGTTCAACTACTCCGCCGCCAATATCACTACCTCCGCTTATGATAGCGCGGCTGACACTTTAACCTTTAACCTTTCACCTTTCACCTTTAATTCGTACCAGTATTCCGGCGCAGCACGTTCCGTCAAGGATTATGTCTTCCGTGCCGAGAACTCTCCTGCATGGCTCAGAGTCGATACGCTCAACCGTACAGCTACCGAAGGCTACCTCATGGACTTTACCACTCCCCAAGACACCGTCCTCCGATTCAATGCCTTTGCTCCGGCAGGCGGACAGTATGTCTATACCGAAGAAGCCGACGATAAATCCGTTTATCTCACCCAATACGACCACCGCGTCGCTGGCACCGGTGCCGACCTCAACTTCACACGGCAGGAAGATATGGGATGGAACATGAAAGGACTACCGTGGCTCGTCTCTAACTACCGCACAGATACCATCCTCGAAGAGGGTAACTACCTCCGTCAGATGTTCATCCCGCATGTCTTCTATCAGATGGATGGTAATGGCGAATATACCAATGCCGGACAGATTCGTACACAACGCTCGTGGGATCCCGGCGCTACCATGTCTATGGGGCATGCCTTCCTCACACAAACCGCTACCCAGAAGGGACAAGAGCAGGTTGTCTTCCATCTCCCCTATTATGGCTATAACAAACCCGCTGCCCGTCCCATCCTCCTCATGCAGGCTGTCACCGCTGCCAATAATATCTCTCCCCGCATGGCAAATGAGAAAATGGGAAAATGTGCAAATGAGAAAATGAGAAAATCGGATGTCTTGACAATTTATCCCGATTCCACTGCCAACAAGTTCATCCAATACGCCTATGGCCGTGACGGTATCAAATGGCTCCTCAACGATAATGCAAATGGCCAAATAAATGAACAAATGGTAAATGACCAAATGGTAAATGCCTTGGCTTGCTACCTGTTGGATTCCAAGCGCCAATCCCGCATCTCGCTCCTTGCCGCCGCTCCCGTCGAGGTGGATATCCCTCTCGGTGTCATCATACCGCAAAATGACCCATACGGCGAAGCAGATCGTACGAATGAAATGAGTAAAGAAATGGTAAATGACCAAATGGTAAATGAGAAAATGAGTAAATATTCCTTCTCTTTGCCCGAGAAATCCGCCTTCGCCGCCTACAAGTCCGTTTGGCTCATCGACTACCTCCACCATTCGCAAACCAACCTCTTGGAGCAGGATTATCAAACCACTATCGAACCCGGTGAGAACAACGCCCGCTTCGCTATACGCTTCGGTATGTTCCCCAAGATGCAAACCATCACCAAACGCTCATACACCGTCTATGCCTATGGCGGTACACTCTATATCAAAGGACTCGCACAAGGCGATAAGATTACCGTCTATACTCCTTCCGGACAAATCGTCTATTCCGATACCGCTACCGATGCCGAACTCACTATACCCCTCTCCTACCTCTCCGGCTACATCGTCAAAGTCAACGACACCACCCACAAGGTAGTGAATATATAAAAAAATGCGGGTCTTTCCGCATTTTTTATTCAATCTCAACTTTTCAATTTCCTATCTTTTCCCGAATCAATTACGTAACATACACGATAGATATACGATAGATACACGATAGATACACGATAGATAAGCCTGTCTCCTAACCGAGACCACTTACCTTTCACCATGCAAGGTTCGGATCACCGGGAACAGGACTCCAGCCTAATCCAAGATTGGAATTAAATCCTCTGCCGCTGCTCAGCAACATCTCTTGTGCAGTTACAACTATCTCTCTCGTTTGTGGAGCATTATACATCCGTCTCATAACCGTTCCCCCATAATTGAATAACGTACACCATTGCGCTCGATGATTAATACGCCATGCTCAAAACGTTTGGTATAAGTGTCAGCTGAAGAGCTCTCCGTTGAGACCGCAGTTGGCGTCCCGTTAAAGCTTAATCGTGCATGACTATGAGCACTTGCGGGTACACCGCTAATATCAAAATATGCGCGTAAACCACCTATTTCTCCACCCGCAGAGGGCGTCAGCGTGTTGCCGCCGCTGACAAATGCGATATCATCACTCGCCGCAAGCATAGTAGGGTTATAAACGCCTATAAACGAAACACCTCCGTCACTTACCGAATGGGTAGCGGCACTTAATGTGGCGTTTTGTATTGTGAAGCCGTCAATGGTTGCGGTAGGTTGTACTAAATACGGCACCCCTGCCTCGATGGACGAAACAGCAGAAAAATTGAGCACCAACTCACTCTCAGACACACTCGCAGAACTTAACACTTGAATATCACAGGTGCTCCATAACGTGCTGATTTGCTCGGCACTCATATCAAAAGGAAGACATAACGAGTTATATCCGCCGCTATTCAGTTTCCTACTGACCACCACATCCGCCACCAAACCATCATACATTGCCAAGGTCTCACTATTATCCGCCGCATCGCTAATGGTTAGAGGTGTAACAACTACATTCATCTCTTTAAAATAATCCGCTCCTCCAAATGATGTCTCCGCATTGCTTGATAGGACTTTTAATGTAATATTTGATAATGTGATTCCGGAAAAAGCGGTTGAACTGATACTTGTTGGAGCAGCATTACTTGTGACAATGATTGTTTTCAATTTCCCGCAACCTTTAAAAGCTTCAGTTTTAATCGTTGAAACGTGAGATGATAATGTTATTGTCTCCAGTTTACTGCAGCCAGATACAAACTCATTATTTATAGTAGTAATATTACTTGCAGGATGAATTGCTATGTTAGTAAGATTGGTGCACTTATAAAAAGCGCCTCCGCCCATTGTATTAATAGTTGCGGGTACAACAACTGAGGTTATATTATTATTTTCCGAAAACCCTTGAGATGCAATCTTTGTCACTGTATATTTTTTGCTATTATATTCAACCTCACCCGGAATAATAATGTCGCCGGATGTTGAGGCTGTACCTTTTACAGACACTGTTGCATCATCTTCGGATAGGATGGTGTAGGATAAATTCCCCGCGGTGAAGGTGGTCTCTGCAGAGCAGATTGTTCCAACCAGGAGTGTGAGGGGCAATAAGACGTGGTGTAGCAGTCCTTTCATATGACGGATGTTATGGATAGTTTTTAATAACTCTCTTCTGCGGAAGGGAAGGATTGGTCTTTAACGGCTTGGATATATTCTTCCACGGCATGGGTGACGTCGTTTGCTAACTGTGCGAAGTGCCGCAAGAACTTCGGCTTGAAGCCCGTGTTGAGTCCTAACATATCATGCAGCACCAGCACTTGACCGTCCGTGCCGTTGCCGGCTCCGATACCGATTGTGGGGCAGGAGACAGACTGTGTGACCTGAGCGGCTAATGCCGCAGGAATCTTCTCGAGCACGATACAGAAACATCCCGCCTCATCGAGGAGTTTGGCATCATTAAGGAGCTTTGCGGCTTCCGCTTCATCTTTCGCCCGCAGTCCGTAGCCTCCAAACTGATTGACGGATTGGGGGGTGAGACCAAGATGTCCGCAGACAGGAATACCGGCTTGTATCAGATGTCGGATGATAGGCAGGATATCTTCCCCTCCTTCGAGTTTGACGGCATCGCAGCCGGATTCTTTCATGACCCGTATGACATTGCGCACGGCATCTTCCTCGCTGACTTGGTAACTCCCGAAGGGCATATCGCATATCACGAGGGCATGTTGCGCAGCACGTACAACACCTTTCGTGAGAAAAATCATCTCGTCAACGGTGATGGGTAGGGTATATTGGTTGCCGCAAACGATATTCGAGGCACTGTCGCCGACGAGGAGCATATCAACACCGGCCGCATCGACTAACGAAGCAAGTGTGAAATCATACGCGGTAAGCATGGTGAGTTTTTCACCCGAGACTTTGGATTGACGAATCTTTGCCGTCGTCATCCGAGTATTTTGAATGTGTACGGACATAAAATTTATTTATGATTTCTTATCCCTTAAGGGAACGATTATTTCAAATTTATGATTTTTATTAATTGTACAATTCTCTCCACTATTCATTATTCACTATTCATTATTCATTATTCTCTATTCATTATTCACTATTCATTATTCACTATTCATTATTCATTATTCACTATTCACTATTCATTATTCATTATTCATTATTCATTATTCACTTATCTTATCTGTCTCGCATTGAGTTCCTGCTGATATTGCTTGGCAGCAGCGGCATGATTACTGTAATTCGACGAGAAGATATGCGTGCCGGACCAGTCAGGATTAGCGCACATATAGAGATAATCAGTCTTGGGCGCATTCAGCACTGAGTCAATAGTCGTACCTCGCGCACAACGTATGGGTCCCGGAGGCAAACCACGGTTCTTATACGTGTTATAAGGCGAATCAATCTGCAAATGCCGTTTGAGCACGCGTCGCATCTTGAAGTCCCCGACGGCAAAGATAACTGTCGGACAAGCCTGCAAGGGCATCCCCAACCGTACGCGGTTGATATACAACGACGCTATCGCCGGATACTCCTTCTGGTTATGGGTCTCGGATTCCACAATCGAGGCAATCGTTGCCACCTCCATCGGTGTCAGCCCCAGTGAATCTGCCTTTGCCCGACGCTCTGCATTCCAGAAACGGGTATATTCCTTATACATCCGGTCAAAGAGATTATCCGCCGTGGTGGTCCAATAGACCTCATAGGTATCGGGCAGGAACATACAAACCGCCGTCTCGGGCGTGAGGCCGTACTGCTCCATGTATTCTGCACTATCCAGCCGCGTGATTATTTCCACAGAATCAATCAGCAGCTGCTTGCCCAAGCGGGCCGCTAATTGTTCGCGGGTGCGAATCTGGTTATTGAACGTGATGCGGATGGGGGTCTGCTGACCCAACTGCAAGCGCACGATAAAGTGCTTGTTACCCATTCGAGGCGGGAACTTATAGTAACCGGGCTTGACGGCATTGAAGAGCATGTGCTTACTCTGCCACCGAAAATCCATCGCCGCTGCAAGTTCATAGTCCTGCTGAACGAGTGCCATCACGCTGTCAATCGCTGCATCGGGGTAGATATAGTAACCGTGACTCTCGCCGTCCGTGGCCGAGAAGTTACACACCTCCGAGCGGTAGTATTGCTCAATGGCAAACGTACCTGCCATAAGCAGCACCACCATTAGGAAGGAGCCCACTATCCAATATATCCGTTTTCTATTTAGCATTAATTCATGTACCATCTAGTCATTTACCATTTACAATCTTCACTATTCACTATTCATTATTCATTATTCACTATTCATTATTCTCTATTCATTATTCTCTATTCACTATTCATTATTCACTATTCACTCTCCACTATTCATTATTCACTATTCATTATTCATTATTCATTATTCACTATTCACTCTCGAACTACATATTCGCGTTATAGTACTCCTTCTGTCCCGTCACTTCTTCTCCGATAAAGTCGGGCTTGAGGAACGCTTGGTCCTCATAATCGAGCTCTATCTCTGCAAGGGTCCGTCCTTCCAGCCGTCCGTGAAACTCATCCACTTCCCAGAATAATTCCCTTTCACCTTTCACCTTTAACCTTTCACCTTTACAAGGCACTATCCACCTCGTCTTCTCAATCATCCCGGGTAATGCCAATTGCAGCAAAGCTTTCGCATCCTGCACATCAATGGCTTTCTCCCACTCAAATCGCGCCAAACCGCTACCCGTCACCCGTAACCCGTCACCCGTAACCGCTCCTCCCTTAATCGTCAGAAACGCCTCATTGTCCTGTATCCGGACACGAATAGTGCGTCCTTCACCCTTGGCAAGGTAGCCCTGAATAATCTCGTAATGCTTCACCGCCTGCGACTTATACGCATCAGACGTCACAAGAAACTTACGCTCTATCTCAACTAAACGCTGCTTCTTTGGCATTCTGCTCCAATGTTTGTATTTCCGCCTCGGTCAGGTGCTGCGCATCAATCATGTGCTGCCACTCGGCCTTCAGCGTCGTATTACTAATCGTCATATTATCCGTGTTGAGGCATACCTTGATTCCCGCCTCCATGAGTCGGCGCAGCGGATACTGCTCATAGGAGGGGAAGATACCCGTTTGGAGGTTGCTGGTAGGACAAAGCTCCAGCGTCACATCACGCTCCACCAAAAGCTTCACCACACTCGGGTCCTCCAATGCACGCACGCCGTGTCCGATTCGTCGTGCCCCAGCATAGACCGCCTCGCGGACACTCTCTGCGCCTGCCGCTTCGCCTGCATGTACAATCAAGGGCACATCCAGCTGACGGGCAATCTTAAACTCCTCGGCAAAATCCGAAGTGGGGTAGAGTGCCTCCGCACCGGCGAGATCTACACATACCACGCCCTTTCCAAGGAACTCCTCAGCCACGAATACCGTCTCTTTGTTCTCCGTATGGTTGCTGAACCCGCGCATCATGCTCAGAATCAGTCCGCAGGGCATCGTTGCCGCACGCATACCATCTAATACGGCGCACGTCGCATCGTACTGACTCAGACCCTTACGCGTACATAACTGTGGCGCAAAGCGTATCTCGGCATATTCCAGCCCTTGGGCTTCGAGCTCTGCGAGCAGGTCTTCTGTGCAGATGCGCAGTGCCTCCGGCGTTTGCAGCAACGATAGCGCAAATGCAAACCGGTGCAGGTAATCGTTGAGGTTCTTGCAGTCGGGAGTAAGGGACATAAGCGCTTTCAGCGCTGCCTCATCCTTGGGTACGCCAATGCCTTGCATCTCCGCTAACTTGCGGGCAGTATGAACAGGTATGGAACCGTCTAAATGTAGGTGTAGATCTATCATACGCGAAAAATCGCGCAAAATTACTACATTTCCCTCGTATGAACAAATATTTTCCTGTTTTTTGCCTAAAAACCACAAAATCTGCAAAAAAAATGCAAATAAATTTGTGTATTCCAAAATAAAGCACTACTTTTGCAGCCGCTTTTGTAAAACGAAGTTAATCGTACCCTATTTTAGGGTTAAGAAAAAAAGCTACTACCAACTCGACGAGAAACCAAGACGGGTGCGTCTGTTTCGAGTCGAAGAGGAGGAACCGACGAAGCGTCCAAGTCGCAAGGCGACTTATTTATAGCGAAGTTCGTTCCGACGAGGAGAGATGGGTGAGTGGCTGAAACCAACAGTTTGCTAAACTGTCGTACTCGTAAGGGTACCGGGGGTTCGAATCCCCCTTTCTCCGCAAAACCGACAAAAGACCGCAGTTCGCGGTCTTTTTTGTTTTGCGGGAAAGGGGGAACTAAGAAGCTTGCTTATTAGGGTCCTCTATCCTGAAAAACAAAGAGAAGCCGATTTATCGGATTATCTTGTGTTGGTTTTGCACAGGATGCCTCTTCTTGGCATTCGAGGTGGGCGAGCGTAGCGAGGTCGGTGCCCTCGAATCCCCCAATGCGACGTGAGAATCCCCCTTTCTCTTTACTTGTTTTGTACAGGATGCCTTTGGCACAAACAAGGTATTCGGGGGAATTGCAAAGCAAGGCGGCGTCCGAATCCCCCCTCACATCGGTGCCCTCGAATCCCCCAAGGCGGCGTCCGAATCCCCCTTTCTTGCGGAGAAGGGGGGATTAATATTTCCAGTTTCATTGCATGACATCAAAATTGACTACAAAGGTACAAAAAATTTTTGAATTGACCAAATATTTTTCAAAAAAAATGCACTTTTATTTGCAAGTGTCATTTTTTTTTTGTAACTTTGCAGCGCATAATTAACAAGCATACTTATGGAACAATCAAAACACACAGGTTTTAATTCGAAATTAGGAGTAATCATGGCGGCTGCCGGCAGTGCGGTCGGCTTAGGAAACATATGGAAATTTCCGTATGAGACCGGTCAGAACGGCGGTGGTGCATTTTTGATCGTGTACCTGATCTGCGTGATTATTTTCGGTATGCCGCTATTGATGACAGAGATTCTGATTGGTCGGAATGCCGGCAAATCCACTTTCTCCGCCTTCCGTGCGATAACCGGTAACAACCGTTGGCAATGGTTGGGTTGGTGGTCGGCTTTGACCGTGCTGATCCTCACCGGATTTTATTTCATTGTGACCGGGTGGTGTATGGATTACCTATATGAGTCGGCTGTTAATTCGTTTGTAGGCATGAATACGGACGCTCTGCTGACGCATTTCAATACGAATGTGATGAATGCGCCGAAGATGATTCTGTGCTCTATCATCCCGATTCTGGGTACCGCCGCTATTCTGTGGTTTGGCGTTAGTAGCGGTATTGAACGGCTGAGTAAGATCTTGATGCCTATGTTGCTGATCATGATGATCTTGATGACGATCCGCGTGCTGATGTTGGATGGTAGCGGAACGGGTCTTCGTTTCTTCTTAACTCCCGATTTTTCGCAGATCACCCCTGCGGTGGTGATGGAAGCGGCAGGTCAATGTTTCTTCAGCCTTTCGGTGGGGCTTGGTCTGATGATCACCTACGGCGCTTATATGCCGAAGGATCAAGATGCTACTATGACTTCATTCTCTGTCATTTCCCTCGATACCTTGGTGGCAGTTTTGGCGGGACTGATTATTTTTCCTGCGGTATTCGCGTTCGGTTTTAATCCGGCAGAGGGCCCGCAATTGGTGTTTGTTGTTCTGCCGGCAGTCTTGCAACACATGACGTTTGCATGGATAAGCGGTGTGGTTTTCTTCATCCTGCTATTCGTAGCTGCGCTTACCTCTACCATCTCGTTGATGGAAGTGATTGTAGCCGGCATCATGGAGTTGAGTCATGGCAAAATCAACCGTCATAAGAGTGTGCTGATCTCCACCGCGCTTATTATTGCTATTGTGGTGGTTTATGTGCTCTCCATGACGGGCGTGTGGAGCAATTTGCAGTTGTTCGGACATAATCTTTTTGAATTAAGCGATACGCTCGTTACGAATTTCATGATGCCTCTCGGTGCTTTGGCTATGTCCTTGTTTGTGGGATGGTTCATGCCTTTCCAGGACAAAGACCTCGTGCCGCATAGCCAGAAACGTTACAAACGGTGGCTTCGTCCGGCGTTCGTCTTTTCGCTCCGCTGGATCGTTCCGATTGCTATCCTTCTTATTTTCCTAAATGGATTAGGAGTGTTTAATATTAAATGAAGCAATTTAAATACATACATGTGATAGCGGCTCTATTCCTGCTTTTAGGAATGGGCGTGCAGTCATATGTGTCTTATAGCAGGGCGCAATCTCAATTGCAGGAGAAAATGGATCTCGAGATGCAGATTGCGCAAGAGAAACTGCGTTTTGAGTTGTACGATGCTCTCGAAGCATGGGCCGAGCTGGAAGACGAGGTAAAGAAACATCTTCATGAGCCGGAGACGATCATCCTGAAGACGGACGAGATACTCCGACGCTATCCTAATTTCTATGCCTGCTATGTAGCATTTCCTCCGTACTATTTCCCACAAGAGAAATGGTTTGAACCGACCACCTATCGTACGCAGGACACCATCATCTCCGGTATCTTAGGCGATGATGCCCATGATTATTTTGAGCGCGAGTGGTACAAAGGTGCGGCGCAAAGCAAGGATGGGTATTGGAGTACGCCTTACCGCGAAGAGACGTTTAACAAAACCATCTACTCTTACTCCAAATCCTTACGAGACGAAGAAGGCAATTTGATATGCATCATTGGCGTGGATTTCAGTCTCAAATGGATTAACCGGCTTTTGGAGCAGTTTAAGCCGTTTGAGGAGGCGGTGTTTATGCTCTACAGTTCCAACGATCAACTCCTTGCCGCCAGCGATGGCGCACCCAAGGAAGGCTTTGACAAC
>Ga0310786_10004136_pt1 | contig 20373 bp, 14 predicted proteins | sample AusTroGonzalo_MG_FD_203881 | JGI IMG/M metagenome (GOLD analysis project Ga0310786, IMG submission 203881) | Bovine rumen microbial communities from tropical cattle in Woodstock, Queensland, Australia - Gonzalo_03 (v2) (version 2) | ecosystem: Host-associated > Mammals > Digestive system >... | reverse complement strand
AGTAGTCGATGGGGTTGCCGTCGGTGTTCCAGGCCAGCAGCACGCTGCTCTGGCGCGTCGTCGTCACCAGTGTCTTGTCTATTGTACCCGTGTTCTTGTGGTAGAAGTTGGGAAGCGTCGGCTTGGTGATCTCGGCGTAAACGGGTTCCTCAACCGTCGTGGTGGCGGGCACCAGCTTGTTGTTCTCCTTCGTCCAGCCGAAGGTGAAGTACTGTTCCAGTTCTTCCTCAGTGGCACCAGTCATGCTACTGCCCATCACAGGCACCACTTTGTTGCCATCCACCTTCCACTCAGGACCCAGATTCTTGGCCAGATCGTTTGCCGACAGGGAGCCAACGTTGTTCCACAATTCGCGTCTGGTCATCTTGGGCAGCGCGTTACTGCCATCCACATACCAGTTGTCAGCGCCCAGTTTATCGACCACTTTCTGCGGATTGCTATGGTTGATGCCAGCGTAATTGACTTCGTTCCAGCTTACACCTTTGTAGGTATAGTTGTTTTTGTTTTCATTAACATTACCCCATGCTGAATAGTTCGTATAGCAGAATCCAGCGTGGTCCACGTAGTAATAATTTCCGTCTTCCAAGCAATTGGTTATCTTATTAGCAACAACATCTGCGTCTTGCCAGCCAATGAATGCTCCGACGTAGGCTGTTCCATCAACCTTTCCATCGTTTTTAGCGCTAATGGCACCGTCGAACAGACAGTTGTTGATGATGTGCGGTGAACTGTGTCCGTGACCGATGAAGCCGCCGGCATGTGTTGTGTTACAATGGATAGAGGTCGATACCCAGCAGTTCTGGATATTAGCGTTCGAACTTGAGCCTACAAGTCCTGCTACGTGCTGGTCGCCACCGTAAGCGCCTGTGACGTGCAGATTCTTGATGGTGTAGCCATCGGCAGAATTGAACATGGGGCAACTCATCTCGATAGTATGAGCGTTGCCATCGAACACACCCTTGAAGTTATTGATGGAAGTATTTGCTGAAATGTCTGCATTCAGAATAGCATTGACGGACTTGCTGCCACGATTGCTTACCGCATTTCTGAACGCTTCCCAGTCACTGAAGTTGTTGATGAGGTGGCAGAGTTCCTTGGTGGCGTAGCAGTTGGTGTAGGATACTGATTGGTTGGCCGAATTACGCACCCATGTCTCGCTGCCTTCGGGGTTGATGTTGACGCTGGTAGGCATGAAGAGACAGCTCTCAATGATCACTGGACCGTTAGCCCAACCCACAAAACCGCCGTAGCAGGTACTGTTTGTACCTTCGAAACTGCCGTCAAACTTACAGTTGCGGAAGGTGGCTTTAGCATTGGAATTTGTAGCACCGATGAATCCGCCGTAAGTGGCATCGCCACTAATGGAACTCTTGAGCGTAACCGAAGACTGGCAGTTCTCAATGGTAGCTGTTAAGCCTGACATCACTTCACCAATGAGGCCTGATGCAGTCTTAGTGCTGCTATTGATGGTGCCTGCCGTGTGTAGGTTCTTGATGGTGCAATTGCCTACAACACGGAAAGGAGCGATAATAGTCCATGTATCCCAATTCTTGTTGAAAGTTATCGTATGGCCGTTGCCATCGAAGGTGCCACGATAGTAAGCCGCATAGCCTCCGCCCACATATTCACTGGTTGTGATATCGGCAGTGAGGATGGCGTTCACGTCATACTCGTTCTTGGCTTCTTCAACCTTTTTGACAAACGTTTTCCAGTCATCGGCAGTACCGATGTTAACCACCTCTGAAAAACCACGGGTGGCATAGCTGTTGACGACCGACAGGGTGAAGTCGCCGCCGCGTGCCCACGTTTGGCATGCTTCTGCTTTGGTATTGATGCTTTCGGGATCAAAGAGACAGTTTTCGATGATTGCCGTACTCTTGTCCTGGCAATAGCCTATGAAGCCGCCATTGTGGTGGCTCTCGGCTCCCTCGAAAGCACCATCGAATTTACTGTTGCGTATCACGACCGTCGCATTGTCGCCCAAACGGGAAATGAAGCCGCCGTTGGTGAAGTTGGTCGTGTTGATGGTCACCGACGAGCGGCAGTTCTCAATAAAGACATTGTTGCCATTGAGTACGTAAGCAATCAGTCCGCCCGCATATTGATTCGTGGTAGTAATGGTGCCAGCCACATGCAAGTTCTTGATGGTGGCATTGGTCACATAGCGGAAGGGAGCCATATACGTTTCATCGTATGGTGCTTTGACGGTCAGTGTGTGACCGTTACCGTCGAATGTTCCTCGGTAGGGGTAGCTTGTCTGCCAGCCAATGAACACGTTAGTCTCTGGAATGTCGGCATAGAGGCGGGCGTTCACATCGTACTCACCCTTGGCTGCCTCCACCTTGTCGCGGAACGCCTTCCAGTCGTCAAGGTTGCGGATGGGGAAGAAGAAGTTTGTAATGCCGGTGATGGTGTTCGTCTTGGGAACCACCGTGCCGTTATCCGTCACCCAGTTGCTGTTGCCCAGTTCCTCTATCAGTTGGTTCGCTGGGCGAGAGCCAACCTGACTGGCTTCGGCCCAGTTATGACTGGTCCAGTTGTTCGAGCCATGATCGCCATTACCCCATGCGCCAACTCCGTGGGTGAAGTTCATGCCCAGGTTTTTGATGTTGGTATAGGTACCTTTTTCCAGGCAGTTGGTTACCATGTCGCCGTCGTTTTTGTCCGACCATCCGATGATGGCTCCGGCAGAGTTACCACTGGAGCATTTGATGGAACCGTCGAACAAGCAGTCGGTGATGGTGTGGGCGGCTTCCAGACCGTGGCCGACGATGCCGCCGGCATGGGTCTTGGCAGATTCCACATTGACAGACACACGGCAGTTCTGGATGGTGTTGCGCCCTCCCTCAGAAGCGTCGCTGTGACCCACGAGTCCTGCTGAGTGAATGCCACCCTTGACGGTGCCTGTCACGTGCAGGTTCTGGATGGTGTAGTCCTTGGCATAGCGGAAGAGGGCAGCGAAATCTGCGCTGCTGTTGTCAATCCCGGTTTTCACAGTATGGCCGTTGCCGTCGAACGTACCCCGGTAGGGTCTGTCGGCTTCCCAGCCAATGTTGATGCCAGTTTCGATGTCGGTATAGAGGCGGGCATTCACGTCTTTCTCACCCTTGGCAGCTTGAACCATGTCGCGGAAAGTCACCCAGTCTTCGTATGACTTAATGTTGAAGTAGCCGTTTTCCGTCGTCGGGATGATGTAGTTGAGGGGCGACTCGCCCTGCTCCACATACATCTCTATATCATAGTTCACGCACGAGCGCGAGAGGCTGATAATCTTGTAGCACTGGGCGCGATCGTTCTGGTCGAGCGTATAGACCTGGGTATCCACAGGCTGGCCGTCGCGGTTCTTCATGGCCACACGCAGCACCATCTGGGCGCGCTCGTCCCACACTGCTCCATGCTCGTCGGCATAGTTCCACGACACGCGGACGGTGTAGGCATTCTTGTCCTCCCAATCAGCCGAATAGTTGGCAATGCGCAGCAGGTGCAGGTTATCGACAACGCACTTCGTGCTCGAGCAAGTGTTCTTGGCCCAGTTCCAGTCTTTGGTGATGGTGCGGCGCACACGGTAGGTCAGCTTGTCTAAGGTACCGCCATTCACCAGCATGTCAGGCGTGATGTCATCCATCAGCGTGTTGTCAACGAAGGTATAGGTTGACTGCTTGCTGACAGAGATGTAAGGCAACTGTTGTATGGTGACGAAGTCCTTCTCCTCACCGGTAATCGAACGCTGCACCTCGAAGAAGTCGGTGGGTGTCAAGTCCTCATCGTCAGGATAGACAATGTTCCACTTCACTTCCACCTTCAAGTCCTGGCCGTCCAATTGGCGGGCGGTCAGTCCGACGGGGGTGTGAATCACGGGGATGTTCTGCACCGCAGACCCTTGGTTCTCTATGAGGTAAGAACCCTTGTCGCTCGCCTCCTTGTAGCTGCAAACGACGCGGAAGTTACGGTAGGGCACGTTGGCATCGAGCAGGATGGAACTGCTCTTCACTTTCTCAATCTTCTCCTCATGACGCTTGCCGGTATCGTCAGTGTACTCGTAGTGGGCACTGACAATGCTGTCGGAAGCCAAGAACCAGGGCACTTCCAGTTTGCCCGGGTTGTTCGCGCTCAGCATGGGCAGCGAGACGAAAGGCTCCAGCTTCGCACTTGCCGCCGGCATGCTGATCTCCTTCGTCTTGAGACCGGACACCGTCGTGACAGTGCGAGAGGTACCGTCGCGTTCCACTTCCCAAATGAACTTCAATTTCTTACCTAACAGGTTGTAAGGCACCGACCACTCGGCACTGAACTCGAAGGTCCTGCCGTCGCTGTTACGCGCCAAGGATTTGGCACCACCGTTGTCTTTGGTCAGTCGGAAGGTGTTTCTCGAATTACCTAACGTGATGTCGAAGAATCCGTCGGTACCGGTGCTGAAATTACAGTTCAACGATGTTGCTCCATCGGAGATTTTCGTTTCGGCACTCGACCAGCTGAAGATGGTGTATGGCGTTCCGCCATCTACCGACACCGTGAGTTTACCGTTGTGAATCCACATGTCGAGACCGTCCTGGTCATAGACGGGCGCCGTGAAATACACGACGTTCGAACCGCCCAATGCCACCTCGTAGTTGTCCGGGTCTTCCACATAATAGGGCGCAGCCGCCGCCTTCTGTGGCAGCAGCCAAGCGAAAAGCGCCAGCAGCACGAGCCACGGCCGCCCTCGCAAAATGTTTAAAGTGTGTTTCATAAGTTATACAAGTATTATGTTTAAAATGGAAATTATTATTTCTTCAAGGTTACCTCAAGATTACCTCAAGTTTTAAGCTTAGGGTACAATCGGAGGTATATCGGAGGTACATCGGAGGTACATCGGAGGTACATCAGCCTCACAACCTCACACCCACCGATGCATTGATGAACCAGTCGTTCAGGTGACCATGCATAGCTTTGTGCTTATAGTTGAAATTGTTGAACTGCCCGTTCGCATTAATGAAATAGCGATCCCAGTTGTAGGTGATGGACAAGCGGCCGGTAAAGTTGAGGGCGAAGCGGTTGTTGCGTGAGTGCGAGCCCGTGCTCTCAATCTGATACTCGTCCGGTGACACTTCAGGAAATTCCGCATCTTCGTCTTCATACAATGCAATGGCATAATCCGTAAGGTGTTCGTGGGCCACATCTTTGAAATTGCTCGAGTAAGTGTTGATTTTTGTGCGGTTCACAATGGTCATCATCGGCATGAACATTCCGCTGATGAGCATACCCTTGAAAGGCACGAAGTTGTAGGCATAACCAGCACCCACACTCACCTGATACTGGCGCAAACGTCCGATGTTGTCCATAAAATAGATGAGATCAGCATTGCGAGCATCGTTATACTTAAAGTCGGCATAGTAAGCCATCAGGCCTGCGACAGGTGATCCAGCGGAGCGCACCTGGTAGGTCTTCTGGGTGTATGCGGCTGCATAGGAGAACTTCTTGCTGTTGAAGATGTAGCAACCGTCGAATATCAGCGTCTGGAGCTTGACAGGTGAGCCAAACGGTTCCTTCTCTGAATAGTCCCATGACTCAGCCTCACCCCAATCGGTGAAGAAATCCTCTTCTGTCTCTGCGTAAGGATTGTCAATCCATCTACCTTTGGCAGCACCAGCATAGTGGATTCTCGCATTTTTTGCCTTGAACTTGTGCCAACGCAAGTTGATGCTGTACCACCTGCCTGCAGTTCTGAAAGAGAGGTTCTGTCCCTTGTCGCCGCCCACAGGGAAGGAATAGCTGACGCTGAGTCCCTTGTAACCCACTTTCACGCCCAACGAGGTGGATACGCGCGTCATGATGCGTGGGTCGGTGGCCATATCGCCCACTCCCATGATGAGGGGCATCGTACCTCCTCCGTCGAAGAGTTCAGCGCCGTCAACAGTGGAGTGCATCTGCAGGTCGGTCTGTGCCACACGGCTCTTGATGCTGACCTGCCAAGGTTGCGCGGGGGTCTTGACGTAGTTGGTGTCCACGCCGTGCACCATCGTGGCATCAGCGAATTTCTTCACTTGACCAAGGATGTTGGTTTTCTCTTGTGCCATACCGACCGAAGCGATTAGCACCGCACAAAGGCTAACGATTAGTTTTCTTTTCATAATGATTAGTTTTTAGATTGTTATTGTATTTAGATTTGTCTATTTTTAGGATTTATAATCTGTTTTTAGGAGTTAAAGAAGTTATCGAAGTTATCGCTGCGTTCGAAGTTACCGCTTCGCTCCGACGAATGTTATGCTGGTGGCAATCGGTATCGTCGTTAACTTCTCTAACTTCTCTAACTTCGTTAACTTCTTAACCTCTTCTTCAACTGTCCCTCTCCGTCACAAAACACGCGACCATTCCGTACGTGATGGTGGGTCGTATCCAGATTTCGGTGAGCATATAGTTGGTGTATTCGCTGATGGGTTCCATGTAGATGTCGTAGTTGTAGAGGGCGGCTATGATCATGTCGATGATGCAGATGACCCACAGGTTCCGCTTCGTGTAACTCTTCCATTCCTTGCGTGCATAGAAGAAGGTGAGCGTGCAGAGCAGCAGCACGGAGAGGATGAGACATGTCAGGTGGAGGGAGAAATACGACAAGGGTGGTGGAAAGAGGATGTCGCGCAGCAGCACTGTCATGCCTATGGAGACAGAACACCAGTAGTTGAAATGGTGGCTGTCGAGCCGATTGAAGAAGTACATCCAGATCATCGCCAGACAGGCAATGTAAAATAGGTTGAGCACCAGTTCGGGCCACGCTTCGCTCAGTCCGAAGTGGAAAACGGCATAAAGCATCACGCCTACTGAAAGCGTGCCACCAATAGCGGTGATGACGACATCGAAAATCTTTGCATTTTTCTTGAATCTAGTCTGCATAAGTTTTATTTAAGGTTTTGTTAGTTTTTGCAAAGATAAACTAATATTCCTTAAATAACAATACCCTAAATGCCTTGCGAGTCAAGATTTGAAGATGATGGAAGAAAAATTGTAAATTTTGAAAGTGCCCTCCCCGATTTTGTAAATTTTGAAAGCCTAATTGTAAATTTTGAAAGTCGAGGCGCAAGTGCAATGGTGACTTTCGGAAGTTACCGCTTCGCCCAAAAGTTATCGAAGTTATCGCTTCGCTCGAAGTTACCGCTTCGCTCCGACGAATGTTATACTGGTGGCAAGTGGAAAATGTAATTCCACCTCGCAGTATTTTATATTTCAAAGTTTGGAACGTACATTCCAAACTTTGGAACGTACGTTCCAAACTTAGAAACATACGTTCCAAAGCGTGGAACGTATGTTTCCCTAAGTGGTAGCCAGATTTATATCAAGCTCCCTTTACTTTTTCTTCACTTGGCTGTGTCGCGCATCCAGGCAGTCACGCTTTGCCCCATGCGTTGTTTGAAGGCGAGGCTGAAGGTGCTGTAGCTGCGGTAGCCGCTGTCACTGGCAAGCTGCTGGGCAACGACAGGTTGATGGGCAGCCACAGCCGCACGATAGAGACGCACGAAGTGGTCGATGCGCAGGTCGTTGATGTAAGCATTGTAGGTGATACCCTGACGGGAGAAATACAGGCTGAGATAGGAACGGTTGGTGCCAATCGCCTGTGCCAGCTGCTGCAGGGTCAGGTCGTGTTGCAGATACAGTTGGGTGCCCACGCAGTGCTCCGCCAACTGCTGTTCGATATTGGAAGGCAGATTGAAAAGTTGAGAGTTGACAGTTGGTTCTTGAGACGTTTCTGGAGCAGATGCGGTACACGCTTCTTCCACAGCGAGGGGCTCCTCCAACCGCGGCAGGGTCTCCACGCGCCAGAGCAGGAGGCTGAAAAGAATCAGCTCCACGAAATGCAAGCCGTAGATCAAGAGGGTATCAACATCACCGAGGGCATAGAGGATGAACAGCAACAGGCAGACGAGCGACACCACCAAGGTCAGCCACACCTTCTTATTCTCCAGATCGGCATAGTTATCGTTCAGCCACTGCCCGTATCTCCTGACGGCAAACACCATATACACGGAGAAGAGCACATAGAGTGACAGCAGGTAGATGCCGGCAATGTTCATGAAAGGACCATCGGGATCGCGTATCTGCAATGCCCCCATCACCACAAGAGGTGTCATGGCTGCAAAGGCAGGCCAGATGGGTCGCTGACGATCCTGCAGCATCGCCAGCAGCGTGCCTGCAATGGTGGTGAGCAACGTCACGCTGTCAAGCATCACCACCAGCACATAAGCAGGTGAATGGAGCAAATCGTGCGCAGAATGGATATTGCCACAAGAGGCATAGAAAAGATACCACCACACGTGTCCCAATGCCGCCACCGCAAAGAATGCCGCAGCCCAACAACGCAACCGCATTGGTGGCGTGACATCAGGCGCAAAGGCATTGCCCTTACGCACACAGAGGTAGATGCAGGCAATGAGAGCCACCACTCCCGTCACGCCATAGAGCATGAAGAACAGTATGATTTCAGCAGGTATATGTTCGACAAACATTGTTTCAAAATTGATAATTGTTGCTGTGTTCCGTTATTTCAGTGGCAGGTCATTGAGGTGGAAAGGGATGGGGTAACGCGTTACCCCATCCCACTTTAATTATATATGGATAGGTGAAATTTACTTGCTCTGCTCGATGAACACAGCCACACGGTTCCAGTCGTTCTCGTCGAAGAGTTCGTCGGTCACGCCAAGACCCTTGTAAGTAAGGCGGTCGGCAGAAATCTTGTAGGTGTTGACGAGCATGTCGTACACTGCCTTAGCACGTGCGTCAGAGAGTTTCTGGTTGAGTTCAGGATTACCCTCTGGAGATGCATAACCATTGATGAGCACCTTGCTGGTTGGGTGATTCTGCATGTACTTGGCAATCATCGCTACAGATGGCTTCTGTGAAGCGTCGATAGTGCTCTTGCCAAGCTGGAAGATCACCACTGGAGCAAGCTGTGTCTCCTTCACGATAGTCTTTTCAACAATCTTCTCAACAGGCTTCTCGACAATCTTCTCAACAGGCACTTCTTTGATGACTTCCTTTGGCTTCTTCGCCAGTTCGGTATTGAGGCGGGCGATCTCTCCCATCATCGCACCTACGTCGTAAGACTTGAAGTGGTGAGTACCGTTGGAAGTCTTGAAGTTGAAGATATATTTGAGGCTGAGACCCAGTTGTGCACCTTCACGGTTGAAGGCCAAGTTACCATATCTGTTGCCTGGTTGGCTGAGATTCCACAGCACGTAAGGCTCTACGCGGATGGTGCTTGCCTTGGCGGCACCGAGGTTGAAGTCAACGGCAAAACCAGTTTTGGCACCCAAGAAATTCTCTGATGCGTCAGAGGCATGAGGAGTGAAATGGTGAATCCAGCTCACACCAGTCACCAAAGCCAATTCAACGGCACGTGGAGCGCCCTTATAGCCACCAAAGAGGTTGGAGAGATTGGTTACACCATTCACACCTGCTGAGAAGGCACGGAAGGCGTTGTAGTGACCATTGGCACTGAGTCCCCAACGAGTGTTTTTGGCTGCATGAGAACCAAAGAAAGCGATTCCGTCAGCCTCCACAGCAAAGGCTGGAGAGATGCGCTTACCGACGGTGATGTTACCGGTTGCGTTAAGTGGAAACATGGGGTCGCAGCTGAGGGGCGTCGTCACGCCACCGCCAAAACCTAAATACCAGTTGTCAAAAAATTTGCTACGCTCAATAGCAATCTGCGCATTGGCAGCGATGCTGGATGCTGCAAGCGCCATCACAAAAAGAAACTTTTTCATCATCATGTTTTAATTGTTAATAGAAAAGATTTATATCAGTTAGGTGTTGTGATTATTTTGCACAATTCTCGAAAGTCACTTGATAGGGCCACTGCTCGTCGTTGGCTGTATTCTCATCCCAAGGATGATGCCAGTGTTCTGTAGGGGCACCCACGACCACGAACCAGGCACGTCGGGTGTTGGCAGGAAGTTCCATCTCCGCAGTTCCTTCCGCATCGCTATGCATGTCACCATAGATACGGTCGCCCTCGGCTGTCTGCACCACAAAACCATAGCGCCAACCGGCCTTGTTCACCTTGATACTGCGATAGCCATCAGCGCCAGCGATGCCCTTGAAATGCACCTTGACGGTAGTGCCTGCCTTGAAGGCCTTGAGAGGGATAATGTTGAAACCATAGTTCTGCGGACAGCAATTGGTGTTGACGGCAAAGGTGTTGTCTGTGCCGGCAACCAGCGTGAACTTGGTGGAAAAAGCATTCTGGAAGTTCTTTCCCTTGTCACGAAGTCCGTCAATGTCCCATGTAGCTGCACGGCAGGCATAGTCGAACATCATCTTGTTGAAGTCGTCCTGCGTGGCACCTGTCATGCGCTTGTAGGTCTCCACAGGGTCTTCCAGACGCTTGGTGTTGCGCCACATCTTTCCGATGAAGTCCTTGCCGAAGAGCTGGCACCAATAGTACTGGATGAAGTAGTTGGCATAACGGAAATCCTCATGCAGGAGATTCTTGTAAGCGGAGGTGACGTATTCATTGTAATAGCCATTGGTGAAGAGGGTGGCCGGGAAGACATTGAACGCCTGCCACTGGGCACAGCTCTCCCACCATCCATTGCCGCCATCGCCATTCGTGTCAAAGCCCCAACGCCAACCATAGTTCCATTCTGACTGGTTCTTCACCACGGCATAGTCGGCACTGACCAGATACTGGAACACATGTCCAATCTCATGCGCTGCCGTATGTCCGCCCTCGGAACCTGCTGCCCAAGGGTTACAATGGAAGAGACCCACCTTGTAAGACTTGCTCTTGCGGGTGGAGCCGTCATAGTACCAAACCGTACCGTTGTCGCCTGAACCATCGGCACGCCAATCTGTCTGATTGACGATGAACATGCAAATCTTATGGTCGTCGGTCAAGGACTGACCGGGTTCCAAGAAACCCAGTTCCTCGACGTAGCATTTCCAAATTTTCTCTCCGTTGTTGAGTAGCGTCTTCACATTCACTGTCGAGCCACCCAAACTGATGTTGCCGCTTCGAGTCATCGTGAGCCCCTTCTCCCAGAAACAGACGAAGTGCTCTGATTCCATCGAACGCTGGAAGCACCACTTGGAAGACTCTTGGGTGAAGTCCACATCGGCATAGCTGGATGGCTTGACCAAAGTGCGCTCCTTCTCGTCAAAACGATAGATGCCCTTCTTACGATAGTCTTTCGAAACGGTTCTCACACGATCGCGAGAGGGAAGGTACTGATACAAGCGATAACCGGATTGCGAGAAACCTATGGAATCCACATCCGTCAAGTCAATCACCTCGTTCTCCAAAAAACGGTCCTCAAACTGTACCCAAAGCGCAGCAGGACGTTCCTGTGCATGAGCCCCCTGCAGGAATGCCCACACACATATAATCATCAGTATCAAATATCTTGTTTTCATCATCTCAGGATTTTATTTCTTCAACACTTTCAAGGAGGATGTTCCTGTACTAATCAGGTAAATTCCCTTGTCCAACCCGTTCAGATTGACGGAGATAACATCGTCTGTTTTCTGCACGGGGGCTTTCACCTCCACACCATCCAAAGTATAGACTTTCAAGGTCTTCACAGCATCGGAACGGATGATGACGGTATTGGCGCTGAAAGTCACGTTCTGCTTCGAAAGCACGGTCTCAATGGCATTAGGGTCATCCTCGTCGGAGATATAGAAGTTCTTGATGTCGCTGAACTCATAGGCGTCTTCGTTGACCACCATCTTGCCCTCCTTGAATCGCATGATGGGATTCACATCTTTGGACAACAGATAATAGACTTTCGTGCCATCATTCAAGGTGAACACGACACTCTTGGCAGATGCGCCCACGGAGAATAGAAGCATGAGGGGCAACAAGAGGTTTTTCACATTGAAGCCATACCAGATGAGCGCGACAAGGAACACAGCCATCATGATGATGGAGGTGGTGTCGTGCAGAACGGTGTAGAGCCAAATGCTCGCGCCAAAACCAATGAGGATGAACACGAGCGAGAGCACCATGAATATCTTTTTCAGTTTTTCCATCGCAAAGACGTTTAAGCGTATGTTATTTGTTCAGTTTCCATGTAAAGCCGTCCTTCGTGTCCTTCACCTCAAAGCCAAGGGCAGCGAGATTGTCACGAATGAGGTCGCTGGTTGCCCAATCCTTATTGGCTTTCGCCTTGGCACGCTGGTCAAGGAGCATGTCCACCACCTTACCAAAGGCTTCCTCACGGGCATCGCTCATACCGTTGGAATTGGCAGCAGAAGCACCAGCCTTAAGACCCAGCAAGTCGAAAGCAAAGAGCTTGAATGCCTCCTTGAGGGCTTCGAGGGCTTCGGGCGTGATGGTCTCCTTCTTGTCCACAATGGAGTTGATAGTCTTAGTGGCCTCGAAGAGATGAGAGATGACAATAGGCGTGTTGAAGTCATCATACATGGCATCGTAGCAGTTCTGTTTGAGGGTCTCGACAAAATCGACACCTACAGAACCGCCGTCTGTAGCTTGAATGGCATTGAGGGCTTTCCATGCATCGAGGAGGCGCTCAAGTCCTTTCTCAGCTGCTTGGAGGGCATCGTTGCTGAAATCGACCGTAGAACGGTAGTGTGCCTGCAAGATGAAGAAGCGGATGGTCATGGGCGAGTAAGGACGGTCGAGCTTCGGGTGGTCGCCACTGAAGAATTGTGGCAGCGTGATGAAGTTGCCGAGGGATTTGCCCATCTTCTGTCCGTCAATGGTAATCATGTTGTTGTGGAGCCAATAAGTCACCATCTGGTCACCTTGACTGGCTACGGCCTGTGCAATCTCACATTCGTGATGAGGGAAGATAAGATCCATGCCACCACCATGAATGTCGAAGTGACTGCCAAGATATTTCTTGCCCATCGCTGTGCATTCGCAATGCCAACCTGGGAAACCATCGCTCCAAGGAGATGGCCAACGCATGATGTGCTCTGGCTGTGCCGCCTTCCAAAGGGCGAAGTCGGCTTGGTTCTTCTTCTCACCCACACCAGCGAGGTCACGGCTGGCATCTTTTACATTCTCAAGACTTCTACCTGAGAGGATGCCGTACTTGTGTACCTTGTTGTATTTCTCCACATCGAAATAGATGGAGCCGTTGCTCTCGTAGGCATAGCCATTGTCAAGAATCTGCCGCACCAGCTGCTGCTGTTCAATGATATGTCCTGTAGCGTGGGGTTCGATGCTGGGTGGCAAGCAGTTGAGAGCATCCATCGCCTCATGGAAGCGGTTGGCGTAATATTGAGCCACCTCCATGGGTTCCAGTTGCTCCAAACGTGCCTTCTTGGCAATCTTGTCTTCTCCTTCATCCGCATCATGCTCCAAGTGTCCCACATCGGTGATGTTGCGCACATAGCGCACCTTGTAGCCGATGTGCTTGAGGAAGCGGAAAACAATGTCGAATGTGATGGCTGGACGTGCGTGTCCAAGGTGAGCGTCACCATATACTGTAGGTCCGCAGACATACATGCCCACGTGTGGCGCATGCAGTGGGCGGAACACCTCTTTCTTTCTGGTCAGGGTGTTGTAAACGTAAAGTGCCTGTTCCATTTTATTTCTTCTGCTTTTTACTGAAAAACAGCACAAAGGTACGAAAAATTTGAAAAAAGACATTGCTTTTCATTGTTTTTAGAGAAAAACTCACTAATTTTGTCGCAAAATCTTACACAAAATTATGGTACAGCCCCTATTTCTCGGTCTCGGCATGCCCGAACTCATTGTCATCCTCATCGTCATCCTTCTCCTCTTTGGTGCCAAGAAAATTCCAGAGCTGATGAAGGGCGCCGGCAAAGGCGTACGCGCCTTCAAGGACGGAATGAAGGAAGCCACTACAGACGAAAACACTGAGGAGGAAAAGAAAGAGTCCTAACATGCTTTCTTTCTGGGATCATCTTGAAGAACTGCGTCGGGTGCTGCTGCGATGCATTGTGGTCGTGGCAGTCTTCGCCATCCTCGCCTTCATCTTCAAAGACGAGGTGTTCTTTGTTATTTTTGCCCCCAAAAGTTCTGATTTCCTGCCCACCATTTTTGGTGCATCTCCAGAAGTGCAACTCATCAACACAGAACTGACCCGCCAGTTTTTAGTTCACATGATGACCAGTCTCTATGTGGGAATCATTGTGGCAGCTCCCTATATCATCTATGAGCTGTATCGTTTCATCTCCCCTGGTCTATACGAAAACGAGCGACGCTATTCCACGCCACTCGTCATTGCTTCTTATGTGATGTTTATGGTGGGCATCCTTTTCTGCTACTTCATCCTTTTCCCCATCACGTTCCGATTCTTGGCCAATTATCAGGTGGATGAGTCTATCCAAAACCTGATTTCCCTTGAGAGCTACATCGACACCCTCGTCTTCCTGTCTCTTGCTATGGGCATTGTCTTTGAAATCCCCATCCTCTCATGGCTTCTCGGACGACTGGGCATCCTCCATCGGGCACAAATGCAGCAATATCGGCGTCATGCCATCGTGGCCATCCTGATCATTGCTGCCATCATCACACCCACCTCCGATGTCATCACCCTCAGCATCGTCAGCCTGCCCATGTACCTACTTTATGAACTGAGCATCCTGCTGGTACCTTCAAACGGTGGAAACCATCTACCATGCAGAACGGATCACCTTCGAGGAAAACAATGAAAGACTTTGCAGCGACTCAAGAAAAAGCATGGTATTATAGACCAAAATTATGACTGACGTGAAGACGAGTCAACGTGAATTAAAAATTAAGTTTAACCCTGTCAACCCTTATCGTGAGTAAGACTTCAAGTAGTCAACTAAAATCGTTAAACTACAATAGGCTGGGCTTGTGAAAAAATGGCACTCGAGTCATTTGATGATTTGACTCGAGTCAAATGGCAAATCGACTCGAGTGACGGATTTTGGTAGCAGTTTTAAGAAGGGAAACATCAGTAAGCAATTCTATTATCGATTAGTGGGGCATTGGTATGTGAAAGAGTGAGCCTTTGTTATTAAAGACAGTAGGCTATTGTCTTCAGAGGATACGAAAAGTTTCTAAAGATTTGAGAATATTGGAAACTATTTCCATAAAATCACGATTTTGGGAATAAATACAAGATAAAGGAAAGGAACTCCCTCAGAACGATGAGTTAACTCATTTCATCGCTTGAGTTAACTCATCGGATGATTTGAGTTAACTCACGTGTTTTCAGCCTCCGACGTGTCTTCCATAGATTGCCGACGGCTCTCTGTTCTTTTGCCGACGGCAAAAGGTAGGACTGCCGTCGGCAATTTAAAAGGGTGCTGTCTACTATTAAAGGTAACAATATTTTTCCTTAAGGGTAGCAACTTTTGCTGCCTAGTTAGGGAAAAATATTTTCCTAACTGGGGAACAAAATTTCTCCCATGGGGGAGCAAAAAAATATCCTATCGGAATCCTTTTCTTTTCTGAAAAAAAGTTTTTCTCAAAAAATAATTTTGTCAGATGGAAGCTAAGCCCTTGAACACAAGATAAGGATCATGGGTGATGGGGCAGGTGATGTCAGCTGAAAACTCAAAGGTGTTGCCGCCAGTGATGAAAACATGCAGGTCGGGATACTCCCTGACGAACTCACGGATATATCCTTCTATCTCGAAACGGGCGCCATTGACCGCTGCTGACAGCATGTGTGTGCGTGTATCGTGTCCCAAGAGCTGTGCTTCAGGTTCGGCTTCTATCTGAGGAAGTAGGGCGGTATGCTCGTGCATGGCATTGAGCCTCAACTGCACACCAGGAGAGATGGCACCACCCAACAAAGCACCGTCGGCAGAAAAAAGATCGTAAGTGATGCAAGTACCTGCATCGATGATGAGCAGAGTGTGGTCAGTATCTTGAGAGATGGCTCCGATATCGGCTGCCCAACGGTCAGCGCCATAAGTGGAAGGCACACCCGTAACGGGTTTGACAGGACAAGGAACAGAAGGAGTGAGCCAAAGTACAGAAATGTCCAGACGGGCTAAAGCCTCTTGGAGTTCCAAATCCTTGCCTGCCACTGTGGAAAGGCGTATCGCTGTGATGGGGAACGTAGCCATGAGTCGTGTGAAAGTATCCTCCCACGACTCATGACGACGTTCGAAATGCACGATGTCCGTATCCATCACTGCCAACTTGGCGGATGTATTCCCTATGTCTATCAGTAGTTTCATTCTGTCAACCATCAACTGTCAACTATCACCAGGAGCCGCCGCCGCCGCCACCGCCGCCGCCGCCAGAGAAGCCACCGCCACTGCTGCCCCCACTGCTGCTGGAGCTATCGTGACTGACAATGTTTATGGCATTCTTCGACGAAGAGAAAAGGTTGTTGGTCATGTGAGAAGTGAAATCATAACCGTAAAGTGGAGTGGCTGTCTTGTACCATTCAGGCTGCTGCACATCGATATCCTTGAAGAGCTTTGCCCACTTGTTGCTGAGGCCAAACACCATCGCGTAAGGCAATATCTTGTAGAAGTATTCAGGGTCATCATGCTGCAAAGCTTCCAAGCGGGATTTCTCTGCTGTCTTGATGAACTCCTTGAAACCCAAAAGGCGTCCAATCATCTGCACACGATAGTCGGTATCCACATTGAAACGTCCAATGCATTCGCCCAACAGGAAACAAACCACGAACATGACAATGGACACGACGCTACCCATTGGAGCCCCATAGGAAAGGAAGGCTTCTACATAGAGCCAACATAACGAACCCATCACCAAAGCCTTTATCAGGAAGATGAGCATTTGCTTCCACTTGCTACCAAAAAGATCCTTATCGCTATTATAGAGACGGAAGCCCACACCCAAAGCAAAAGGAACCGACCAAATGGCCACTGCTATGATCCACTCGTTTTCGTCGAATGTCTTCAACACCGAGTTGGTGCCAAACACACAGGTGGTGGAAAGAAGCAACAGGAAATACAGGAAGACAGGCAGTTCGTAGGAAGACAACGTCCTTTCACCCCTGAAGGACTTACTGAGCGCCTCCTTGAACTTCTCCACATCAGAAGGTCTTTCTGCCATGTGACTCAAATTGGCGGTCTGATTGCCCTTGAACAGGAGTTGCATCATCTTCTTCTGATATTCTGGCGCATCATCTGGCATCTCCTTCAATTTCGTCAGAACCACTTCCGTCCTTTTCATGAGGGAACCTTTCTCCTTCTCTTCAATGCTGATGTAACCCTGTCCTGCAAGCCAAGGAATCATGGATGCCATATCAATCGGATCAATGCTGTCATCAATAATCTTACCTACTTCCGCACTACTGATGCCATCAGGAGGATAGAACTCTATCACCTTGACAGGTTTATTCCTTTTCGTCTTGAGCAGGTAATAGACAATCAACATAATCAGCATGACGGATAGACCGAAGCTGATGTAGTGGAGCACGTGATTGGCAGACAACACATCCTCGTAATATCCCTCTGGCAGTTTCGCATAAAGCGTGATGCCATGATTGGGAGGAATGTTCATCGCCCGACCATGAATGAAATTCTGATTGGCCTTGACCGTTAAACCCTCTACGGCATTGTCTGTATTGCCATAAGCACCGCTATATACCTCCAGACGTTTCTGAATGTCAGATGGAAGGGGTTTCTCGAACTCCACCTTGAAACTAAAATTCTCGATGCGTTCGTTGAAATCCGTACCCAAGATGGTGTGGAAGATATAATCATAATTTGGACGGCGGTCTTCACGATAAATATACTTGTAATGAATCACATACCGTTGGTCACCCGTCACCTCATGCCACTCACTACCAATACGGATGACACAGTTGTCTTCATTGCTATCCTCAGTGGTATAATCTCCGCCTTCCACTTTCACATCCTCCACCTCACTCTTGTAATTAAAGGTTCTCCAGTCTTGCACTATCTGTCCTTGAATCACTTGTTTCTCATTGCCTTCATCAAGAGAAACATCATGTTGCAAAGAGAAGGTGATGGGGATGTAACGATAGATACCGTGACGTGGTTCTTCGAAGAACACATCAATGGTTTCCGTGATGTCCCAGACATTGTCTTGGTGCACCACTGCATCTACACGGAAGTTCTTATAATAGAAGCCACCTCTGTCCGCACTGGCTGTCATCGTGACTGCCAAGAGAACGAACAACCATATAAATCTGTTTGTTTTCATATTCCTACAATTTCACATCCACGACTTTACGTTCCTGTTCACTGTCCACCTGATACATCGGCAAAGCCTTAAAGCCAAACATGCCAGCAACGAGGTTAAGCGGGAACATCTGACATTTGTTATTGAACTCCCTCACACTGCCGTTGTAGTAACGGCGAGAGAAAGCGATTTCCTCTTCCATCTTGGAAAGCCTTTCTTGCAAATCCAAAAAATTGGTGTTAGCCTTCAAATCCGGATATTTCTCCACTACAACCAACAAAGACTGGAGGGCATCACCAATCTTCACTTCGCTATCGATAGCGGAGTTTAAGTCACCGGCCTGTGCATTCACACGCATCTTGGTTACTTCTTGCAGTGTATCCGTCTCATGTTTGGCATAACCTTTTACGATGTCCACCAAGTTGGGAATCAAGTCATAACGCTTCTTCAGATAGACGTCCATCGTTGAGAATGCCTCCTTTACTTTGTTGCGAAGTTGTACAAGATTATTGTAGGTCAACAAGACGAATATACCTACAAATACAATGAAAGCGCCAAGGACTAAAGATACTAATAAGATGTTTGCTGTATTTGTAATCATATCAATAAAAAATTAATGGAAAATAGTTTCACGATTTCATATCATTTTCTATGAATTGAATCAGACGTTCCACAGCATCAGCTTCTGGAATGTTCTTCTCAATACATTCTTTTTGTTTGTAGAGCGACACTTTACCAACACCAGCACCCACATAGCCATAATCGGCATCAGCCATTTCACCAGGACCATTCACTATACAGCCCATGATGCCTATCTTCAAAGTGGTAAAACGCTTGTCATTCTTCGCACGTTCACTAACTGCTGAACGAATCTTGGCGATCGTCTCTTCCAAATTGTAGAGCGTACGTCCACAACCAGGACAACTGATGTATTCGGTTTTGGTGAACTTGATACGAGCAGCCTGCAAAATGGCATCTGCCAGCTCTGTCAGCTTTTCTTCAGTGAAACCGTCGTTTTTAATAATCAACTGATGTGCCAATTGGTCAATAAAAAGGGCACCCACCGTCATGGAAGCCTTCAGCTGGAGGTCTTCCCAATTCTTCTCATGGAACTCCACAAGGACGGTATCGTTGGTAATTGCCGCTTTCACCTGTTCACGAAGAGCAGCACATTCCCCGATGGAATCAACCAGTTTCTTTGCTACAGGAATTTCTCTCTCAGGAGCTTCAGACAAAGAGACGCGAATGGTGTCACCAATGCCTTCACATAACAAAGCTCCGATTCCAACGGCACTTTTAATACGTCCGTCCTCACCCTCTCCTGCTTCAGTCACGCCCAAATGCAGAGGGAATGCCATTCCTTCTTTCGCCATCTGTGCCACCAACAAACGAACGGTACGCACCATGACAACCGTATTGCTGGCCTTGATGGAGATGACCACATCTAGAAACTGTTCACGTACACAGATGCGCAGGAATTCCATACAGGATTCCACCATACCCTCAGGGGTGTCACCATAACGGGACATGATGCGATCACTCAATGAACCATGATTCACACCAATACGAATAGCTGTGTGATGTTCCTTGCAGATATTCAGGAAAGGCACGAATCGTTCATCGATTTTCTTGATCTCATCGGCATATTCCTCGTCCGTATATGACAACTTCTTGAACGTACGGGCAGGGTCAACATAATTGCCGGGATTGATGCGCACTTTCTCACAAATAGTCGCAGCCGTATCTGCTACAGCCGCATTGAAATGTACGTCAGCCACCAATGGAACTTGGCAACCATCGGCACGTAAAGCCTCACTAATATTCTTCATGTTGAGCGCCTCACGTTGTCCTTGTGTGGTGAAACGTACAATCTCACCACCAGCATCCACGATACGCTTGGCCTGAGCCACAGAACCCTCTGTATCCATCGTGGATGTGTTGGCCATTGACTGGACGCGGATAGGATAGTTACTTCCTATCATCACATCACCCACCTTGACATCAGTGGTCTTTCTTCTCTGATAAGCCATAAGACGTGTTTCTTTAATTACACTTGTAAGCAAACTTCACTTCTTTCAACTCTGCATTTGCTTTCTCTATCTTCTGACGGAGTCCATTTTTGTATGCTGCAAACTTCTCTGCCAAAGCCTCATCGGAAAGTGCCAACATCTGCACTGCAAGAATACCTGCATTCAAGGCACCATTGATAGCAACCGTTGCCACCGGAATGCCTGGAGGCATCTGTAACATTGAATAGACAGCATCCACCCCATCCAATACACTTCCCTTCACTGGCACGCCAA
>Ga0310786_10004135_pt1 | contig 20376 bp, 17 predicted proteins | sample AusTroGonzalo_MG_FD_203881 | JGI IMG/M metagenome (GOLD analysis project Ga0310786, IMG submission 203881) | Bovine rumen microbial communities from tropical cattle in Woodstock, Queensland, Australia - Gonzalo_03 (v2) (version 2) | ecosystem: Host-associated > Mammals > Digestive system >... | reverse complement strand
GGATCCCGAAAAGATGTTCGAGGAGCGTTTCGCGGCGAAGGAATGGGACGGCAATTCACCGGATTTGTCCCGAGGGGTTATCCTGTCGATGAAAGAGTCGTCGGCTCCTTCACGTTGGTACTATCTTCCGGGTACGCTAAGCGAGGTGGAGCATATTTCCCTGCTCATGGAGGGGAAGGGGATGGATGTCGCCGTGCTCTCCGGTCCTCATGGGACGGAGGAGGCGTTGTTCGGCCTGTCAGGGAGAGAAATCCCACTGGTCCATATCGCAACGCACGGTTTCTTCCTATCTTCCGATGCGCAGGCTTCGTCCGCAGGTTCTGTATCGGGCCTGATTTTTTCCGGCGCCAATCACGCTTGGATGGGGGAACCCGTGCAGGGCAGTGGGGCAGACGGCATCGTCTCGTCAGACGAGCTAGGCGCCCTGGACTTGTCAGGAACCGACCTGGTGGTCCTGTCGGCTTGCGAATCCGGCCTTGGCGAACTCCACGGCGAGGACTTTTTCGGGTTGCAGCGTGGCTTCAAGCAGGCGGGTGTGAAGACCCTGTTGATGTCTTTGAATTTGGTTGACGATACGGCGACCGATTATATGATGACGCAGTTTTATTCCTATTTGCTCGCTGGCCATTCGAAGCGGGATGCATTCATGCTGGCGCAGAATGCCACCCGGGAAGCCTTCCCTCAACCGAAGTATTGGGCCTCGTTTATAATGTTGGACGATTAGTTGCCAGAAATGAAAAAGCAGTCTTTCTTTCGATTTGTCTTTCACCGGGATTTCTTTTTCATGACCGTGGTGACTTTTATCCTGTTTTTCCTTCTGAAAATCGGGATTGGCTCGGTTTCCTTCCTGAAACCAGTGGATGATGCCTTCAATTCTTTTTCCGCGATGGACCTTTTTTTTCAGATCCTTCACACCAACCAGCAAGAACGGCTGTCCGAGGAGATAATCATCGTAGACATTACCGATGTTGGACCCCGGGGAGACATTGCGGCGGTACTGAATGAGATTGCGGACTGCGCTCCGGAGAGTATCGGCATCGATTGCATCTTCGAGGGGGTCCACGACGATCAAACAGGAAACCAGCTATTGCTTGAAGCGGTTAATGGAATGAAGGACAGGGGTATTTTTGCGAAGAAACTCATAGCGGACTCTTCGGGTGTCTTTGTTTGGGCTGCGAGTTCTTTCTTTGCCCGTGGATCAGGAATAAAGGAAGGTTATACCAACTTGACCTCTTCGAACAACGGTAGCCCTGTTCGCGAGTTCTCCCTGTTCCAGGAACTGAATGGAGATCAGGTTCTATCCTTCCCGCTGGCCGTCGTTAACCAATATGCCGGCCGCGAAATGGACTTTGGATCAAAGGATCTGCTGATCAATTATGAGAACATTCGATTCCTGGTTTTGCAGCCAGATGAGATCCTTGCGCACCAGGAAGACATCTGGGGCAAGATCGTCCTGGTCGGCGGGTTGCGTGAGGAGCGGGATATGTTTCCCACTCCTATTAAAAAGAAATCAGGACTGGAAATACATGCGTATGCTATTTCTACACTTTTGCACGGAGAACTGAGGTATTCTCCCTGTTGGTTCAATTGGTTGCTCGCTGTCCTTCTCTGCTATTTCTTCATAGTCAATATTGAACACTCCTGCAGGACCGTGCAAAAGCGTTCTATCTTCCTGATGGAACTGGATTCAACCACTGGTACGCTTTACACAGTCTGGAGCATCGTACTATGTTTTATTTCCTATATCCTTTTTGCCAAGTTTAACTATTGCCTGGACGCTGCGTTCATTTTCGTGGTGCTGGCTTTAGCTCCGTTAGCCAGGAAACTCGTCAAGGCATCGATTCTTAGTTTGTCTTCCAGGGGTGTAAAGAGTTTCCCGATAAAGGGTTCGTTATATGAATGATATGAAAAAGGTCCTTATCTTAGCGATTATCCTGTTGTCCTTTCATTGGACCGGTTCTTCCCAGCCTTATTGGGTTTGTGCTGTCAAAGGCGATGTCTTTGCCAAGATGGAAGATGAATCCATTCCTCTCAAGACGCAGATGTCCATTGATGAATCCACAATCCTTTCCTTGTCGAATGAGTCGAGAATCACCTTGATAGATGAAGGCAATAAGGAGATGTATACGATTAAGTCCCGGGGCATTGGAACAGTCCGGAAACTGATTAAGGATACATCCACTTCCATTCATGACATAACATCCTCGTATATAAGTTTCGTCAAGAAGCGGCTTCGCTCTCCCGACCAGAAAGATGAAGATTATATGCAAACTTCTGGGTCCATTTTTCGAGGAGAGAAGAAAGCTGTCCTAGGGAACCCTGACAAATGCTTGGAGGCACTTATGACCCTTTGCATCGCGGCTCGGGATCGGGCCGAGCACTTGGATGCGGACGGCTTGATGGATGCAGCCAGGGAGATGGAAGATCTTAACCTGACGCGCTGGCGTTTTTCCGCCAAGGGCGCAAAGCAGAACTTCGCAGGCCATCTGATACTAGAGCCGTTGTGTCTGGTCGATCTGTCTGTCAATCTCAATACAGAACGGCCTCTGAAGGATCAACTCAAGGATATGGCTGTTCCCTTCGATCCTGAATATTTTGATGATTATCCTAAAGGAAGCGTCCTTTGCTCATATTACGTTATTCCGGCTGGGGGGACGACAGAATTATCATTGGGAACTTGCCAAGGTGACTGCAAGATAGTGATTGTTAGCGAGTGGTCGGATGATCTTTCTGTTAAGATCCTTTCTTCGAGCTCAAAGAAGCGCTTTTCTGCCCAGTCGGAGAACGGTGTATATTCGGCAAACTTCTTTCTCAATAAAAAGAGCGATGTCGATATAATCCTTCGGAATGCCGCTAATGAAGATACTGTGGTCCTTTTTGCGGTGAATCAGTAGCCTCAGAGGGATTCAGGTAACAATCACCTACAACCAAGCAGATATTTCGCTGCGCTGAAGCCGGCCAGGGCGCCGGTGGAAAAGGCGATCTGGAGATTGTAGCCGCCGGTGTCGCCGTCCAGGTCGAGGACCTCACCGCAGAAGAAAAGCCCGGGACGGAGGCGTGAGGCCATCGTCTTGGGAACGATTTCCTTGAGGCTGACGCCGCCGGCCGTCACAACGGCACGGTCGTAACCCTTGTAGTCGTCGATACGGAAGGTCCACGATTTCAGGCGCTTTGGAAGATTTTCGATCGTCAGTTCGGGGTTGGCATGCCGGAAAGGCGCAATCAGCGACTTCGGCAACAATCCATAAGCTTCCAAAATCGATGCAACGGACTTCGCCGCTCTGGTGTTCGTCCCGCTCGCTGAAAAATGTTCGCGGCTCCGGACACCACCCGATTGCTCTGTCCGATGAAGGCGATTGACCAGCTGTTCTTCGGTCAAAGCAGGCTTGAGGTCGAGGACGATGTCGACGCGCTGGCCGTTGATCAGGGCCCAGACGGCGCGGCGGCTGAGGTGGTAAGCGATTCCGCTTTCGAGGCCGTCGCTCGTAAAGTTGAAATCTCCCTGTTCGCTTTGGACGAGCGCGCGGTCCACGTAAAGATGCAGCCCTACGTTCTTCATCTCCTGACCCGGCAGGTCCGGGTCGTAAGCGTGCGGCAGCAGTGCTGTCTCGCTCGGGAAAACAGCCGTGACCGTGTGTCCCGCTTCTTCCGCGAAGCGATAACCGTCGCCAGCAGAGCCCGTCACTGGATAGGATTTGCCGCCCGTGGCAATGATGATAGCTTGGAAATCAGATAGTTCAGACAACGAACCGATTGTGGTCCCATATCGCACCTGTATGCCAAGTTCGCGCACCCGCTGTTCCAGTGCGCGGGCCACATCGCCTGCCACCAGCGAGGCGGGATAGACTCTCTGCCCCTGCAGCGTAACGGTCGGTACGCCCAGCTCCTCTTCGAAGAAGCGGATCACGTCTTCGTTAGAGAAGGCCCGGAAAGCGTTCTGCAAAAACCGCTGGTTAGGATGAATATGCGGTGCAAAATCTTCCCACGTGCGGCGGTTCGTCAGGTTGCAGCGGCCTTTCCCCGTGAGATAGATCTTCCGGCCAAGGCGGTCGTTTTTGTCGAACAGGACGATGCGGGCGCCGTTGCCCAGCGCCTCTGCGGCCCGGATGGCCGCCATCATACCTGCCGGCCCACCGCCGACGATGGCCAGCGAAGGATGCATCATTTGTCGAGATAGTCCATGAAACTGTTGAGCAGTATATACATGTTATCGTCGATATCTCCGTTTCCGTTTTCATTGTAGGCACGTGAGTTACAGACGAAGGCACCGCTCATTTTCCGGTCGGTATTGCCGACCCAGAGCGTGGCAGTACCGGCTATGTTTCCGCCATGATAGTGTGCACCCGGGAACCAGGAAGAGCCCAGGCGCCAACCCAGACCATAGCGAAGATAGGCAGATTCTGAATACTGGTATGGTGTGTACATCTCTTGAAGCGTCTCGTAGCTGAAGACGTCGGGCACCGTGTCGTCTCCGTCCATGAAGGTCAGCACACGCATCATCTGGTTCGTAGAGGTGATGATGCCGGCAGCACCCGCCAGCTCGCGAAGCGGGTTCGCGTAGCCGTCAGTCCCATCCTGCATATAGAACTCGCATTCGTTGCTGCGCCGTTCCTCGCGGTAGCCGCCGATATGCGTATCGGTGACGCCCATTTTCGCAAGAACATCTTCTTTCAGGTAAGACTCGTAATCCTTGCCGCTGACCACTTCCACAATGCGATGCAAGACGCAGAATCCCACATTGCTATAGTCATAGGCGGCGCCCGGCGTAAAGGAACTGCGGTGCGCGTCGATTGTGCGCTGGATGAGCGTGTCGGTAGGTACCGGCTGCCCGTTGCTGTACATCCGGTACGACCAGGTGAATGCCGGATCGCTGAGGCCCGCGCAAATGGCGCTGCTGTGGCTGAGCAGGTGTCTTACGGTAATCGCTTCGTAGCATGAGTTCAAGTTGGTAAAAATGCCCTTCAGGATGCCACCCTCTCCGAATACGCGGTCATCCAGCTTGAGCCGGCCCTCCTCTTTGAGCGTCATGATGCACATGGTGCAGAACTGTTTGGAGATGCTGGCCATACGGAAAAGATGGTCCGGTGTCGTGCGCATCTCGAGCGTCTTGATGGCGAAGCCGAAGCCGCTTGAGTAGACAACTTCCGTACCCTTCATGATGGAGATCGAAACACCCGGAACATTGAAATCATGCATGAACGAGTACACCTTGTTGTCGATGGCGGGAATGCCATGTTTGACGACCAGCTTGTAATCGACGCTGCGGGTGCCGGATTCAGAAACGACCTTGATAGTCTGGACATTATTCGAGAAATCGTATGCAGTTCCCGGCGTATAGGGTTGTCCGTCAATGGAAGCCGTTGCGCCTGCAGATACATCGATGGTCGGAACCAGGCTGGAACGGTCTACGCCTTCCGGGACAGAGATCCAGTAGTAATTGTTGGCCATGACGGCGCTCGAATTGCCGCTCAAGCCGGGGTTGGAACCGGAGGAAAAGGCGAAGCGGACAAGAGAAGCCTTGTCACTTTTTTCAGGATCTCCCCCGTCCGGGTCGATGGGTTCGCAGGCCACCAGGGCCAGTGCCAGGAACATGGCTGCAAATAATCTTTCAATTAGCTGTTTCATAATCAAATAAGATGATTACTGGTCTATGACGCCGCTGCCCGTCATTTCCCCGTCCGGTGCGTACCAAACAGCGAATTGCCCGGGCGTAATGCCGCGCTGAGGCTCGTCAAATTCAATGTATAGCCCGTCTTTCCGGGCATGAAGGACGCCGCCCTGCAGGGGCTGGCGGTAGCGGATCCGTACCTGGTAGCGCCGGTCTTCGCCGGGCGTCAGGGCCAGGTCAGGACGGATCCAGTGCACCTCTTCGGGGCGGATGCGGAGCGCCCGGCGCCAGAGGCCGGGATGGTTGTCGCCTTCTCCCACAAAGATGAGATTGTTCTCTATATCGTTGGCTATCAGGAAGCAGGACTCGGCGTGACCGCCGATGCCCAGGCCCTTGCGTTGTCCGATGGTATAGTATTGCGCGCCGATGTGCCGTCCGATGACCTTGCCGTCTTCCCGGCGATATCGGATGGGAGTGGCCATCTCTTCAAGGGTCCGGGGCTCCGGCCGGCCATCATACCAACTGCGCGGGATTTCCACGATATCCCCCTCGCGAGACTTGAGTTTCTGCTGCAGGAACACCGGCAGGTCGACCTTTCCGACGAAACAGATGCCCTGGCTGTCTTTCTTCTCGGCGCTCGGGAGGCCCGCTTCACGGGCAATGCGCCGCACTTCCGGCTTGATGATGTCTCCGATGGGGAAAAGGGCTGTCGCCAGCTGCACTTGCGAAAGCTGGCACAGGAAGTAGCTCTGGTCCTTGTTGGGATCGCTGCCCGCCAGGATGCGGTACACCGTTTCTCCCGCCTCGTTCAAGAACGAAGCCTTCCGGCAATAGTGCCCCGTTGCAACGTAGTCGGCGCCAAGTTCCTGAGCCGCCTTCCAGAAGGCGTCGAACTTGATCTCTCGGTTGCACAGCACGTCGGGATTGGGCGTGCGTCCCTTCTCATATTCGCTGAACATATAGTCCACGACCCGCTGCCGATACACGTCGCTCAGGTCCACGAAGTGGAAGGGAATGCCGATCTTGCGGGCCACCATTTCGGCCACGGAACGATCTTCCTCCCACTCGCACTCCCCGTGCAGGGTGCCGGTGGTATCGTGCCAGTTCTGCATGAAGAGCGCGAACACGTCGCATCCCTGCTGCTTGAGCAGCAGCGCCGCAACGCTGGAGTCCACGCCGCCGGACAATCCGATGCAGATCCTGGGTTTCTTGTTCATTTATGTCAATTATTCAAAAAAATGTTTACCTTTGTGCCGGGGTAAGTCATATACGACCAGCTCCCACTGAACTCCCCCAGGGTCGGAAGGCAGCAAGGGTAGGTGGTTGTAGCGGTGCGATATATCAAGCTTACCCTTTTTTCTTTTTTATAAAGCATTGAATATAAATGGCATCAGGGAATCCACGCCTGTAAAGACGAGGATCGGACCGCTGCTGCCCAGAATGATGCGCATCGGCTGTCTGGAAATGCGTTCATACTGGGCCATCACCTGACGGCAGGCGCCGCAGGGCGATCCCGGATTAATCATCATAGAACCGTCCCGCGAACAGACCACGGCAATGGCTTCGAAGGGGACGCCCGGGGACTGTGCGCTGGCTGCAAACATGGCCGTCCGCTCGGCGCAGAGGCCTGAGGGATAGGCAGCATTCTCCTGGTTGGCGCCCTTGACAATCGTTCCATCCGCCAGCCGGACAGCGGCTCCCACATTGAAATGGGAGTATGGCGCGTAAGAACCTTTCGTGGCATCGATAGCCGCTTCAAGCAGCGTACGGTCCTCCTCATTCAGCTCGTTGATGGAGGCGTATTCTTCGTAAGCAATGGTCAGCGTCTTCTTTTCCATAGCGATGGAATCATTGGTTGTATCTTACAAAGATACGAAAAAAGTTATTTCAATGATTTGATGACCTGTTGGTTGATTTCGCGGACACGGGGGATGTCAACCTTGTCGACACGGCGGTCGTAGGTCATCAGGCCGTTGACCTCGATTTCAACGTCGGTGGTCTGGGTATAGACGGCAGCAGAGAAGCCGCGTGCCACCATCTCTTTCAATTGCAGGGCGTATTCCACATACTCGGCCGTCACTTCTTGCGGGGTCGTAAGTTTGATGTAGCCCCAGTTGCGGTCGGGCGCCCAGAGGTGGCCTTCCACGGCCAGGCCGATGCCGCCGTATTCGCCGAGTACGTTTACGCTTTTCGCGTCGTAGAGATAGAGCGCCGGCTCAGGATAGTTATGCAGGTCAAGGATGTCACCGGCCCGGGGGATGAAGTTTCCGCCGCTGGCGGCGTTCACGAGCCGGGTAGGGTCGTGCATCTTCGTCCAGGTCGCGATCTCGCGGGTCTTGAACTGCCCCCAGCCTTCATTGAAAGGCACCCAGACCACGACGCTGGGGTTCGAGTAGAGGAAGTCCATCTCGGCCTGCCATTCCTTGCGGTAATTGGCCTCGGAGGCGGCGCTGCGGGCGCGTTCTTCGCCTTCAAAGTATTGCGTGTTCTGCCAGGGAGAGGTCCATTCGCCGCTGGGCATGTCCTGCCAAACGAGGATACCGAGGCGGTCGCAGTGGTAGTACCAGCGCGCCGGTTCGACCTTCACGTGCTTGCGGATCATGTTGAAACCCCAGTCCTTCGTCTTCTGGACATCGAAGGCCAGCGCCTCGTCGGTCGGTGCGGTATATAGGCCGTCGGGCCACCAGCCCTGGTCGAGCGGGCCGTACATGAAAAGGGGCTTCCCGTTGAGTGCCAGCCGCTTGATGCCGTCAGCTCCGGTGACAACGCTCACTTTGCGCATGGCACAGTAGCTCTGAACACGGTCGACGACCTTGCCGTCGGCCAGAAGGCTTACTTCCAGGTCGTAGAGGAACGGGTCGTCCGGTGACCAGAGGCGGGCGTCGGGGACAGGGATTTCAACCTCCGTTCCGGCAAGGGCGCGGGACGTCGCAACAGTTTTTCCTTCTGAAAGAAGCCGGGCCTGGATGATGCCGCTTGAGGGGCCTTCCGCCAGTACGCGGAAACAGCCCGCATCAAGGTCGGGTGTTGTGCGGAGGCCCGCGATGTATTGTTGCGGAACGGGTTCCAGCCACACGGTCTGCCAGATGCCTGTGACGGAGGTGTACCAGATGCCGCCGGGTTTGCGGACCTGCTTGCCGCGAGGTTGAAAGCCCGTATCGGTGCCGTCCCAGACTTTGACGGTCAGGGTATTCTCTCCGGCCCGGAGGGCGTCGGTGATATCAAGGCTGAAGGGCGTGTATCCGCCCGTATGCGTGCCGGCCTTGATGTCGTTTACCCAGATGTCGGCCTGCCAGTCCACGGCGCCGAAGTGCAGCAGGACGCGCCGGCCTTTCCAGTCCTTGGGGACGGTGAAGGAGCGCTGGTACCAAAGCGTACTGTCCTTGCCTACCGTGCGTCCGACACCGGAGAGGCTCGATTCGATGCAGAAGGGAACCAGGATTTCTCCCTGTTTCTGGGGGACAGGAGAGCCGACGGGTACGACGGCGTAATCCCAAAGGCCGTTGAGGTTCATCCAGGTGTCGCGCTGCATCAGCGGGCGGGGATATTCGGGCAGGGGAGCGGCGGGATTGACCTGCTCCGCCCAAGGGGTCCGGATGCGGTCACCGGCGGGTTGCCACGACTGGGCCGCCCTGAGATTTGCACAGAAAACGAGTAGGATGAGAAGGAAAAATGATGATTTTTTCATACCTTTGAGATTATCTACTCAAAATTACGGATTCTATGAGGATAATCAAAATAATTTGCGCCGCTTTCCTGCTCTGCACGGCGTTGTCGGGCTGCAGGAAGCCGGAAGAGGAAACGTGCTTCACCATCCGTAACGAGAACGGTATGGAAGCCACGTTTTGCTCTTACGGCGCGCGGCTGATGCGCCTCATAGTGCCCGACCGCGACGGTGTGATGAAGAATGTGGTGTGGGGATGTGCCGATGCAGCCGAGTGCGTCACGGACACCGATTATCGCCAGCCCATCGTGGGCCGCTACGGCAACCGCATTGCCCGCGGCCGTTTCGACCTCGATAATTATACGTATCAACTCTCTGTCAACGAGGGAGAAAACCATCTTCATGGAGGCAAGAAGGGCTTTGACAAGCAAGAATGGACGCTCCAGCCGGTATCGGACTGTTCGCTGCTGATGACGCGTGTCTCGCCCGATGGCGAGGAAGGCTATCCGGGTACGCTCCAGATATCGGTGCTTTGCACACTTACGGACAAGAACGATCTCGTACTGCAGTACAGTGCCGTCACCGACCAGCCCACCATCCTCAATCCAACGCTTCACGCCTGGTTCAACCTGCATGGAGACGGAGAGGGACGCACCACATCGCACATCCTGAAAATCAATGCGGATTATTATACGCCGGTCGACGGGGAACTGATTCCGACAGGCGAGATCGCGCCGGTGGAGGGTACGCCGTTCGATTTCCGGAACGGAAAGCCCGTTACGCCGGAGTTTGACCACAACTTCGCGCTGCGCGGTGCTTCCGGCGAGCCGGCACTTGAGCTCTACGAGCCTGGCACAGGGATTCTGTTGAAGGTCTATACCGACCAGCCGGGCCTGCAGATGTTCAGCGGCAAGCCCGACAAGGGCCTGGTGCTCGAGACGCAGCACTTTCCCGATTCTCCCAATCATGCGAACTTTCCTTCCACGGAGCTCCGTTCCGGGGAAACCTATTCGCAGACTACCATCTATCACTTTGAAATCAAATAGTTACGCAATATGGAAAACAAAATGAACCGTCGGGATGCGATCCGTGCCCTTATGCTGGCCGGTGCGGGCTTCGCTGCCTCTACCCAACTGGCCGCTCCGCTTCGCGCAGCGGGCGTCGTACCGCAGAACTGGAAATTCGCAGAACCGGCCAAAGGAGACCAGGTGATCCACCGCACCTGGAAATCGCTGGGGGGCGAGAGCATCAGCCTGCTTGGTATGGGTTGCATGCGTTTCCCGCGCAAGGGAACCGGCCGCCGCGCTCCGCTCGATCAGGCTGCCATCAACGACATGATCGACTATGCGCTTGAACACGGTATCAATTATTTTGATACAGCCCCGGCATACGGCGATTCTGAACGGGCGACGGGCGAAGCCCTGAGCCGTCACAACCGCAAGGAGTACGTCATCGCCACCAAGATGTCGAACTTCTCGAACGCCGATCTGGACGCCTGCAAGGCGATGTTCGCCAATTCGCTGAAGAACCTGCGGACGGACTATGTGGACTACTTCCTGCTGCACTCGATCGGCAGCGTGGAGGATTTCAACAGGCGGTTCAAGGACAACGGACTGCTGCCGTGGCTGCAGGAACAGCGTAAGAACGGGACGATCCGTCATTTGGGCTTTTCGTTCCACGGATCGAATGCGGCAATGAAAGCGCTGCTGGAGATGCCCTACAAGTGGGAGTTCGTCCAGATCCAGATGAACTATGTTGATTGGAAGAACATGCCGCTCGAGGACAGCAACGAACCCTGCGACTCCGAAACGCTCTACGAGATGCTGGTCGAAAAAGGCATTCCCGTCGTCATCATGGAGCCCATCCGGGGCGGCGCGCTGGCCAATGTATCTTCGGGTCTGAAGGAAAGGCTGGCCGAACGCTTCCCGCATCTTTCGCCCGCGGGCGTAGCCCTGACCTTCGCATCCTCGCCGAAAGGCGTGATGTGTACGCTCAGCGGTATGAGCAACATGCAGCAACTGATGGAAAACGTCTATACGTTCAGCCATTTCAAGGCGTTTGACGGAGCGGACAACGAATACCTGATGGAAATGGCCCGCCTCTACAACGGGAATCCGCACATTCCCTGCACGGCATGCCGCTACTGCATGCCTTGTCCGCGCGGTGTCGATATTCCGGGCGTCTTCGCGGTGTACAACGGTATGAGCGACGCGCTGATGCTGCCCGATCCCGCGAACAAGAAAGACAAGAAATACAAGGAAAAGAAAAAAGAGTTCCTGAAACGCTATGCAACGCTGGCACCCGGTTCAGACGCTTCTTCCTGCGTGAACTGTAATGCCTGCCTGCCCAAGTGCCCGCAGCGCATCCGCATTCCCGAGCAGATGCGTATGATCCATATGTTGGTTAAGAACTTGGGATAGCACGTATGAAACACCTTGCCAGATGGGTTTTGCTTGTATCCCTCGTATTCTGCTGCCTGCCCGCTGCAGGCCAGAAAAAAGAAGGTGGTTTCTTTTATGACTTGAATGACTTCCTGGATTTGCGTGCCAGTAGGAAGGACACCAAGATTGACACCACCTATATAGGGCGTTATCCGTATCATTGGGATGGTAGGACCTTCGCCAGGGGGACGGGAATGCATTTTGCTTCTTCGTTCGGTGACAGCGAGCTGTCTACGGGCATGATCCCTCGTATCGGCGTGGGTATCACTTACCGCGGGATCGGTTTGTCCTACTCCCGTGTCCTTGGGAAGAAGAGAAACTTCCAGTTTATGCTCAATGCTTATGGCAACCATCTTGGCTTCGAATTCGGTCTGTTTACTGTAACTGAGCCCAAGGGTTATGTGAACTTCCCCAATCTGGATTACAAGGACGGGAGAATCAGCAACCTCCTGCTTTTTTCCAGCAGATTGAATATCCTGTACAGTTTCAATTCCCGTTTCTCCTATGCGGCCGCAATGAAGCATAGCAGAATCCAGCGTCGCAGTGCCGGCAGTGTCATCGCCGCGTTTTCCTGGTCGGCCTGGGATTTGCTGATTCTGGGGAACGAGGATAAGGATCCCGTCGCTTCATTCTTCAGGCTCAATTACTTCTACCAGCGCTTTTCCCTCGGTGCCGGTTATGGCTATAATCTGGTTTTCGGGCAGCGGAAATGGATGTATCACATATCCCTGATTCCGATGTGGTCAGTGTATGAGATGCAAGGATGGCGGTCGTATGACGAACGGCAAAAGAAGAGTTATCCGTACGGCTATATCGCCTTTGCGGGAACAGCCCGGACGGGTATCTATTACCGTTGGGGGGAACGCTGGTCGCTGGGGTTGGGCGGCATCATCAACCAGATGGCGACGGTCAACAAGTTTTCCCCAAAAAACCCGGAATACAAACGCTTCGGCGCACAGGAATGGGAGATTGACCTGGCGGTTTTATGTCGGTTCTGACAGGTCTTTGGGAATGGATTAATCGTTCGTGTCGAGATCTGAAGCCTTTCCCTTGAACTGCGGTGCGCGTTTCTCCAGGAACGAGCGGATGCCTTCCTGGTAGTCTTCACCTTTATAGACTTTGGTGCGGTAGGCATTGATGCGTTCGAAGGTTTCGGACGGCATCACGTCGGCTGCCTTGCTCAGGGCGCGGAACTGGCGCTTGATGGCACTGATTGACAGCACGCTGTTACGGCGCAGCGGGGCGAGGAACTGTTCTTCCAGCACCTTGTCGAGGTCTTCGGGCGCGGCTACGCGGTTGATAAGACCGACGTTCAGTGCATCTTTCGCGGTGATGGGCGTTGCCAGAAAGAACATCTCGCGGGCCTTGTTGATGCCCAACTGGTTGATGAAGTGCATGATGCCCGAGGCATTGTAGGGGATGCCGATCTTGGCCGGCGTGATGGCGAAAGTCGCCGTATCGGTGCTGACAATCATATCGCAAGACAGGCAGAGGTCGCAGGCACCGCCCCACACTGTACCTTCGACGCACGCGATGACCGGGATAGGGATATCCTGAACGCAACGCAGCAAACGCTCCATCGGCACGTCATAGGCCAGCGGATCCTCACCGGTCATGGGGAGTTCCCGAATGTCGTGGCCGGCGCTCCAGACGCCTTTGTAGCACTGGGCTTTGATGACGATGCCTACGCATTTCTTTTTATAGCCTTCGTGGACGCCTTCGGCCAGCTCTTTGCACATATCTGCGCTCAAACAATTGAAATGCTCCGCATTCTGCATCTCCACGAAGCAAATGCGGTCCTTGATGGTAGTGTTGACAAGCATAATGATGGTTATTCTTCGGTTCGCGGGTCCAAAGATACTGTTTTTTTCAACAGGTTCTACGACGGATCTACGTCGATGGCGATTGAAGTATGGCCCTTGAAATCGCGGTCAATCCGTTCGATGCGCTCATAGAGGGCCTTTTTCGTGGCGGCCAGCTGGCGGTTGCGCGGCAGCTTGATCCAGAACTGGGCGATGTGCTCGCCTCCGACCACGTCGACGGCAGGGGATGTCGGACCCGCGATATCGCGGATGCCGACGGCGTCAGCCGCCTCTTTAATAAGGCGGCATACGTTCCAGACACGGCCTTCGTAGCGGTCCCGGACCGTGATGGAGATCATGCGGACGAAAGGCGGATAGTTGAAGGTCTTTCGCTCGTCCAGCAGGCCATTCGCCGGCTTGGCCGCTTGGGAGACAAGCTGCTGCAGGACCGGATGGTCCGGCTGGAAGGTCTGGATGACCAGACGGCCCGGTTCGCCGCGGCGGCCGGAGCGGCCCATCAACTGCGTGAGCAGCTGCAGCGCCCGCTCGTCGCTGCGGAAGTCCTGCACAGCGAACAGGCTGTCTGCGCTGACGATGACTGTCATCGCCAGGCGCTCGAAGTCGAAGCCTTTGGTAATCATCTGGGTACCGACCAATATGTCGATCTTGCCGGCGGCGAAGTCCCGGATCAGTTTCTGTTCCATGGTCTTGCTCTGCGTCGTGTCAGCGTCGAAACGGGCGACGGTCCGACCGGGGAAAGCGGCCTGCAACTCTTCTTCAAGCTTTTCGGTGCCGCTGCCCCGTTCTACGATCGCCAGCTCGTCGCACGAGGGGCAACGCAGCGAATAGGGGCGGTGATAACCGCAGTAATGGCATGAAAGCGTGCTGTTGAAGCGGTGGTAGCTGAGCGTCACGTTGCAATGCGGGCACGTTACCGGGTTCCCGCACGCTTCGCACTGGACCACAGGCGCGTAAGCGCGGCGTGAACGGAATACCAGAATCTGCTTTCCGGCGTCGAGGACGGCAGCCATCTCCTTCAGCAGTTTACGTGAGAAGGAGCCATCTACATTGTGCAGGCGAAGGGCTTTCGCCATGTCGATGATTTCGATGCTGGGGGCGCTGCCGCCATAGAAGCGCTCCGGCAGTTCCGCCAGGATGAATTTCCCCGTATGGACGTTGTATTGAGCCTCGCAGGAAGGAGTGGCGCTGCCCAGCAGGACTTTTGCTCCGTGCAGGGCGGCCAGCATCAGGGCCGTGTCACGGCCGTTGTAGCGCGGCGCCATGTCGTCCTGCTTGTAGGAGCGGTCATGTTCTTCATCGATGACGGCCAGGCCGAGCTTCCGGAACGGCAGGAATACGGCGCTCCGCGTTCCGAGCACAATACGCGGCGCGGGATTGCGGCGCAGCGTGTCGATGACCTTGAACCGCTGGGGAACCGTCGTTCGGGAATGATAAACCAGCAGCTGATCGCCGAAAACGGCTTCCAGGCGTTGCTGCAGTTGCTGCGAGATGGCAATCTCGGGAACAAGAAAAAGCACGTCCCGGCCTTGCCGGAGTTGTTCGGCCGCCAGGTGCAGATATACCTCGGTCTTGCCGCTTCCCGTGACGCCGTGGAGCAGTACGGGCTTGTGTTGCGCGAAGCCTTCGCAGATGCGCTCCACGGCAGCCTGCTGGCCAAGGGACAGTTCGTTCAGGACGGTTTGCGGGTTTTCTGCAGTTGCCGCCTCTTTCTTCTTGGAATTGCGCGGCTTTGGGGGATGCAGCATCAGTTTCTGGAGGCCGGCGTTGTAAGCCGCCTTGAACACTTCGCCCGGGGTGCAGAGATAATAGTCGGCAACGGCGCGCCATAGCGACAGCTCGCCCGTTGAAGCCGGCGGAGCTGCCAGGACTTCGTCCACAGGCTCAATGGCCGACAGATTCACGCCCGTGGGGGCGCTGTCCCTTACCTCCAGTACGACGCCCAGCGCGGGATATCCGCGCAGGGGCACCTGCACCCACGAACCGGTTTCTGCCGTCCATCCGTCCGGCAGCCGATAGGTTAGCGCATCCTTCAGTTTCAGAGGCAGCAACACCTCCACGTATCTCTTCTCCACTGCCATGACCGTTGCTTTTAGAATATTCTTCTGCGAAATTAACAATATTTTTTGCAGAATGAAAAAAATCCTTACCTTTGCATTCCCATTCGAACAGCAAGGTTGGAGCGAGGGGCCTGGGGCCTTGGCCCCGGACAAAAATGGTGCTGTAGCTCAGATGGTAGAGCAATGGACTGAAAATCCATGTGTCGGCAGTTCGATTCTTCCCAGCACCACAAAAAAAGACTTGCAGCACGCTGCAAGTCTTTTTTTGTGCTAAAAAGCACCTTTACTTCTTCGCCTTGAATTCTTCGATGACCTTGGCTGCGAGTTCGGGTTCGTTGGTCGTGATCTGGTCGACGCCCAGTTCCAGGAGCTTGCGCATGTCTTCCTCATTGTTGACGGTCCACGTATTGACCACCATGCCGAGCTTGTGGGCTTCCTCAATCCATTCGGGATGCTCGTAGAAGACGGGGTATTCGTAATCGATGCCCGAAATGCCCATTTCGTGCAGTTCGGCCGGGGCTATTTCACCGCCGAGGTATTCGACCACGTTTTTCGGCATCAGGCGGGCGAATTCCACGCAGGCGCTGAGGCTGAACGAGATGAACTCGATACGGTCCGCCACGCCGTGGCGGTTGATGGCTTCGACCGTGGCGGGCAGGGCCTTCGCCTCGTATTCAGCGTCGCCTTCGCTTTTGAGCTCATACACCAGTTTCATGTCCGGGAACTCCAGCGATGCTTCGAAATACTCGTCAAGCATCGGGATGATTTCACCGTTTTTCAGCGTGAGCGCCGGGTCGCGCAACGTGGCGCACTCGGTCTCGTAGATTTTCAGTCCGTGATAAGTAAAGTCATGATTTACAACGAGCTGTCCATCGGCCGTCAGGTTGACGTCGAATTCGGAACCGTAGGCGCCGAAGCGTCCTGCGTTCTGCAGGGAGGAGATGGAGTTCTGGGCCGAACCCTCAGTTTTCCAATAGCCCCGATGGGCCACGACCTTCGGGTCCGCGGGCTTTTCGCAGCAGGCTGCCAACATGCATCCTGCCAGCACGATAAAGAGTAACTTTTTCATATTTGCAAAGATAGTCAAAAAGACGTAAATTTGCGCGAATTACATACTCTATATGAAAGAGGAAACGAAGGAACGGCTGGTGCGTTGCGTACGGGAGGTGCTGCCCTCCACGACGAAGACCTGCATCTGGATCATCAAGATCACGGTAGCGGTGTCGTTCGCGATGATGCTCCTCAAGTATTTCGACATCCTGCCCTGGATTTCCGACGCCGTGAGTCCCGTGTTCCGGATTTTCGGCCTGCCGGGTTCTACGGCGCTCGCTTTCGTATCTGGCTACTTCGTGAACGTCTATTCCTGCATCGCCGTGATGACGACACTGGAGCTGGACTGGCGCGCCTTGACAATCCTCTGTACGATGGTCATGTGCGCCCATTCGATGGTGCTGGAAACCGCCGTGCTGAAAAAGACCGGCGCGAACGGAGTGCGGATGGTCATCGTACGGACGTTGAGCGCCCTGATTTTGGGCGTCGTGCTGAACCGCATTCTGCCGGGCACGGCCGATCTCTCGTCCGCTGCTGTCCGGGTGGGGGAGAAAGCCTCGTTCTGGACAACGCTCTGGGAATGGTTTCTGTCGGCCCTGAAACTGGTCGTGATGATGGTCTGCATCATCTATTCGCTCAATATCCTGCAGCGGATGCTGCGCGAGTTCGGCGTGATGGAAAAAATCGCAAAGGTGTTCCGTCCGCTGATGTACGTGTTCGGTCTTCCGTCCGGCACGGTGTTCCTCTGGATTGTGGCCAATATCATCGGTCTTGGCTACGGCGCTGCAGCGATGCTAGACGAGCTGGAGCGCGGCGAGGTTAGCCACCGCGACGTGCTGCTGCTCGATACGCATATCTGTATATCCCACAGCAACCTGGAAGACCTTCTCCTGCTGACGGCCTGCGGCGCGGTATGGTGGATTCTGCTGCTGGCGCGCTGGGCGATGTCGATTGTGCTGGTCTGGGAGCAGAAACTTGAATTCTTTATTAAAGATAGGATTACCAAAAAATGATTACCTTTGCAGGTTGAATCATACCCGCCCATGGAAACCACGAAATGCCTGATTATCGGAAGCGGCCCCGCCGGCTACACGGCGGCTATCTACGCTTCCCGCGCCGCGTTGAATCCCATTCTGTATGAGGGGCTTCAGCCGGGCGGCCAGCTCACGACCACAACGGTGATCGAGAACTTCCCGGGATATCCGCAGGGGGTTGACGCGAACCAGCTTATGGGTGACATGCGCGCACAGGCCGTGAACTTGGGCGCCGATGTCCGTCCGGGCTACGTCACAGCGGTAGACCTTTCTCAGCGTCCGTTCCGTATCACGGTCGACGAGCGCAGCGAGATCCTCGCCGAAACGCTGATCATCGCCACCGGCGCCACGGCCAAGTACCTGGGCCTGCCGAGCGAAGAGAAGTTCCGCGGCTTCGGCGTTTCCGCATGCGCGACGTGCGACGGCTTCTTCTACCGTGGCAAGGATGTTGCGGTGGTTGGCGGCGGCGATACCGCGTGCGAAGAGGCTACGTATCTGGCACACCTTTGCCGGAAGGTCTACATGATCGTGCGGCGCGATGTGCTTCGCGCTTCCAAGGCAATGCAGGAGCGGGTGATGCATACGGAAAACATCGAGATCCTCTGGGAATGCCAGACGCAGGAAGTGCTGGGAGATGCGAGCGGCGTGACGGGCGTACGGCTGGTGCGGAAGAGCGGCGAGGTGTTCGAGAAGCCCGTGGACGGTTTCTTCCTGGCCATCGGCCACCACCCGCAGTCGGATCTCTTCAAGGAGTGGATCGCCACCGACGAGAACGGTTATATCCTGACCGACGGCAAGAGTTCGCGCACCAATGTGCCGGGCGTATTCGCTGCCGGCGACGTGCAGGATCCGCACTACCGCCAGGCTATCGCTGCTGCGGGCAGCGGATGCAGGGCCGCCCTCGACGCCGAACGGTTCATCCTGTCAAACCAATAGACCATGCGAAAGAAACTCCTCTTTGTGGCGCTGGCCACCCTCCTTCTCCTTCCCTCGTGCAAGTCGCAGTACGATGCCATCCTCTATGGCAACGACAATGACGCCAAGTACAAGCTGGCGTTCGAGCTTTACGATGCGAAGAAATATGCCAAGGCGGCCGAGGTGTTCGAAGCGCTTACCGTGTCGCTCCGCGGCACGCCGCAGGATGATACCGTGCAGTTCTACTGGGGGTTGAGCAACTACCGCTACGGCGACTATACCACCGCCGCCAGCAACCTGGAGCAGTTTATTACCGTGTTCCCGCTCAGCCCGTTCAATGAGGATGCCCGCTTCGTCTACCTGGATTGCCTGTACCGGAGCACCTACCGCTACGAACTCGACCCGATGCCGACCAAGCGCGCCCTTGCGGAGATGAGCGTCTTCCAGATCGAGCATCCCGGGTCGAAGTTTCACGACGACGTGGATAAGATGATAGATGAGCTGAACGGCCGGCTGGAGCTCAAGGCCTACAAGGGGGCGTGGCTCTACTACCACATGGAAGACTACCTGGCGGCCCACTATGCGTTGAAGAATGTCCTCAAGGAGAATGCGGACAACCGCTACCGTGAGGAGATTCTCTATTATACGGCAATGTCCGCTTACAAATATGCTTTGAACAGCATCCCGGCCAAGCAGCGTGAACGCTATCTTGTCTTTGTGGACGACTACTTCAACCTGATGAGCGAGTTTCCCGAATCCAAGTACACGAAAGAGGTGACTACGCTCTACGAGAAAGTGCAGAAAATATTAAAAAAAGATAATACCAATGGATAACCAGAAAATCGCACAGGTGCCCACCAACACCGTCACCCGGAATCTGGCGGACTTCGCCGCTCCGACCGGAAACGTCTATGAGAGCGTGATGATCATCGCCAAGCGTTCCAACCAGATCGCAGCCGACATCAAGCAGGAACTCAACCATAAGCTGGAAGAGTTCTCGAACTATGCCGACACCCTCGAAGAAACCTTTGAGAACCGCGAACAGATCGAGATATCCAAGTACTACGAGCGTCTTCCCAAGCCGGTCCTGATCGCTACCAAGGAGTTCCAGGACGGCAAGATTTTCTATCGCAAGGCAGAGAAAGCCGAGTAATCCCTTTCAGCCTATGCTCACGAGGCTGCTCATCGAGAATTACGCCCTGATCGATCACCTGGACATTGCGTTTCCAGGTGAACTTGTCATTATCACCGGTGAAACCGGTGCCGGCAAGTCGATTCTGCTGGGCGCACTCTCGCTGGCACTGGGTGGTCGCAGCGACGCGGGCGCGCTGCATGACGTGTCGCGCAACTGCGTGGTGGAAGCCGCGTTTGAGAAGGATGGGGAAGAGTTCCTGGTCCGTCGCGTGGTTACGCCGCAGGGCCGTTCGCGGAGCTTCATCAACGATGAACCCGCGACCGTAGAGCAGTTGCGGGCCCTGGCCTCAGGCCTCGTTGACATCCATTCCCAGAATCAGCAACTGCTGCTCTCGGAACGTACGTTCCAGCTTTCCGTGCTGGACCGTTTTGCGGGCCTGCAGGAAGAGGTGGCCGCTTGTGGCCGTCTGTACCACGAGAGTATGGCGGCTGACGCATCTCTTACTGCCTTGGATGCCCGCATTGCTGCGGCGGAACGGGAACAGGACTATCTGGCCTTTCGGCACAAGCAGCTGGAGGAAGCGCGTCTGCGTGAAGGAGAGCTCGAAGAGCTGGAAGAGGAGCAGCGCCAGCTGGCGAACAGCGAGGCC
>Ga0310786_10004134_pt1 | contig 20376 bp, 10 predicted proteins | sample AusTroGonzalo_MG_FD_203881 | JGI IMG/M metagenome (GOLD analysis project Ga0310786, IMG submission 203881) | Bovine rumen microbial communities from tropical cattle in Woodstock, Queensland, Australia - Gonzalo_03 (v2) (version 2) | ecosystem: Host-associated > Mammals > Digestive system >... | reverse complement strand
GGCAGTGATGGGGGAGAGGTCGCCCTTGGCCACATTGCCCCAGACATCCACGTCCTTCTCCATTTCATGCAGCATCTGCACGCCGTAGGCGCTGCCCAGGGCGTAGGAGGGGAAGTAGCCCATGCCGCCGAAGGACCAGTGGCTGTCCTGCAGGCAGCCGCGGCGGTCGTCCGGCACTTCCACGCCCAGCACCTCGCGGTACAGGCGGTTCCATTCGCCGGGGATGTCCTTCACGGTCAGGTCCCCGTTCATCATGGCCTTTTCCACTTCATAGCGGATCATGACATGCAGGGGGTAGGTCAGTTCGTCCGCTTCCGTGCGGATCAGGGAGGGCTTGGACAGGTTGATGGCGGAGTAGAGCTCGTCCTCCGTCAGGCCCTTTGTCTGCTCCGGGAAAACTTCCTTCATGATCTTCAGCAGCGGGGTGCAGAAGGCGCGGCTCCGGCCGATGAGGTTCTCATAGAAGCGGGACTGGCTTTCATGGATGCCCATGGTGGATCCGCCGGCAAGGCCGGTATACTGCAGATCGTCCCGCACGTTCAGCTCATACAGGGCATGGCCGCCCTCGTGGATGACGCTGTACATGCTGGAGAAAGGATCTTCCTCATGATAGTGGGTGGTGATGCGGACGTCCCACTTGTTGGCACCGCTGGTGAAGGGATGCTCCGTTTCTCCCAGCGTGCAGTTCAGGGGATCAATGCCTTCCAGCGCCATAATCTTATCGGAGAAGATCCGCTGCTGCGCGGTGGGCCAGGTGTTCTTCATGAAAGCCGGAATGGGCTTTTCCCGGGCGGCGACTTCCCTGATGACCGGGGAAAGCTCTTCCCGGAGGGTGCGGAAGAAGGGATCCAGGGTTTCCATGGAGGCGCCCTTCTCATACATATCCACCAGGACGTCATAGACGGGCTTGTCCGGGTTCTTCAGGGAGGCGAAACGGCGGCGGGCGGCGATCATTTTCTCCAGATAGGGGGAGAACATGGACCAGTCGCTCTTCTCCTTCGCGTCATGCCAGACCGCGCCGGCTTCGTTGGTCAGCTCCTGCCAGGCGACGAACTCCTCCATGGGGAGCACGTGCATATTGTCGTAGGCTTCCTTCAGCTCTTCCGCCCGGCGGAAGGTGATCTCATCCGTTTCATCCGGGTGCTGCATGATGGTTTCCAGAATTTCGCCGGTTTCCGGATTAACCAGCTGTTTATACTGCAGTTCGCCAAGGTATGCCAGCGCTCTGCCGCGGCCCTGCCAGGAATTCTTCGGGGCCACGGTATCTCCGTCCACATACAGGATGGACTGCGCGTGCGCCAGGGCATAACCGGCTTTCTCAAGTTCGTTCAGTTTTTCAATCGCTTCAGCCAAAGTCATGTTTTTCACGCTCCTTTTCCGCCATTGTAACACAGCGCTGGAGAAAAAGAAATGAAAAAAGTGCTTTACAAAGGCGGGGAGTTATGGTAATATATCCGCTGTTCGGGGCATTAGCGCAGTTGGTAGCGCACAACACTGGCAGTGTTGGGGTCAGGAGTTCGAATCTCCTATGCTCCACAGAAGGCTGGAACGCTTGAAAAATAAGCGATTCCGGCCTTTTTCTTTATGCTTCAGGAAGGCGCGAAAAACAGCCAACTGTACCAGCAACTATATGAAAATCTTTTTGTTCGCCTTGTATGGTAAATCTGCTCATGCTATGATTTTTCTGAGCAAATAACCATTTCAGGAGGTTCATCTGCATGGACGATAAAATGCAGGTCTTTGATAATCAACCTATCCGAACTGCATGGAATGAAGAAAAGGAAGAATGAGTGAGCCGGTCGGATGGAGGTGACAGCAAATGAATGCAAAGATCTATGATGTGCTGAAAAAAGTCTATGGGCACCAGACATTCAGGGCGGGACAGCAGGAACTGGTGGAAGGACTGCTGGACGGACGGGATGTGCTTGGCGTTATGCCGACCGGCTCCGGGAAATCTCTGTGTTATCAGATTCCGGCGCTTCTGTTTTCCGGTACGACATTAGTGATATCGCCTTTGATCTCTCTGATGAAGGATCAGGTAACAGCATTAAAGCTTCGCGGAATTACAGCCGCATTCCTGAACAGCTCCATGGATGAAAGTGAATACCGGGAAACTGCTTATCAGGCTGCAACCGGAGCATACAGAATTCTGTATGTGGCACCGGAAAGACTTCAGGCGCCCGGCTTTCAGGACATGTGCCAGCACATGGATATTCCGCTGGTTGCCGTAGATGAAGCTCATTGCATTTCACAGTGGGGGCAGGATTTCAGGCCAAACTATCTGAAAATTCCGGAATTTGTCAGCACTCTTCCAAAGCGCCCTGTTATCGGTGCTTTTACCGCAACGGCTACCCCGAATGTCCGGAGAGACATCCTGGAGAATCTGAAGCTGAGGGATCCGGCAATCATCACCACGAGATTTGACCGTCCGAATCTTTCTTTCTCCGTTTATCAGCCTAAAGACAGGGACAAAACGCTTTCGGAACTGCTCCGGGACCGGTACCGGCAATCCGGCATTATCTACTGCGCTACCCGAAAGAATGTGGAAACGGTTTGTAATCAACTGGATGGGGAAGGCTTTTCCGTGACCAGGTATCATGCCGGCCTGAGCGCAGAAGAACGGCGAAAGAATCAGGAAGATTTCCTTTTTGACCGGAAACGCATTATGGTAGCAACCAATGCCTTTGGTATGGGCATTGATAAATCGAATGTGTCTTATGTGATTCATTACAATATGCCCAAGAGCCTGGAAGCATACTATCAGGAAGCCGGCAGGGCAGGCCGTGACGGCTGCGACGCGGACTGCATTCTGCTGTACGCACCGCAGGACGTGATTACTGCGCGCTGGCTGATCGAGCACTCGGAACCCAATCCGGACCTGACGCCGGAGGAACAGGCGCAGGTGCGTGAAAAGGATGAGGAACGCCTCAAATGGATGGCCTTCTACGCTAAGTCCAGAAAATGCCTGCGGCATGGTCTGCTGCACTATTTCGGAGAAAACGCGCCGGATTCATGCAATAATTGCTCCAATTGTGTTCCGGACTGCGAACATGTGGATATCACAACAGAAGCGCAGATGATCCTGTCCTGCATTGCCAGAACAAACCAGCAGTATACAGGCGATGTGATTGTTCCGCTGATGCTCGGCGTGATGCCTTATCCTCCGCCGGAAGGGATTAACCCGGCGGAACTGACTACATTCGGCCTGATGAATGACTATGAAGAGAAGAATATCCGCGAAATCATCCGGGCATTACTGGATCAGGGATATCTGGAGAAGGACGATAACGGCATACTGAAGCTGAACAGCCAGTCTGAAAAGATCCTGTTCAACAAACAGCGCGCCGCGATGAAGAGGGGATTGCAGAATCGCAGGGAGATTACAGGAGAAGATCTCTTTCAGGCACTTCAGAAACTACGGTATGAGATTTCCGCCAAAGAATATGTCGCGGCGTCCGCGCTCTTTTCTGACGGCACATTGCGGGATCTGTGCAGGATTCTTCCAAAGGACAAAAAGCAGCTCGCCGCTGTGGATGGAATGGGTGTGTACAAGGCGAACCGGTACGGCGATCAGATTCTGCGGGTTATTCAACTTTACAGCCCGAAGGCTTCCGGAAAAAAGATAGAGAAGAAAAAAACAAGCATTCGTATTCCCGTGACAGACAGCAGTTATGAAACGTATAAGGATAAGGTGATCAAAGCCGGCAATACAGAAGCCTATCAGCCATGGACAAAAGAAGAGGATCAGCAATTGATCCGGGAACATGCAAGCGGGAAAACGACGAAAGAATTGTCAGAGATTCATAAACGGACAAGAGGCGCGATCCAAAGCCGGCTGAAGAAACTGGGACTGGTATGACAGCTCGGACGGCAATGTTGCTCCACTGAAAATCGGCAGGGCTTCACGCCCTGCCATCTTCCTGTTTTGGACCAAATCGCCCGCGCTGCGGGCGAAGCAACCGAAACCCAGCTTAAGCGAAAAATGGCGGCGAGTGCTTGAAAGCAACGCCGTTTTTGATTACTCTACCTTCGAAATAAAACACGCCTGTAGACCCTCAGCCTGGCAGCAGTCAAGCGATACGCATTTCATGTGCCAGGATATCCAGTTCAAGGTATTTGTCAGAGATACAGATCGGGCAAGTCAATTGCTTTTAGAAAAATGCATACCGAAAAACGCCCTGCGGTCAAATAAAGAAGCGCGAGATGCTGACACAGTCCGCGCACGAGTCCTGGATTTTGGTTTTTCCGACTGATCTTCACGGGCATATGGACAAAATAAATGTTTTGATTACCACTTATTCCGGACTTTTTCCGCAAAACCCATAAGATTCCTGATCTCCAGCTTCCGGCCATCGTCCAGGACAACGGTGCCGGAGAATTTGCCAAAGACCTGGTGCTGGTCGGAGCAGATGACGAAGAGGTTGATCTTTGCGCTGCGGTCCATGACCGGTTCAAAGGACATCTCAAAGCGGCCGTCGTCGCTGGTAAAGCGCCAGGGAGAGAGATAATCGTCCCGGCCGTCCTTCTGCGGGATCCCGAACCGGACCTGACTGAGTTTATGGATTTTTCCGTTATAGAACAGCACGTTTTCGCTGGCGGCGGAAGTGTCCCCGAAGCCATAGCCGATATTGAACCCGAAGGGAACTCCGTCCGCCAGGCCGGAGGCGGAACCCCAGTACCAGGTGTTGTCATAGGTCCAGACGCCGCGGCCCCAGTCGAGCACGGCAAAGGTGTCCGCGGGGTCGCAGAGATATTCTTTATCCCCGTATCTGACGCTGCCGGAAACCCGCATGCAGTTGATCTTCTGGTTGTAGTAGAAGGCTTCCGGATGGCCCTTATAGGGAGTGACGATGACCATGGATTCCTCCGGCGCGTCGGTCAGGGTCAGGTCAAAGGCGATTCCTTTTTCCCCGGAGAAATTCATCATATAACCATGGAGACGGCGCCGGGTTCCGTCGTTGTCAAAGGCAATTTCGTAATCCCTGGCGGAGACGCGGATATCTCCCTTTTCGCTGGTGGGAGGAAGGGAACGCTTCGAAAAGGCAGGCGGGTTGATGCGGGAGGTCGTGACCTGACTGTTTTCTTCAAAATCCAGGAGGGAAATGCTGTCCATGACCATATAGCCGTTATGATCGATCGTGAGCGCCAGCGCAAACCGGCCGCAGCAGACGGCATAATAATCCCATTCCTTGATACGGAACGGGCGCGCGGCAATCCGGCTGCGGTCATAGGTTTTGATCAGATGGGTGGCGTATCCGGTTTCGATGAGGCGGCCGTTTTCATCATGAAGGGGACCGGGGGCAGTGATACGGTGCTGCATAGAGTCAGCCTCCTGTCGATCGTTGTAATGGGTTTCATCCCGGCATTACACAGTGATTATCTTACCACACGCTAAGGCGGTCTTCCGGCGCCAGATACATGCCGTCGCCCGGCCGGACGCCGTAGAAATCGATAAATTCATCAAACTGCGCAAGCGTCGCGTTGATTCGCAGATAGTTGTACGGATGCACATCGGTCGCGAACATAATGATCGCGCTCAAATTTGCCTTGCACCGCCAGATCCGGGCAAACTGACGGAAAAAAGCGTCGTAATCAAAATTCTCTTTCTGCGCCGCAACCGCCAGCGCGCATTTCATACCGGTCATATCGGCAATGGCTTCCGACCACACCAGTTCGCCGGAATATACGCATCCCTCATAGGGAATAAAACCGTCAAACCAGGCGGACAGCTTTTCCGCCCTGTTCAGGAAAGCCGCGTAATCCTCCTCTGTCCACCAGTCGGAATAATTACCGTCCTGGTCCAGCTGAGCGCCTTCTATATCGAAAGCGTGGGAAATCTCATGCCCGATGATTGCCCCAAGGCCTCCCAGCACCTGGGCTTCACTCATCTCCTCATCATAGAACACGCCCGCACAGATGCCTGCCATGATATAGATGGTATTCAGCGATGGTTCATAGTAGGCGTTTATGGAATAAGACGGCATCTCCCGACGGTCCCATGAGTATCTGTTCACGGGCTGGCCGATGGTTTCAGCTTGCTTTGCAATGATATAATTCCTGATCTCGGAAAGCGCCGACGCCAGAGTGCCGTTTTCCTCCACGCCCGCGAAATCCAGGCCGGCGCCCCAGTCTTCATCTTCCCCGGGCCAGATCGCGTTTACTTTTATATGATCCAGCTTTTCAACCGCTTTGGCGCGGGCGTCCTCGCTCAGCCAGTCCGCACTGTTCAGGATTCCGTGGTAAGCCTCCAGCAGACCGCCGACCATCTCCAGGATATCGTTCCGCTGCTTTTCCGTGCAGTAATTCTGAATGTACAGATTGTCCAGCGGTACGCTCAGCATTGCCTTGACGGATTGAACGACAATCATGTCGTCACTGACAGTTCCGGTAATGCCGTAGACTTCATTGGCCAACCCGGTCGTTTCCTGTAGGGTTTTATAATCCAATAAAGCCCTGAATGACACAGCTGTACGGAAAAGAATCCAGTCACGGATCAGGCCGGCGTTCTTTTCTGTGTAAACGTTCTTCAGCGACGCGATATAGTCCGGTTCGTCCACCAGGAAACGCTTGCCGCCCGGCAGACCGTACGCCGCGATCAGGTCAATGATCGGAAAATCTCCCGCCAGCTCTGCCAGTTCTTCTTCCGTACAGTAATTCAGCGAACTGGCCAGATAATCCGCGCTGTAATGGTCGGAGTTCGGCCGTATTGACTTTGCGAGGACTGTTTCAAAGGCCAGCGCGTTTTCAAAGACAGCGTTCGCTTCTTCTTCGCCGTAACCCAGAAGCTGCAGCATGTACAGCCCGACATTCCGGTTCATGTCGTAATCCATTTTGCCGGCTTCGGTACGTTCGGTATACTCCGCGGAATCCGACATCATCAACATATTCACAGGCACGGCGACATTGATGATATTGACGGACGTATCCATGGGATCCGGGATAACACCCAGATTCAGGGGAATGGAATGCCTGTAAAAAGAATTTTCCATCATGTAGGCCAGAATCGCGTCGATGCCGTCCAATCCGGCCACAGCTTCCATGACCGGCATAGCGGGCTCTGTCCCCAGCGCGTTCCGGTAATCCCAGTCGGACAACAGGACGTACAGTTTATGCACCAGTTCCGCGTCGTGCCCCTGCAGATCCGTGCGCCTGAGCAGGCTGACCAGGCGGTCATTAACGACCTGTTCGGTTTCCGTGAAAGCGTCGGTAAAGAAATTACCGTCCGGGATAGACGTCCGGAGAATCCAATCCTTGTTGACATACAGCGCAAAATTGTCTTTCGGATCCGCAGGGATATCCTCGCTGACGTTGCTGTCAAGATCCGAATTCAGCCAACGCCCGTCCGGAATGGCCGGGGTTCCGGCGGCAGCAGGGACGATTCCCTGCGCAAGGAGCAGCATGATGGCGAGAAGGATGCCAAGGAATCTTTTCATGAACAAATCCGTCCTTCCTGTCGATAATTGCCGTTGTCTGGCGGTTTATCACCGGTCCCGGGACGATCCCGGCAAAACCGGCCAGGCTGAGGCTGCTGATCTGCAGTTTTTTGTTCTTCATTCACCGCCATTGTGCCGGAGAAACGGCGCAAGTGTCAAGTGCTTTTTTGGACTTTTCTACAGATAAAACAATCATTTCTCTTCTTGATTTTCGCTGCTGCATGTGGCAAAATACAAGCACAGACACAAAACTCTACACGAAACCGGAGGTATCTATGTCAGTAAAATAAAAAGCTGGTGTTTTTTGGAGATTCATGTTATAGTTTCACAAGTATAACAAAATAATATATATCCCGGGAGGAGAACTTTGTAATGGAAGACAAAACGGCTGCATTGACTCAAAATTTTTCCCTTGGTAAATTGTTCAAATTCGTAATGCCCACGATCATCGCGGTGCTGCTGGCGTCCCTGTATTCGATCGTCGACGGTATCTTCGTATCGAACTACGGCGGAACGACGGCCTTCGCTGCGATCAACCAGGTGTCCCCTGTATTCATGATCGTCGCGGCCATCGGTTTTATGTTCGGTACCGGCGGCAGCGCTCTGGTCGGTAAGGTTCTGGGCGAGGGAGACGTTGAGAAGGCGAACCGCCTGTTCTCCTTCTTCGCGTACGTCCTGATCGGAATCGGTATTGCCTGCTCCGTGATCCTGTGGTTCACGATTGAACCGATCCTGGTAGCTCTGGGCGTGACGGAAACGATGATGCCCTACTGTCTCGCTTACAGCCACGTCATCATTCCGGCGATCACGCTGTTCATGCTGCAGTTCTTCTTCCAGAGCTTCCTGGCGACCGCCAAGAAGCCCGGACTGGGACTTCTCTTCACGATCCTGGCCGGCGTGACGAACGTCATCGGCGACTGGGTCCTGGTGGGTATCGTTTCCCAGGGTGATCCCACGAAGGCAGTGCAGGGCGCGGCCATCGCGACAGCTGCCGGCCTTTTCATCGGCGGCGTCGTTCCGCTGTTCTTCTTCGCCCGCAAGAACTCGAGCCTGCTGCGCCTCGGAAAGGCGGAGAAAGACGGAAAAGCCCTGGCCAAGGCCTGCGGCAACGGTTCTTCCGAATTCTTCACCAACATTTCCGGTTCCGTTATCAACGTGGTTTACAACAGCCTGTTCCTCTACATGATCGGCGACATGGGCGTTGCCGCCTACGGTACCGTCGGTTATGTCAACTCGATCTTCACGGCCATTGCCACAGGCTTCGTGATCGGTGTCGGGCCGCTGTTCTCATACAACTACGGTGCCGGCAACACAGACAACCTGAAGAACCTGTTCAAGAAGAGTATATCGATTGTGGTGATCTTCAGTATTGTCTCAACGATCATCATCGAACTTCTGTCGCATCCGCTGGCAAACGCATTCTCCCACGGAGACGCGGAACTGGCGCAGATTACGGTGGACGGCCTTTCGATCTTCACACTGTCCTTCCTGTTCAAGGGAATCCCGACCTTCGGTTCCGGGCTTTTCACCTCCCTGAACAACGGCAAGGTCTCCGCGATCATCTCGATCGTGAGAACGCTGGTATTCAACCTGATCACCATCGTGGTTGTGCCGATCATCTTCTTCCACGCGTTCGGCTCCAGCTACGAAGCGGCCTTCTACGGCGTATGGTATTCCGTCGTGTTCTCCGAACTGCTGGCGACGATCATGACCTTCCTGTTCTTCAAGAAGTACAAGAAGCAGTATCAGTACGCGTAAGAGCGGAACGGAAACTAACCGCACATCGGCAGGCTGCCCATCCGGGCAGCCTGTTTTTTTGCGCCCGAGGGTTCCGATTTTTCCGATGAAGTGTGTGCGATTTCAACAATCGGAAGGCGGAAAGGGAAGGTATAATAAAAATGGCATTCACTGGAAACAATAACGAGAACAGGAACGGAGTGAAAAACATGAAACGCATTACAGCATGGGTGCTGATCCTGATGATGATGGCCTGCGGCCTGGGCATTGCGGGGGCGCAGAACGCGGAGCCGCCGGCCATGCCGGCCGGGGGACAGAACGGGGATGCCCCCGCCATGCCTGCCGGCCAGCCGCCGGCCGGAGACTTCGACATGAGCAGTTTCGGCGGATCCGGCGGCGACCAGATGCCGGATATGTCCGGGATGCCTGACATGTCCGGAATGCCGGAAGGTATGACTCCTCCCGAAAATGGCGGGAATATGGATATGAGCAGCTTCGGCGGTTCCGCGGGCGGCCCTATGGGCGGCAGCGGGGCCGTGGAAGGGCAGCTGGGTTCCTGGTCCATGGGCGGCACGGACGCTGCGACGCTTCAGGGAGACGACTACGCCTACGACGCGGCGCTGTTCGTGTCCGCTGATGGGGTCGACGCGGGCAAGTCCTCCATGAGCCGCATCGCGGACGGCGTCATCGGCGACCACGCGGCCAGCGGGATCATCCTGGAGGACAGCAAGTCCGGGCACAACGGCGTGATCGTTTCGAATACCGACTACGTGCTTGCCGACGCGAAGATCACAATGCTGACGGACGCGGATGGCACGGATACCTGCGACTTCTCCGGAAAAGGCGCGGCGGTGGCGGTCTTCGGGGAGAACGGAAAGGTGACGGTGCAGAACTCCGACATCCATGTGGCCGGCGTGGCGGCGCTGCCCATCTTCGCGGACAGCGGGGCGGTGCTGACCGTGCGGTCCTCCGTGCTGCGCTCCGACGGCGGCACGCTGTACAAGGCATACCTGAACACGCCGGACCAGGCGCTGATGGTGGCCCCGCCCTGGATCCTGGGCATTATGGGAACGGCCCGGTGCGCCAACATGATGGGCACCAACACGACCACCAACGTGCTTGATTCCGAGACCTCTTCCGGCGCCTGGGCGGTGCTGTCCACCGACGCCGGCACAAACCTGTACCTGAATGTTTACAACAGCAGCCTGACGCTGAACAACAAGGACGAGAGCAAGATCCCGATCCAGGCGGAAGGCGGACAGATTTCCCTGACCCTGGACAACCCGTACACCGAGAACTACGGAAGCGGCTACGGCACCTTCGTCATCGGCAGCGCCGTGGAAACCTTCGGCGGCGTTACGATCAACGCGGGCACCTACGTGGCGATCCTGAACGGCGGAGCCGCCACCTATTCCTCCATCGAGGCGGGCACGACCTATGAGCTGAAGAACGCCCTGGGAGCGACTACGGATACCTACACCGCGGCGGAAAGCAAGGGTTCCGCGCTCCATTCCGATACCTTCGGCTTCATGTCCCTGCAGAGCCCGAACAAGGTGACGCTGAACAAGGGAACCAAACTGGACACCGGCTATACCACCTTCCTGACCAAGACCGGATACGGCGGACAGGTGACCACCGCCGTGATCGACGGGGCGGAAATCACCAACGGCGGCGTGCTGATCCAGGTGATGGACAACGACGACGCCACCAACGGCGGCATGATGAGCGCGGACGATCCGCAAAACACCAACGGCGGCGCGCAGAACTTCAAACCCACCCACTCGGAAGCGGCCGGATTCAACACGAACCAGGCTGCCGCGGACGCCACGGCGCAGGACTTCACCTTCACCAACGGCAGCTATACCGGGAATATCTACAATTCTTCCGGATCGGACAAGCTCAACGGCAACACGCTGAAGGTGACCTTCGGGGAAGGCGCTTCCTACAGCGGCGCCATCGCCTCCACCTCCGCCATCCATGTGACATACGAGGGAGCCAAGCTGATTAAGGAAAACGGCGGTTATGCCTTTGACGACGCGGAAAAGGCCGCCGCGTTTGCAACCGAGTACCAGAACACCAGTTTCTCCATCAACGAATACTGGAGCATCGGCCAGGTGGCAAACCTGGTGAACGACAACACGGCGAACGCCATCGACATCACGCTGCAGGACGGCGCTGTGTGGCAGGTGACAGGAACTTCGCTGATCCGTTCGCTGAATATCACCGGCGGAAGCAGCGTGACCGTTCCCGAAGGCATCACCCTGACCGTGGGCGGGAAGGAATACACCGGCTGCACCCTGACCGCGGACTCCATCTGATGAAGCCTGAAACCCCTTTGCCAGCACCAAAAAGGCGGAATTGAGGTAAATTTATACAATTTGGTATAAAAACAGCCAAAGAAAAATATGGCGTAACGAATTATTGTATGATACAATTACGCCAATAGAAATAATGCTTCCCGCGCGTGAAACCGTTTTGGCGGCACGGAGCGTATTTCCAAATAATTGGAGAGGGGCAGAAGGAAAATGAAATTTCCGAATTCCTACAAAGGTATCAAACTGATTTACCTGGCTGAAATCCTCATGCTGCTGGTTGCTGTGCTGAGCGTTATCGAAGTGTTCATCGTCGCGGGCAACGGCGTCGTGATTGACAATTCGATCATCGTGAGCGACGGCACCCTGACGGTGGTCCGCGTCATTGGCATCGCGGTAGTCGTGATGGCGGTTGTCGCCTTCCTGGTGAACCTGGTTGGCGTTGTCAGCTGCCGTAACGACGACGACAGCTTCAAGTTCGCGCTGTTCGCCACCATCGCCGGCATCATCTTCAGCATCGTCAAGGGTATCCCCGGCGTGAACGCCGCCCTGAGCAACTGGATGGATACGCTGAACTCTCTGGCGAGTCTGTTCGCTTCCTACTTCATCCTGACGGGCGTGGCCAATCTGTCCGACGCGTATCCGGATCCCCGGACCAAGGCTCTGTGCCTGAAGTCCAGGAACCTGCTGTGCTGCTCCCTGGCCGTTTCCGCGATCCTGCGCTGCATCACCGGCATCTTCGGTGTTTCCCAGACCGGAGCGCTGTGGACCATCATGGGCATCGTCGCGGTTTCCATCGAAATCATCTCCTACGTGGTTTACCTGGCGGCTCTGCAGCGCAGCAAGCACATGCTGAGCAAGTAATCACCAGCCTGATAAAGCAAAATCCGAAACCGGTTTTCCGGTTTCGGATTTTTTATTCGCCCGGAAAGGTCAGCCTTCCTCCGGGAGAACAAAGTCACAGATTTCGAAATGCTCGGGATCATCCGTCTCACAGGCGATGCCGCATTCTTCCAGCAGAGCCACGAAACGGTCCACATACTGCCGGTCCTGATTCCGCTGCATGATGTTGACGCTGAATTGACCGCTGACGGAGAAGATCTCAATGGAAATGCCGCCGCTGAGGCTCAGGTCCAGGAAGGGCGTGAAATCGGTGATATACCGGTCCAGGCCGCTGAAGTCCATACGGCCCGTATAGCTGGCCTCGAAGGTGTTGCGGCCGATGCGGCGGAGCAGGAAATCCCGCATGTACGCCTTCTTTTCCGCGAGGGACATCCCTTTGATTCTCGCTTCGTTCTCAATATGGGCGTTGACGGACAGGAGATCATTGGCGATGTCAGCGCGGAGCAGGGTGGTTCCCCGGGCCATGGTATTGAGGAGCTCCAGGCTCTTGCCGCGCATCCGGGCAGAATACACAATCGGGATGATATTCACATGGCACAGATGGCTGAGGGGATTTCCCAGCGCTTTCCTGTACTGATGCTGCATGCCGCAGATGATGGGGCGGGACCGGTCCGGATGGCAGGCGTCAATCGCCCGGTACATAACGGAGGCGATAAACGTGGCTGGGCTTCCGTCGACGCCGGAGGCGTATTTCATCATGTCCTTCTGGGGACAGCGGACCCGGAAGGAGGTCCAGCGGTCCCGGCTTTCATAGCCGGCGGGCTGGTCTTCCGGCAGGAAGGCATCCACGGGAGCGCCGGCGGGGCCCAGGCCTTCCGTCGGCACGGGAGCGGCGGGGAAGGGATCGTCATCCGCCTCGGCGGCGGGGATTTCGCTTCCCGGCAGCTGGATTCCCTTCAGATCAAACTCCGCTTCCGGATGAAGGATGCGCAGGTAGCAGTACAGGAGCGTTTTGACAAAGGGGAAACTTCCGGCTCCGTCCGAAATGAAATGGGAAAAATCGACAGACAGGAAGTTCCCGTCATAGGCGAGGGCAAAGAGGTGGTAATTGCTTTCGGCACTGCCGAGCGCTACCGCCCTGCCGCCGGGAGAGACTGCCAGGGGCGAGCTGTTGGGGGTAAAGACATACTCCTCGCCCCGGCGGACAAGCCGGACCGCAAAGAAAGGATAGCGGGTGATGGCTTCATCGGCGGCGGTGCGGAGGGCCCGCGGGTCGACGGGCTCAGACATGGCAATCCGGAGGCGGGCGGTGTTGTGAAGGCCGTTTCCTCCGGCGTAGATCAGGTTGTTTACTTTCCAGGTCATGGGTTTTTCCTTTCTGGATCTGGGTTTCGCGGCGGGCGTTATTCGTTTCCGCCGGCAAGGCGGTTCGCTTCCGCCTCAGCCACGAGGGCGTCATAATCCGCGAGATTATAGCTTTTATTGAAGGGAACCGGCAGGAGACCCTCATTGATATAGCCGATAATCTCGGCGCGGCGGGGATCGGTTTCCGACAGGTCGACGCCCGTGATCCGCCAGTTTACGTCCGTGGAAGGCGCCACGGGGGAGTTCTCCGCGAAGTATTCCACGATCATGCTCCGGATGGGGGCGGAGGATTCCCAGTCCCGCCGGGCTTCCGTCAGGTTCATGGGCCGGAGTACGGCGGAATACCGGTAGTTATTCACCGCCAGCTTCAGAACCTGGGTGTCCTCCAGGGGTTCGCCGCGGAACAGGACGTTCTCGATCCGCCGGCCCCTGGGTTTGGAAAGGTTGATCTCATAGGTGACGCCGGCAAAAGTATCATACAAATGCGGCAGATGCTCCGGATTGAAGGAAATGTTGATATCCCCCGGAGTCCACTGGTTATAGAACTCCGCGGACCATTCCATATAGGCTTTCAGCTCTTTGCCCGTGACATCCAGGGTACAGAGCGTATTGTCAAACTTGTAGATATCAAAAATATTGGCGTAGGTAATGGGGCCTTCGGGCAGGTCGCTGGTGTTCTTGAAAAGGGCAGTGGCGGTTACGTCGGCGCCGGAATTGAGCAGCTGGATACCGAGGACCAGATCCATGACGGGGGTATCCCGCAGATAGGCTTCCGGCAGGCCGCGGATTTCGTTCTCCGGCTGGAAGCGGGCGGTGGTGGACCCGATGGGTTCCCCCGAATCGCCGTTATTCCCGCCGCTGCCCCGGGCGAGGCGGAGCGTCTGCTCATGAAGTTCCTTTACCACCGGAATATTCCGGATTTCTTCACTGGGTTCCACATCGGCAATGTCCACGATCTGTTTCGAAATATCCAGGATTTTTCCGCTGCGGTCCAGGGTGACATCGAGGCGGGCAATCTCCCGGCCGGAATTGCGGACGCCGACGACAGGCGTTTCACCGATCACGGTGTCCACCGTGATATGCATATGGGCTACCTGCAGGATATCCACCTGCGGGTTTTCCTCAATGATTTTCTCCCCGGCGTCGGAGCCGCCTTCCTCATCAAACTCGGCATACTGGCCCATATGGGCGGAAACGAGGATGATATCCGCCTGATCCCCGATCTCCTGCATAGCCTTGCGGACGGCGGCGTACGCGGGTTCAAAGGAGGTATCGGCGATGCCTTCCTTTCCGCCGTCCCAAATGGTGACATCGGGGGTGACGACACCGATAACCGCCAGGCGGACGCCGCCCCGCTCCAGGATCGTCCAGCCCTTGCCGGTGACGTACTGGCCGTCCCGGTCCAGGACGTTCATGCCCAGCACAGGGAATTCCGCCTGGGAAAGGATCTGCTTCATGGCGGTGATGCCCCAGTTGAACTCATGGTTGCCCAGGGTCATGACATCAAAGCCCATGCGGTTCATGGCCGTCATGACGGGATGCTCCCGCTCCGGCGACTTGTTGGCGATATCGTCCGTCATGATGGTGCCCTGGACGGCGTCTCCCCCGTCGATGAGAAAGACGATGGGGTTTTCCTTCCGGACCTGCTCAATATAGGTATACAGCCGGGCCATACCGTTACCGGTTTCGGCGTCATCCTCATAGGAATAGCTCCAGATATTGCCGTGCATATCGGACGTGGCCAGGATGACAACATGGACGGTATCCTCCGCTTCGGCGTGGAAGGCAGGGCAGGAGCCGGCGAGGGCCAGCATGAAGGCCAGGAACGGGCTCGCCATCTTACGCGATAATGATTTCATGGGCTTAAAACTCCTTCAGGACAGCGCGGCAGGCGATCCGAAAAGGACCGGATTCCGCCGCCGGGAAATTGACGCGGCACGCTGCCGTTATTTATTTTTTGCGCGGTTTGATGATCCGGTCCGACAGGGCCAGGAGCGCCGGCAGAAGCGTCAGCACCAGGATGACGGACATCAGGGCGCCGCGGGAGAGCAGCAGGCCGATACTGGAAATGTAGTAGATACTGCACTGGATCCCGATAATGAAGCCGGCGGTGATCAGGATGATGCCGGAGGTCAGGACGGTGGGCAGGGCGGTGCGCATGGTCTCCCGGAGCGATTCTTTGATATCCAGGCCGCGGCCCCGGCAGAGGCGGTACTGATCGCAGACCAGGATGCCGTAATCGATGGTGGCGCCCATCTGGATGGAGAGGCAGATCAGGTAGGAGATGAAGAAGATGGGCTGGCCGGCGACCCGGCTGATACCCATGGTGATCCAGATGGCACCCTCGATAATGAACACCAGGAGCAGGGGCAGCAGGAAGGAGCGGAAGCTGATGACCACGATGAGCAGGATCGCCAGGAGGGTGATCAGGTTGACAGTCATCAGGTCGCCCCGGAAAGCGTTGCCGATATCATAGGTGGACATGGGACCGCCGGTGATGTAATAGCCGTCCCCGTAGTATTTCTTCGCCGTTTCCAGCACCTGCTCCATACAGGCGTTGAAGTCCTTGTCCTGCACGGAGAAGGCAGGCTCCACCAGGATCCGGTGATAGTTTTTGCCGATAAAGGCGCGGCGGGCGGCGCTGAGCTGGGCCTGCAGGGCGGCGACCTGCTCATTGCCGGGGGCAAAGGTTTCCGCGGCGGCGAGGAGCTTGTCCGCCCGCACGGTTTCGCCGAAGCCGCTGGCGGCGAAGAAGAGGGAAACGGTGAGGGAGCCCATGCCGGTCATCTCCGCCACTTCCCTGGCGGAGTATTCCTTCAGGGCGGCTTCGCCGGTGGTGACCATGGCGGTGATCCGCTTGACCATCGGGGTGCCGTCCGCCCTTGTCAGGCTTTCCAGGTCCCGCACCAAGGCCCGCTGGGTATCATAGGACGCGTCCGTATCCTCCCCGGGAACGAGGACGGCCAGGGGATTCGAGCTGCCGTAGAGAGAGGAGACGCGGCCGGAGGCCGAATTCGCCTTCGGGCCCGGCTCCATGAAGATATACTCATTCTGAAAGGCAAAGAAGGCGCCGGCGAGAACCACAAGCACCAGCACAATGGCGATGGGCTTGCGCCGGTTATACACGAAACCGCCGAGCCGGCTGCCGCCGAAGGAGACGGGCTTATGCCTGGTTTTGCGGATCGGGGTTTTCAGCATCAGGGTCAGGGCGGGCATCAGGAGGAAGACGCAGAGCATACTGATCAGGATGCCCTTGCTGAGCACCATACCGATATCAAAGCCGATGGTGAAGCTCATGAACAGCAGGGAGAGCAGGCCGGCCACCGTGGTCAGGGCGCTGGAGGAGATCCGGATGAAGCACTGGGAGAGGGCTTCCACCATGGCCTCCTCCGGGCTGAGGCCGGAATCGCAGAAGCGGTTCCAGGTATGCAGGAGCATGATGGCATAGTCAATGGACAGGGCCAGCTGCAGAATCGCGCAGACGGCGAAGGTGATGAAGGACACGTCCCTGAAAAGGAAGTTGGTGCCCATATTGATCAGGATGGAGATGGCGAAGACCAGCAGGAGCAGCAGCGGCTCCAGCCAGGCATGGCTGGTGAGCAAAAGCACGGCAAAGACGACGGCCACGGCAATGCCCATGATGCCGGGGATTTCCGCGCCGACGCTGTTCTGGACATCCAGCTGGTTGGCGGCGCTGCCGTCTACGGTGTAATGGCCGGCCTCCGGGAACATGGACCGGAGAACCGGGACCAGGGAGGCGGCGTCAGACGTCTCCAGGGTGACGGTGACGAGATGGCAGGAGGTGCCGTTTTCCTCCTTCCGGTCCGTCTCCGGATTATACTGGGCGGCCATGATTTCCGGCATGGCGGAAAGCTTCTGAACGATATCGCTCATGGAAGCATCGCTTTGGTTTTCAAAGAGCAGGCGCAGCTGCTCGGAGGACTCAAACTCGTCCTGCATGACCAGAAGGGCCTTCTTGGTCATGGTATTGTCGGAAAGATACCGGGTCAGGTCATAATTGATGACGGTACGCTGGATCTGGAAGACGCTCCAGACGGCAACAATCAGGATCAGCGCCAGAATGAAGGCGCGGTACCGGACGATGGAACGGGCTACGCGTTGTTTCATGAAAGCACTCCGTTCAAAAAACTGTATGGGTTATTCTACTATGGGTTGGGAGGTTTGTCCACGTTTTTTCCGGCCGGGCGCGCTGGACTTTGGGCGGATCAGACTGTATAATATTTCCTGAGAGACGCCGGATTACAACACAAAAGCGAACCGCCCGCGGGGCGGAGCCGAAAAGAGATGACGCAAGATGAAAGAACTGCATTTTGAGCTGAATGACCAGTCCATCGTGCTGGCGGAGGAGATCGGCCAGAACATGCCCGGCGGTTTTTTCATCTACAAGGCCGCGGATCCGGGCGAACTGCTGTACGCCAACCACACGGTGCTGGATATCTACGGATGCGCTACGCTGGACGAATTCAAGGAGCTGACCGGCTATACCTTCCGGGGCATGGTGCATCCGGCGGATATCGGGCGGGTGTCCGAAGCCATTACGGAACAGATCGGCAAGGGCGGGGACAAGCTGGACTTCGTTGAATACCGGATCGTGCGGAAGGACGGGACGGTCCGCTGGGTGGACGACTACGGCCACTATACGGACAGCGAGACCTACGGCGGCGTATACTTTGTATTTATCTCCGACATTACGGATAAAAAACTGAAAATCGAAAAGGAAATGCTGATCCGGGACCAGGCGAAGCGGCAGACGGAGAGCATGCTGATCGCCCTGTCCTCCGACTACCGCAGCGTGTACTACGTGGACCTGGACGAGGACGTGGCGGTGTGCTACCTGCCGGACCGGACCTACAGGAACAATCCGGCGGAAGGAGAGCATTTCGCCTGGCTGGAAACCTTCACGGAATTCGGGAACAAGTATGTGGCGGAGAGCTACCGGGAAGGCTACCTGAAGTTTATCCAGCCGGAGAATATCCGGACGGAGCTGATGAAAAAGCCGCTGATCGCCTATCGGTTCCTGCAGATCCGGGAGGGAAAGGAAAGCTACTCCATGCTGCGCATGGCGGGGGTCCGCCACATCGAGGACCGGACGGACCACCGGGTGCACGCCATCGGCGTCGGGTTTTCCGATATCGACGAAGAGATGCGGGAGAACATGCGGCGGCAGCGGACGCTGGCGGAGGCGCTGAAGGCGGCGGAGCAGGCCAACCGGGCGAAAACCGCATTCCTTTCCAACATGAGCCACGAGATCCGCACGCCCATGAACGCCATCATCGGGCTGGACAACCTGGCGCTGCGCCGGGATACGCTGGACGCGGAAACCCGGGAGTACCTGGAGAAGATCGGCGCCAGCGCGCGGCACCTGCTGGGGCTGATCAACGACATTCTGGACATGAGCCGGATCGAGAGCGGGCGGGTGGCGCTGCGGAACGAGGAATTCTCCTTCCGGGAGGCGATGGAGCAGATCAACACCATGGTCACCTCCCAGTGCGGGGAGAAGGGCCTGGTTTTCGAATCCATGGTATCGGCCGGGGTCGGCGACCGCTATATCGGCGACGACATGCGGCTTAAGCAGGTGCTGATCAACATCCTGTCCAACGCGGTCAAGTTTACCGAGGCGCCGGGGCATATTACCCTGGCGGTGGAGCGCATCGGCGCCTTCGCCGACCATTCCACGCTGAAATTCACCATCCGGGATACGGGCATCGGGATGGACGCGGAATTCCTGCCCCGGATTTTCGACGCCTTCTCCCAGGAGAACGACCGGCGGGATTCCAAGTACGGCAGCACCGGCCTGGGCATGGCGATTACCCGCAGCATCGTGGAGATGATGAACGGCACGATTACCGTGCGGAGCGAGAAGGGGAAGGGATCGGAATTCACGGTGATCCTGACGCTGAAGAACTGCGGGGATCAGGAGGCTGCGTCCCGGCCGGAGCAGACCGGGGAAACGCAGCGGACGGATCTGGCGGGAAAGCGGATCCTGCTGGCGGAGGACGTCGTGATCAACGCCGAGATCATGAAGGAACTGCTGGACATGAAGGAAGCGCAGGCGGACCACGCGCAGAACGGCAGGATTGCTGTGGACATGTTCGAAAAGAGCGAACCGGGGACCTACGACGCGATCCTGATGGACGTACGGATGCCGGAGATGGACGGGCTGGAAGCCGCAAAGACGATCCGGGAGCTGCCCCGGGCGGACGCGAAGACCGTGCCCATCATCGCCCTGACCGCCAACGCCTTCGACGAGGACGTGCAGCGCAGCCTGCAGGCCGGCATGAACGCCCATCTGTCCAAGCCCGTGGAACCGGACCTGCTGTACCAGACGCTGGAGGAACTGATCTGGGAAAGCCGGCAGTGATATTTACAGTGAATGGAAAACAGCCCCCGCGGACGCGGGGGCTGTGCCTGTTTTATCGGGTGTCAGTTGGAGGAGGAAGCAGACGCGGACGAGGAGGAGAAGGAGGAAGAGGCGCTTCTCCTGCGCTCCCGGTCACGGATCATATGCTGCAGGGTGACCAGGATGGCGACGACGGTTTTTTCAGCTTCCGGCTTGTAGAGGTCCACGCAGTACTTGTCATGAATGGAGAAGAGCTTCTGGCCGATGACGGCGATGATCTGCTCATGCTCGTCATACAGCTCAAAGTTCAGCTCCGCGATGTTGC
>Ga0310786_10004133_pt1 | contig 20377 bp, 14 predicted proteins | sample AusTroGonzalo_MG_FD_203881 | JGI IMG/M metagenome (GOLD analysis project Ga0310786, IMG submission 203881) | Bovine rumen microbial communities from tropical cattle in Woodstock, Queensland, Australia - Gonzalo_03 (v2) (version 2) | ecosystem: Host-associated > Mammals > Digestive system >... | reverse complement strand
TGATATGCAGCAGGATATGATTATCGGCATCAAGGGCACCCCCCGTGAACTCACTGACGAGGTCATCGCACTCACCGAGGCTGGAACACTGAATACGATATTGGATGACGAGAAGATTGGTACGGTGGGTACGCTGAAGATCACTGGTGACATCAACTCTACTGACCTTCGTCAAATACGCCGTTTGGCTGGTGTCGACGAGAAGGGCGAGAAGACCCAGGGCTATCTGAACACACTCGACCTCTCTGAAGCTCGCATCGTTAGTGGTGGTGAGGCTTATCTGGTTGAAAATGGCAAACAGCTGACCACAGCTGACAACGAACTGCCTGTTAAGGCCTTCTATGACTGTAAGCGCCTGCAGAAACTGGTATTGCCTGCTGGCCTGAAAAAATGGGGTGAGGGTGCTATTGGTTTGTGTTCCCAACTTCAAGTACTGGAGATTGGTGAGCTTGCTGCTGATGCCGATTTCGTTATGGAAGATGATATTATATGGAATGCTGAGAAAACAGAGATTATTGCCGTGTTGCCAACCAAGAGCGGCGAACTGAATATCGCCAAGGGTACGGTAGCCCTGCGCGACTATGCCTTAGCTGGCTGTGGCCGACTGTCAAAGGTAGTGCTGCCTGCTAGCCTGACATTTATCGGTCGTGAGGCTATGAATGGTTGTGCCGGTCTGCAGGAGATACGCATCGTTAGCAAGGAAGTGCCCGAACTGGGAGGTGCCAATGTCTTTAACGGCATCTTCATATATTCTTGCAAACTGTATGTTCCTGCTGGAACAAAGACCAAATACTCACAGCTGGCACAGTGGAAGGACTTTAAAGGCTCTGACTATGACAATATCATTGAGTATGGATCCAGCGTGAAGGTACGTAACGCCATCCGTAAGTATGGTGAGAAGAATCCCAAGTTTGTCTACTCTGTGTCTGGTGATCCCATTTCTGGCGAACCTGAGTTGATATGTGAGGCTACGCCTGAGTCACCTGCCGGTAAGTATCCTGTTGTTGTCAATATGGGTACTATCACAACGGAGAATGTGGATCTGGTTGATGGTTACCTCATTGTTCAGAAGGTGGATGCCACAGCTACTGTGGGTAACTTCACCCGTGAGGAAGGACTGCCAAACCCAGAGTTTGGCTTTAGCTCTTACGAAGGTTTGATAGCCCTTGACTCTATCCCTGTATGGCTGGAAGAGCCTGTCTTTGAAACAACTGCCGATGAAAACTCACCCGTAGGAGAGTATCCCATTACGGTGAAGAGTGCTGTTGCCGAGAGCTATAATCTTACTTTTATTGCTGGCACACTAACCATTACAGAGGCTACAGGCCCCCGTGTGGTGACACCACCTGTCGACCTGCAAACCGAGGAGTGGTTGCTCACAGGTCAGCGCTATGATCCCAACGAGTATACCGTTGATGCTACACAGACGCTGAATATCGGCATACAAGGACAGGATGTCTATGTGCAGGGTCTAAACCTCTATCTGCCAGAGGCTTGGGTGAAGGGTACTATCGAAGATGGAAAGGTTACTTTCGCTGCCAACCAGTACTATGGTGACTTGGCAGATGATGACGAAACAACATATAACACCTATTTTGCAGGTTGTGACATCTCTTGGTTCGAAGGCGTGTCAACATTGCAGCCTGTCGATGTGACCTTTACGATGAATGAGGCTGGTGACCGCTGGACTACTGGTACGGTATTGGTGGTGAACACCCTGACAGACGGCATCGCAGGCTTTGACTTCCTGAAGGATGTGGTTCTGGCTAAGCCCTATGATGTGGCAGCTACTCCTAAGGCTCCTGCTATTGCCTACTACATGCCTTACGACAACGAAGAGGGTTATGGTGGTTTGTCACTGAATTTCCCACCCGTTGATGTGGATGGTAATCCGCTCTTGACAAGTAAGCTGAGCTATATTATATATAAGGATGTAGAGAGACTTGCTTCGCCTATTGTGATTCCTGCTCTTCAGGAAGATGGTGAGACTTATGTCGATATGACCGAGATTCCCTATAACTTCACTGATGGTTGGAATATCGAACCTCACGGTTATGCTGTTTACTTCTATGAGCCCAGCAATGCCTTCAATGCAATAGGAGTGCGGGCCGTCTATCGTGGTGGCGACGAGGTTCGTTTCTCGGATGTCACTTGGCTGAATCTCCAGCCTTATGCCGATGAGTCCACCGTCTTTGACTTCAATGCCCTGGATAAGGATACTACACCTTATTCTACGAGCTCATCAAATGCAGGCGATATCACCGAGGATAAGGTGTTGACTGAGGAGAATGTGACATTGACAATCTCGCCTTGCGAAGTGGGTAATACCCCCAACCGCTACTGGCTGGACTATAACCTGCAGGCTATCCAGCTGAGGCTTTATGGTGGTAGCCTTACCTTCGAGGTGCCTGATGGTTGCACGATGGAGAAGATTTACTTCTACGCCAGCGACTGGAATGATTACAACGAGTTCGATAATGGTGAGTTCGACGGACAGATATGGGAGGGCTCTGCCAATAAGATGGTGCTTACTATTGATGACAGTAAGCCTAATACCAAACTGAATAAGATTGCAGTGGTGGTCACAGGCGAGCCTATTATTGAACCTACTGGTATCAGCACCTTGGGTCAGAGCGTAGAGACTATGCGCACCTTCGACCTGATGGGTCGCGAGATACAGGGTAAGGGCAAAGGCCTGGTAATCGAAAAGATTCGTACGGTCGACGGACAGATAAAGACTATCAAACGTGTACGTTGATATCGATTGACAAAACAATAATAAAAAGCCTCCGATATGGTAAACACTGTATCGGAGGCTTTTTATTATATATTAATAAGGTGTTATTTCGATGAGGCGCTATTCATCTCGTTTTGGATTTTCATGATTTTCTGCTGACGCTCCATCGAGAACAGACCGCTGTGCTGGTCGCAGTAATAGAAGATGGCATAGGCTTTCTCCAACAGCTGCTGTCTGATGGGCAGCGAGTGCAGTGGACTCTCGGCATAATAGAGTTCTGCCAACATCTCCAGTCTTTGAAAACGTTCGTTCTCAGGATATTGACTGATGGCATCGACAGCATCCTCAAGTGTGGCTGTGTGGTAGAACTCGTAAGGACCGCCCAGATATCGCTGGTACATCAGTCGCAGCTCTCCCATTTTCTTTTCGCGGTCTTTCTTGTTCTGTAGCCATATCAAGGCTTGGGCAAACTCTTCGACCAATCGAAGGAAATAATCTTTTTGTAACATGGTTCTATATGGTTTTTGTTCTTGTTTGCAAAGGTACAAAATAATCTATAAACCATGTGCTGTTTAGACAGAAAAGTTTTGTCTAAAGGTATGGATTGACCTTGGATGTGTTAAATAAATATAAATATTTGGTTGTGGGGAGCATGTGATGCATGCTAAAAAGAGAAAAAGCAGTACCTTTGCAGTCCGATTATTTGGGGAGAGTCTTAGAATCCCCGCGGGCGTCGTGTAAATAGTGACTATCTTTGGCCGGATGGCACGGTTTGTGAATCGGCGTTCAACACACAACTTTATAAAGTAAAAGAACTGTTTTTTAGTAAATTTAAACGAAGAAATGAACACTTTAAGTTACAAGACCGTCTCAATTAACAAAGAGACAGCCAAGAAGGAGTGGGTCGTTATCGATGCTACCGATCAGGTAGTGGGTCGTCTCGCTTCAAAGGTCGCAAAACTGATTCGCGGCAAATACAAGCCCAGCTTCACTCCTCATGTGGACTGTGGTGACAATGTCATCATTATCAATGCTGCCAAGGTGAGGTTCACCGGCAAGAAGGAAACCGATAAGGTTTACACCCGTTATACTGGCTATCCTGGTGGTCAGCGTTTCAACACTCCTGCAGAGTTGCGCAAGCGTCCTGATGGAATGGATCGCATCCTCCGCCACGCTGTTAAAGGCATGCTGCCCAAGGGTCCCCTCGGTCGCAGTCTGCTGAATAACCTTTACATCTATGATGGTACAGAACACAAGCACGAGGCTCAGCAGCCAAAGGCTATTGATATTAACCAGTATAAATAATAAATAGGAGATGGAAGTAATTAACGCAATAGGTCGTCGTAAGAGCTCAGTAGCTCGCGTTTATCTGTCAGAAGGTACTGGCAAGATCACGATCAATAAGAAGGACTTAACCGAATATTTCCCCTCAGCTATTCTGCAGTATGTGGTTAAGCAGCCACTGAACCTGCTGGAGGTAGCTGAAAAGTATGATATCAAGGTCAACCTCGACGGTGGTGGTTTCACTGGTCAGAGTCAGGCTCTCCGTCTGGCTATCGCTCGTGCACTGGTCAAGGTTAACGAAGAGGATAAGAAGGCATTGAAGGATCAGGGCTTCTTGACACGTGATAGCCGTGAGGTTGAGCGTAAGAAGCCAGGTCGTCCCAAGGCACGTCGTCGCTTCCAGTTCAGTAAGCGTTAATCATACTGGACTACGTTTAGCATCTAAACTGGCGGGACTCTCCCTAGGATTGCCTAGGGCAGCCTAGAATAGCCTAGAAAATCTAGGAGTTCCTGGTCTTGACTACCCTCCAGCTGATCTAACAAAGATTAAAAAGAAAGTAAACAACAAAATTAAAGAATTAAAAAAATGGCAAGAACAAATTTTGACCAACTGCTGCAGGCCGGCTGTCACTTCGGCCACCTGAAGCGTAAGTGGAACCCCGCCATGGCTCCCTACATCTACACTGAGCGCAATGGTATTCACATTATCGACCTCCACAAGACTGTCGTTAAGATTGACGAGGCAGCTGAGGCTCTGAAGAACATTGCCCGTCAGGGTAAGAAAATCCTCTTCGTAGGTACTAAGAAACAGACTAAAGAAGTGATTGCCGAGAAGGCAACCAGCATTAATATGCCTTACGTTATCGAGCGTTGGCCGGGCGGTATGCTCACCAACTTCCCCACCATCCGCAAGGCTGTGAAGAAGATGGCCAATATCGATAAGCTGATGCAGGACGGTACCTTTGGTAACCTGTCAAAGCGTGAGCTGCTGCAGGTAACCCGTCAGCGTGCTAAGCTGGAGAAGAACCTCGGTTCTATCGCTGACCTGACCCGTCTGCCCAGCGCTCTGTTCGTGGTTGACGTTCTGAAGGAGAACATCGCCGTGAAGGAGGCTAATCGTCTGGGTATCCCCGTGTTTGCTGTTGTTGATACTAACAGCGATCCTAAGGATATTGACTACGTAATCCCTGCCAATGATGACGCTAAGGATAGCGTAGAGGTTATCCTCAACGCTTGCTGCGCTGCTATCTCTGAGGGTCTGGAGGAGCGTAAGGCTGAGAAGGCTGACGAGAAGGCTGCTGAGGCTCAGGCTGATGCTGAGGCCGAAGAAGTGAAGCCCAAGCGTACCCGTCGTACTCGCAAGGAAGAGGCTCCCGCAGAGGAGGCTCCCGTAGCTGAGGAAGAGGCTCCCGCTGCAGAGTAATCTCGTGATAACGTAATAACGTAATAACGAAAAAACATTAAAGACAATGGCAATTTCAATTGACGATATCAAAAAACTTCGCGCTATGACCGGTGCTGGTCTGGCTGACGTGAAGAAGGCTTTGACAGAGGCTGAAGGTGATTTCGACCGTGCTAAGGAGCTGCTCCGCGAGCGTGGTCTGGCTATCGCTGCCAAGCGTTCTGACCGTGAGACTTCTAACGGTTGTGTACTCGCAAAGGTAGAGAACGGCTTCGGTGCTATCCTCGCCCTGAAGTGCGAGACCGACTTTGTGGCTAATGGTGCTGACTTCATCGCTCTGACCAAGAGCATCCTCGATGCTGCTGTGGCCAACAAGTGCAAGACACTTGACGAGGTGAAGGAACTGGACATCAATGGCCAGAAGGCCAGTGAGGCAGTGACCCAGCGTTCTGGTATTACTGGTGAGAAGATGGAACTCGATGGCTATCAGACCCTTGAGGGTGCTAATATCGAGGCATACGACCACATGGGTAAGCACACTCTGTGCACCATGGTTCAGACCAACAAGGAGAACAGCGAGGCTGGTCACAAGCTGGCCATGCAGGTTGCTGCTATGAAGCCCGTTGCCCTTGACGCAGCTAGCGTTGACCAGAAGATTCTTGACGAGGAGTACAAGACTGCTGTTGAGAAGACCAAGCTGGAGCAGGTTGAGAAGTATGTAGAGATGAAGTTGAAGAAGGCTGGTATCAACCCCAACCTTGTTGACTCTGAGGATCACATCGAGAGTAACATGGCTAAGGGCTGGCTGACTCAGGAGCAGGCTGACGAGGCTCGCAAGCTCATCGAGACCGCAAAGGCCGAGGGTGAGGCTCAGCTGAAGATGCCTATGATTGAGAACATCGCTAAGGGACGTGTCAATAAGTTCCTGAAGGAGAACTGTCTGGTTGACCAGGAGTTCCAGTTCGGCGATGGCGACAAGGCTACTGTAGCTCAGTGGCTGAAGGCACAGGACAAGGACCTGGCCATCACCGCTTTCCGTCGCTTCACGCTCGTTGCAGAGTAATTTGAAACATAATTGAATAAAAAAGAATCGGCATTGTTTGCGCAATGCCGATTTTTTTATTATCTTTGCAAGCGATTAAGAACGCCTTATCGATTGAAAAGATATAGGATGATACTTATGTTCGTGCTTTCCGTCATCTTGTTGACATGGAAAGCAACACCTGCGGCCGCCGGTAAGATGGATGATCTGCAGGCTCAACTCCTATCGGCCAATGGTGAACAGCGTATCAAGATTCTAGAGGAAATTTATATTGAGAGTCAGGAAACTGAGGATGTTAGTTCTCAGTTGAAACATCTCAATAACCTAATTTCAGAAGCGAAGACGCAGAAAAATGATCTGGAAGAGATCAATGCCCTGGCCGAACGTGCCTCTTTGTTCTATAACTATGACATGAACGACTCGGTGCTCATCGTGGTGCGTCGTGATATGGAGCGTGTGAAAGAAGTGGAACAGTGGCAGGTCTATTATGAGATGTGGGGTCTTATAGCTAATACTTACGTCTTTATGGGCCAGAACAATATGGGTATCCACGAGACTCAGGCCATGTTTGAAGATGCCAGAAAACGAGGCGACAAACTGGGCATGGGTCAGGCCAACTGCATCATGGGTACTGCCTATAGCAATCTGCGTAATTTCGACCAGAGCGTTGAGGTGTTTGAGAAATCCTTGGCGGAATTGTCCGAACTGGACCCTGTCCCTTCTGTTATGCCCGATGTCTATGTCTACTATGGCAATGCTCTCAATGACATGAAGGACTATGCAAAACTTGACCAGCTCACCGTAAAATGGAAAGGGTTCCTCAAAAAGTTCTTCAGTGAGCATCATCTGGATAATACGTCTACAGGTGATATGTATCTGTCCTATTACTATCTGGCCTGCACTCAGGCCGCTTTGGGTTTGGGTCGGCTTGAAGATGCTGCCCAGCAACTTGCCGAAGCTCGCAATCACATTGCCAATATGGACAACCAGCTGGGGGGTAAATGGCTCTACTATTCTGCTCAGTTAATGAATCAGGAAGGACATTATGCCTTAGCACTTGACGAGAATACTCGTCGCATGCAACTGTCAGACATGAGCGACAAGGCTATGGAAGCAATGGTTAAGTTGCAGCGTGCGGAGATTCTGGAAAAGATGGGATACCATGTTGAAGCCGGAAAGTTATACAAGGAACTCTATTTCATCAATGACTCCCTCAACGCTCAAGAGACAAAAGGCCAACTTAACGAGATGAATGCCATTTTCCAGGTGGGCGAGAAGGAACTGGAGAACATACGTCTTCAACAAGAGAATGAGCGTACGCAATTCCGTTTCATCATCATTGTTATCTCGCTAATTGTCATCTCCTTTGCCATCTTCGTTTTCTTCCGTCTTCGTGCAGCCCGTAAGTTGAAACAGGCTCACGAGCAGCTCCAGGTGGCTTATTCTGACTTGCAGAAGACCAATGAAGATTTGAACGAGGCCAACAGAGTGATAGAAGAAACGACGGCAGCCAAGGAGCGTATCGAAAGTGAACTGCGTATTGCCCGCGATATCCAGATGTCGATGGTGCCCAACACGTTCCCCGAGGACGAAGGTCTGGACCTCTATGCCTCTATGACTCCTGCCAAGGCAGTGGGTGGCGACCTTTATGACTATGTGCTCTTAGAGAATAAGCTCTATTTCGCCTTGGGCGATGTTAGTGGCAAGGGTGTTCCTGCATCCCTTTTCATGGCTCAGGCCACCCGTCTGTTCCGTACGTTGGCTAAGCAGAATCTGTTGCCTGCTGATATTTGTACCCGTATGAACAGTGAGCTGGCCGAGGATAACGAACAGGGTATGTTCGTGACCATGTTCATCGGACTGGTTGACCTTCAGTCCGGACATCTTGATTTCAGTAATGCCGGTCATAACCCACCCGTTATCAACAACGACCACTTCTTGGAGATGGAGCCTAACGCCCCGATAGGTTTATGGCCTGGACTGGAATATGTGGGTGAGGAGATTGCTAACATCCACAATACCCCCATCTTTGTATATACCGACGGACTCAACGAGGCCGAGAATGCAGCCCAGGAGCAGTTTGGCGATGACCACCTGCTTCAAATACTGAGGGAAACGCCTTATCAGAGTGCTCGTCAAATGATAGAACTGTTGCAGGAAGAGGTGGCCCGCCATGTGGCAGGCGCCGATCCGAGCGATGACCTCACAATGCTTTGTTTAAAGATCAACTAATAATAAAGAACCTAATGATATGAGAAAGGAAATTCGAATTAAGAACCAGGTCGGCGAACTAGACCATGTAGCCCGCTTCATCGAGGAAATCTGCGATGAGTTGGGGCTTGACATGGAGCTGAAGATGAACCTGAACCTGGTGATGGAAGAGATGGTTTCCAATGTCATCTTCTATGCTTATCCCGAAGGGGCTGATGCCTCTATCGAGTTGATAGCAGAGAGTGATGGCAAGGAACTCACCTTTGTGTTGAGTGATCAGGGTCGCGAGTTCGATCCGACGCTCAAGGAGGACTTTGACATGGATACGAATCCTGCTGAGCGCGACCTTGGCGGTATGGGTATTTTCATTGTCAAGAACATCATGAATAATGTGACTTATCAGCGTCTGAAAGGTAAAAACCTATTGACGATGAAGAAAAACATTAGTGGGAATTAAAAAGTAAACAATTAACTATTTAGAAAATTATACAACTATGACACAGATAATTAAAGAAGGTGACAAAACCATCATCAAGACCGGCAATCGTATTGACACTATTAACGCTCCCCAGTTTGAGAAAGACATTGAGCCTGCATTGCAGGATCAGGGTGTAGACCTCGAGATGGACTGCACAGAGTTGAACTATATGGCCAGCTCAGGACTGCGTATCATCCAGAAGACCATGCGCACTGTCATGATGAAGAAAGGCAAGTTCAAGATGACCAATGTAAGCCCTGAGATCTACAAGGTGCTGGCTATGACAGGCTTCACCAAGTTCATGATAGTAGAACAAAAAGCATAGCTCATGCCAGACGACTCACAGACCCTTCGTGAGGAACTGCAGCAACTGCGCGAGGACTACGAGACCCTGGAGCATAACTTCGACATTATGTCAGAAGGCTACCAGGAGTCGCTCCTGCTCTATGATAAGTTGGAAGAGACCTATCATGAGCTTGAGGAGACCAACCAGCAGTTGGAGGTAGCCCGTCGTCGTGCAGAGGAGGCTTCTCGCATGAAGACCAACTTCATCCAGCAGATATCCCACGAAATTCGTACCCCCCTGAATATCCTGAATGGCTTTACGCAGATCCTTACCACACCAGGTATGGAACTCGATGCAGCCACTCAGCAGGAGGTGACGCAGGGCATCGACGAGAATACCAACCGCATCACGTCGCTGGTGAACAAAATGCTGGAGTTGGCCGATGCCAACAGCAGCGACGAGCTGGAGCGTAATGACGATGTGCCTGCTGTGCAGATTGCTGCTCAGGCTGCCGACGAGAGCGGCATCACCATCGCTCCGCATCTCACCTTCGACCTCGACATGGGTGAGGGTACCGATGTGGCTATGCTCCACACCAACTTGCAGCAGGCCACTCGTGCCCTGTCGCTGGTGCTCGACAATGCCCGTAAGTTCTCGCAGCCTGCCGAGGCTGCCATTGTTGCTGGTGCTGAGGTGAAGCAGAGTAGGGTGCTGTTGCGCCTTGCCATGCAAGACCAGATGCTGGCATTTATCGTTGAAGACAATGGCATCGGTGTGCCTGCTGAGGAATCTGATCATATCTTTGAAGAATTCGTACAACTCGACAACTATTACGACGGCACAGGTATTGGTCTCACCGTGGCCCGCAGTATTGCGCGCCGACTTGGTGGTGACATTGTGCTCGATACATCATTTAATAATCCAGAGGGTGGTGCCCGCTTTGTGATGACGCTCCCCCTCTAATAACAATGAATAACAAATAGAGAAAAATGACATCTAAATCACTGAATTTGTCAACCATAGGTTTCAGGATATTTCTCCTGTGCCTTGTCACTTTTCTCCTGCCGATAGGCACATGGGCAGAGGCTATCACCAGCGAAGGCGTGTTCTTCAATGAAACAGAGATCACTGCCAGTAATGCATCTAGTATTATGGGTACAGGTGTCAGTTACAACGAAGATAGTCGTATTCTGACACTCAATAATGCCACTGTAACGGGTAGTCTGGTGACCTATGGCACTGACCTTACCATCAGCTTGGCAGGCGACAATACCTTCAACGGCACGCTCTATGGCTATGGCTGTGATGGCAAGAGTGCTGGTGTGCTGACTCTGGCTAATGCCCTGGGTGAGCCATGTTCCCTGCAACTCACGTCGGGCAGCACCACTTCTGTAGCTACAGGTTTCGATAACTTTACGTATTCTTGTTTCGATGCCCTCACCGCAGATGGTGTTCAATATTTAAATTGGACCTATCAGAATTATGGTGATCCCCATTCTTTGATGTATTATAAGAATGGCTTGAAGCCTGCTACCGATGTAACCTTCACTTCCGGCTATGGTCTTCAGGTGGGTACAACGGTGACGGCCAATAATGCTATGGATATTCTGGAAGATGGCGGTTCCGTGGTATATGACTATTCTACCAAGACGCTGACTCTTACGAATGCAACAATCTCTAATGACTATTACATCGTTTGGGGCAATACTATTGATCTGAATATCAATATTATAGGCGACAACAGCATTGCTGGAACAATCACCGGTTGTGGCTCTGGTGCTCTCAGTATAATCCGTGATGCCGCAGGAACAGACTGTTCGCTGACTGTAGGCAATAGCCAGAGCTATAGCCCTTGTATAAGCAACTTTTCCGATGTGACGGCGGAAGACTTAAACATCTCTACCGCTGAGTTGGGAGGTATGGTTGAAGAAGGTTCCGAGCCCCTCAATCCCATGTTCAACAGTAGGAAGATTGTCTTTACTACTGCCACCTTATATGATATATGGATTGGCTCTGATCAGGTTACCAGTCAAAACAAAGACAATATCCTGGGTGAGGTGACCGAAGATGAGCAGCCTACGTTGAGCTTCGATCCGGAGACCAGTACCCTGACAATGAACACTGCCAATATGGAACTCCCCTACTTGGAGATGACATCGCCGAGTATTACTATTGGTATGGACCTGACTGTCCAGCTGGTAGGTGAAAGTTACCTGAGTTGTGACCTGACTGTAAAGTCAGGTTATACTGTGATCTTTACTACCGATGAAGACACCCCTGGCAGTTTGCAGGTCATGGGTAATATTTCTGGTAATGTGGTCTATGAGAACGGCTTGTCCTATATGCCGAATAGTGAGTATGGCGGCACCATCGGTATTGACAATTCCGTGCATTATGACCTTTGGATTGCAGGAATACAGGTGACAGAAAATACCGCTGAAAACTTCTTTGGTGACTACTCAGTAAGTTGGAATAATGAGACCAGTACGCTGACGCTTAGCGATGCTACCATTGGTATGGCCATTGATGGCGAAGGTGAAATGAGGGAGGCTCCCGGCATCATCTATAAGGGTACGGACAACCTGACCATCAATCTGATAGGTACTAATAGAATTTATGGCGCTTGGGGCTGTGAGGCCATCCTTTATGATGGAGAATCAGAGAGAGTACCTCAGCTGGTTTTCTCGAACGATGACAGCCGGACCTGCTCATTGCTGTTATCTACAGAAGGTGATGAACTTATCTCTGGCTTTACTGAAATTAATTATGGCGGCTTGTACCATATCACAGATGTTATTGAAGGTGAAGAAGTGACAATCAGCACCATAACTATCACTTCCACACTGATGGGAGGAGGCAGTGGAACAGCCTCAGATCCATACCTCATTAAGACGAAGGAGGATTTGAGGGACTTTGCGAAATACAACAACCAAGGCGTTATCAGTCGTCAGGCGTTTGTCAAACTCAATAATGAAATCAATTGTGAGGACCTCACAGGCTTTGAGCCCATTGGAAATAGTGATAATGCGTTTGAAGGAACTTTCGATGGCAACAACTGTACCATTAGTCACCTGGAATACGTGGCAGACGAAGATGCAGAATATGCCGGACTGTTTGGGGCACTCAGTGGAATGGGTGTCATTAAGAAACTGACATTAAGTGACTGTTCCTTTACAGGTGGTAACAATGCAGGAGCCGTAGTGGCCTATATGTATGGTGGCACCGTTGAGGACTGCAATGTCAGCAATTGCGTTGTTGAGACCGGAAGCACCCAGAACCCGATGGCCGGAGGTGTGGCAGGCGAAATCTACGAAGGTACCGTCCAGCGCTGTAAGGTGTTTGGTTCCACCATTACCGGTGCGACTACCTATTCCTTAGAAGGTGGTATGGCTAACGCAGGTGGTATCTCAGGTTATATCAATACAGGAACAATCGCTTCTTGTGAAGTCGAGAACTCTGCTATCAGCAGCAGTCATGCTGTAGCAGGCGGTTATCAGACAGCAGGTGGTATTATAGGCCGCTGCGAGTTTGACGCCAGTGGTGAGTATCCTGTTACCATCAGTGGTAACGCTGTAAAGAATACGACAACGGTTAGTAGCGAAGTCAAGACTTCTGGAGATGAGTATGAAATAGCTTTGGCTGGTGCTATTGTGGGTTATCACAAAGCTATCACGTTGACCAATAATACTTATGAGTTTACGGTCTCTGTTTCAACCAAGAATCCTGGTGATGAGGCAGCCACCGTTCTTACTGGTTACCAGCATCGTGGTTCTGGTGGCTATACCGATTATGAAGGAAGCGACGGCTATCCCGAATTTGTAGCTTCTTCTTCTGATATCTTTGAGGATAATGGCGCTGTTCTTGCCAATACCAAGAAGGTGACTCTGCCAGGAGAGACTTCCGAGTATACTGTTATGGGTGAGGAAGGCACTTATTATAATAATGTAGAGGATGGTATCCTGGTTGTCCCAGGTCAGACCGTGACCTTGAGTGCATATCCTGGCGACGGATATACTATTGAGTCTCTTACCGTGACCAATACCTCTACGGAGACTACTATTACCACCGAGTCAGAAGAGATGGGCGACAATATTACACAATATACCTTCGAGATGCCCGATGCTCCTGTGACAGTTACAGTGACAACATCACAGTGTTTCCCCATCTGGGTGGCAGGTCAAGAAGTGACCAGCGCCAACGCCAGAGATATTCTGGGTGATGGCAAGGTAAGTTGGGACAATGAGACCAGCACGCTGACGCTGAACAATGCCACCATTGGTTCTGCTGTTAGTGAAATCATCGAGGGTGATGAAGGTTTGATGGAGGCTGCGGGTATCGACTATAAGGGTACGGATAACCTGACCATTAGCCTGATAGGTACTAATGCTATTTATGGTACAGGCAATTGCGAGGCCATCCGTTACAATGGCCTTGCCGAGAGAACTCCAAAGTTGGTGTTTACGAAAGGTGACGACCAATCCTGCTCACTATTGCTGAATGCCGGTGAAGAAACCGTCATCTCTTATTTCAGTGATATAGAATACAACGACGTAGCTTTGGTGGTTGAAGGTGATATAGACCCGAGTTACAGCGATCTCAATGGTATGGTTTGTCTGAACTACTATGCTGGCAATAATACCTATCTGCCCATTACGTCAGCCACGGTTACTTCTTATACCTCTTATGATTTATATGTCAGCGGTGAGCGCGTAACCAGTCTCAATATGAATAAGATTGCCAAGAATCAAGGCGCTAATAACTCTATTTCCTTTGATGGCAATCATACGCTGACGTTTAACAATGTACCTTATAACTGCTTCCAGAGCCCATTCATCCAGACAAGTATGGATCTGACTATCCATCTAATAGGAACGAGTCAGCCAGATTGTGGTAGTAGCCTCATAGAAAGAATAGATGGTGATAACACGACACATACATTGACTTTCACCACCGATGAGGCCAATCCGGGAATGCTTCTCTTCCGTGGCGGTTATGCCCACGATGGTTTCCAGTTAGCTTTCCAGAACGGCCTTTCTTGGAATCCTGTAGGCTATTTTGATGAGTCAAGTTCCGATGCTCCTTATGCTTGGATAGCCCAGTCGTTGCCTGAAGTCTATGGTCTTACTGTGGCAGGCGTAGAGGTTACCGAAGAGAATGCTAAGAATATCACGGGTGACCTGATTGTGGGTGACGGTACTGTTAGCTTCGAACCCGAGACCAATACACTGTTCATGACTGGCGATGTTCTTATTGGCAATGGTGGTGTGGCATGGAATGGCAATGGTGATCTCACCATTCAGTTTGTAGGTACAGAAAACCGTATCAGTTCACTCACTACCAATGCCGTCTATAGCACTTCAGCTGATGCTGCCTTTAACCTGATTCTTCAGGAAGGTAGTGATGAGGCTCCTTGCGAGCTCACCCTCCAGACCCCCGAGAACACCGACATCATTGGTTCGGGCTTCACCAAGGTATATCGCGAAGTGAGTCGTTTGGTAGACTATAACCTCACGGTGACTGCCCAAGACGCTACAGGTGCTCCTGCCCAATGGCATGCTCTGTGTGTCACTACCCAGTTCGATGCCCCTGTTCTGTGGCTCGATCCCGATTCAGAGACTCCTAAGGCTGTTGTGTCTTTAGGTCTTTTCCCTGGCGCTACTTTTGAACGTCAGTATAACGATGTGACGCTCTATACCTCTACCGATGGCAGAAACTTCAATGTTTATACCGAGCCAGTGGCTGTTAGCGTAGCTTCGCCGATGATCTATGCCCGTGCTCAGGTTCGTAACGTTGTCTCACCCATTGCCAGGGGTAAGTATATCGGCTTTGCTCCCCAGACATCAACTGTGCTGGTAGGTACCAGTTTCACTCCCGAAATGACACAGATTGGCAATGGCGATGGTCTGTCGTTCAATCCCGATGCCGTGGTCTATGAGAGTAGCAATCCCAATGTGGCTCTCTTTACCGATGGTGTAGTAACCACTGTTGGTGTGGGTACTGTAACACTTACTGCCAATATTCAGCAGGCAGTCGATGTGGCCGATGAAACTTCTTATGCTTATCCGCTGGTTGTCAACGACGGTATCCTTAGCTTCAATCTTGCCGTGAGTCCTATCGATTACAACATCTGGGTCAAGGGTATACGTGTAAACAGTGCCAACAAGGATAATGTGTTGAACGATGCTAACGCCACCGTACGTTTCAACCCCGTTACCAACAGTCTGTTGTTCTATGGCGCCAACGTTAGCATTAATCCTGGTGATACCACCTCTCTTGTCAGATGTGCTCTGTCCGAGGGTCTTACTGTTGAGCTGCGAGGCACCAATACGCTGGCCTTTAGCGCTGGTTTCCGCAATATGCTGAATACCAATGTTCCTCTCACCTTTACCACCAACGACACCAAGCCTGGTCAGCTGAGTTGGACTATTCAGAACGATGTGGAAGGCTTCTTTAGCACAGGTTTCAACATTGGCTATGAAGCCGACCTTGAGTTGCAGACTTCTGGCGACCTCATCTCCGTGACGCCACCTGTCGACTACGGTCTCTTGGTGGGTTCTACCGTTGTCACCAGTGTTAACTGTACCGATATTCTGGGCGATGGTACGGTGAAATATACCGATGCTAATAAGACTCTGGTGCTCAACGATGCCACACTCACTGTTCCTGTGGTCAGTGGCTTGAGTCAGTTGAAGGTCTATCTGCAGGGTGAGAGCACCATCAGCGGCACAGAGAATATGCTGTCGTCTTCTGTGGCAAATGCTCCTCTCACCTTCACTACCTCTGCTAGTGCTCCTGGTAAGCTCACCCTGATCAAAACCAAGGATTCTGGTAACTGGATAAGTGGTTTTGCTACGCCTTCCTATGATTCTCCGTTGGGTCACACTGAGGTTGGCAATAGCATGGCGGTGCTTGATCCCGCTTCCATCGCACCTATTGTCAACGAAGAGAATCCTACTGCCGAGGTGACATTGACAGACCCCACCGATCCTAATCACCCCGATGATCCCGTAGTGAACGAGGTCATCGACGATGTAATTTATAACCTGCCTGCCAATAGCTTCGATGGGGGTAGCGGCACACCAGAAGATCCTGCTGGTGCTATTCTCGATGAGGTGGTAGTTAAGGACGAGACTTTCTACGAAAATAACGAACCTGGTACTGACGGCTTTGCCGCCGGCTTCACAGGCCTTGTCTTTATGTTGGCTCCCGGCACGGGCGATATTCAGATTGACGCTAATATCCGTGAGGGCAACAAACTGGCAGTACAGATTGGTCTGAGCGACCCCGTTCTCCTGCCTAACGAGGATTACCCAACTGTCAACGAGATGGCTACCTATTATGTGCCCTTCGCTGTCACCGACCGTACCTATGTCTATGTCTATCTGGCCGAAACACCAGCACCTTCGAGGAGTATGAGTGAAATGCCGAATCGTGAGAAAGTGCTCCACGGACATGTAAAGGTGACTCAGTTAGGTGTGGCTGCTTCGTCGATGGTCAACAATAATGTCTATTCAGAACAAGAGAATAATGTGGGTAGAAAGGTGAAGCTTTACAGTCTGCCCAGTTCTGCTGTTGCTGACGGCGGCAATGGCATCGTGCTCTCTACTGTAGCACTAGCCGACGCTGCTGCCAGTCGTGCTGTAAGGCGCGAGGCAGCTCCAGAGGTGTATCCCATTACCGAGTTGGCTCCCACCGTGTTTGATGCGCTTGACAAGAGTCAGATTCTGTATATCGACATGAAGGGTACCGCCTTGGAGGACTTCACCGTTAACCGCTCTAGCGGTCTCATGGGTGGCTTTGGCAGCAACACGCTGATTTATCTGCCTGATAAAAACGACGATGGTGGCGAACCCAACGTGGTTATCAACAAGGAGTGTGCCCGCCTCAGTCTCAACAGCGATTCTAAGTTCCGCTCGCCTATGGCCTTTACGGCTGCTGAGGCTACGCTGAACCGCACGTTCACCGTTGGTCGCACCTCTACCGTCTTCTTGCCTTTCGCCCTGACTAAGGCGCAGGCCGATGCTTTGGGAACGTTCTATAAGTTCAAGGAAATCGATGGCGATAATGCTGTGTTCTATGATGCTGAGAATGACGGCATCGAAGCTAATAAGCCTTATATCTTCACGCCTGCCGCAGAACATGTATCTGCTACAGACGTTGCTGTGATGCAAGTCAACAGTTTCTCTGCCACTCAGGGTAACCTGATTGGCACCTACGAGCAGATTGAGTGGGCTGTCGATCCAGGTAATATCTACGGCTTTGCCGCTGCCGATGATGGTGGTATCAAGGGAGGACAGTTTGTCCGTGCCGCTGCTGGCGCTTGGATTCCTCCCTTCCGTGCTTATCTGCAGGTAGACAACGCCTCTTCTCGTCTTAATATCGTGATTAGCGAACAGGAACCTGACGATATCCGTGAGCTCTCTATCAGTCGTGAGGATGCCAATGCGACTTACGACCTGCAGGGCCGCAAAGTTTCAGATACTAGACAAAAGACCTCAGCTCTCAAAGCTGGTTTGTATATTATTAACGGTAAAAAAGCAATTGTAAAATGAAGAAGATATATTTCCAGCCCGATTGTAAGACAGTCCTGATGAAGTCAGGTTGCGTGTTGTATATTGCCAGTCATAGAGGTGAGTTGGGCTCTTGTGGCTCCGATCTTTTCTTCTGGGAAGATGAGCCTGCTGGCGACTACAATTCTGGTAGAAGCTGTCGTGACGACTTCGACGATGAGGAAGAAGACTATTAAAACAGATGAGTGAGAAGTAATCGCTTCTCACTCATCTATAACCTCCGGATCGGGCATGTCACGATTTAAATCCTGATATGCCCCTTTTAAATCGTCTTTGGTGATCTTGTATTCACGACAGAGGGGGCGCCCCTCGTCGCTCAGCGAATGGCGAAACAGCCATTCATAAGTACGTTTCATATAGAAGATGCGGGCCAGCGCCCCATGACTCTGACCTTTCAGCCAGTCGTAGCGTAACCGTTTGTCGTTATGGGCATCTTCCAAGGCGTTCACTACCTTTTTCGACTCTTTGATGTTCACAGCCTTGTCGGCAGTGCCGTGCATAATCCATAGCGGCACCTGGCCCAGTCCCTGCACATCCTTCAGCGTGGTGCCGCCACAGAGTGCCATCGCTGCTGCCACCTTCTCAGGATAGGTGCCAGTAAAGTCGAGTGTGCCATAGCCGCCCAGACTCATGCCCAGCACATAGACGCGGGTCGAGTCGGCAGGATAGTTTTTCAGCGTCCACTCCAGCACATCGTTGATTTTCTTGGGGTTCCACGAACCGCCTGGATTCTGAGGTACGATGACTAGTGCAGGAATCTCCCGGCCCTTCACGATGGCATCAAGCGGACCATAGCGTCGTGAACGGTTCAGGTCTTTGCTGCACAAGCTGGCCCCATGCAGGAAGATGATCACAGGGGTGTGTTCCTGCGAGAAGTAATAATCCTCAGGGGTATATACCCAAAAATCGTAACCGCCAGGAATCACCTTGCGGTTTGCTATCAGGTAGTCATATTGTGCCATCATGCTGATGCTGCTCAGCCAGGCAACAATCAATAGTAGCGTGCGCCTCATTCCATTAATAAAGCAGTTCCTGCAACTCTTCTACCGTAAAGATAAAGGATACGATGGCAGCCGATTTCTTGCCTACGAAGGTGTAGATAATCTTATAGCCGGCATTGGGAATGCATTGCATGTCCTCCTTCTCTTGGGTCGGCATCTGCTTGATAGAGTCTGTCATCGCAGCCTTCAGGCTTTCGAGGTTACCCAGGTCAAACTTGTTGTCGTCCACCGTATAGTTCAGCAGCACGTTACCGTTTTGGAATCCCATGCCCAGCGATATCATGCCGTCACGACTATGGCTGTCCATGTTGGCGTTGAACTCCTTCATCAGGTCGCCAACCTCGTCGTCCACTTTGCTCCAGCCCAACTTCAGCTCCTCTTCCAGCTCATTTCTCTCCTCGGCCACTGTCGGTTCGCTCGAGCAGCCGCTACAAGAGGATAAAGCCATAGCAGCAGGGAAAATCATTAATGCGAATAACTTTTTCATAATTCTTTTTCGTATGATTCTTTTGTTAGTTTGGGTGCAAAGGTACAACTATTTTCTGATTCATCAAAAAATAATTTCATAATATGTGAAAAACCAAAAACTCCCACCGTTTTAGTGGGAGTCTTTGGTTGTATTAAAGTGACAGGAAGTTATTGGGCAAGGCTGAAGGTGACAGGCAGCGTGTAGGTCGTTTCTACACGTTTGCCGTTTTGTCGGCCAGGTTCCCAGCGGGGCATGTTGCGAACCACGTGGATAGCTTCTTCCTTCAGGGCCTCGATGGCATCCTGATAATTCTTCAAGAGTTCCTTAGCCTCTTCGTCATCCGCTTTAGCAGCTTTTGTCACTTCGTAGGTGATGAGCGGGCTTTTCGTGTTCACCTCAATGACTCTGGGCGACCTGATCAGTCCTGTCTTGCCGACCATGAACTTCACAACGACTTCTCCATCGACCAGCATCTCTCTGGATACTGTAGGATAGCGCAGATTAGCTGCCAGATACTCGAAAATCTTTTGGTTGCCACCAGGATATTTGGGCATCTCCTCTGCCACATTGAACACCTTGTCATCATCAGCTGGAAGGATATCATCCTTGAAGTATGGGGTGTTCAGGGCGTCATTGTCGATGTTGAGCGGCTGAGTGTGAACGCTGATGTTGCTTATGACCAGAGCTTCTTCGAGCGTAGCGTCAATCTTGTTGCTGTTGATGTCGAGGGTCAGGCTCTTGAATCCAACGTAAGAGATACGGATCTTGTGCTTGGGGTTCACTACCTTGAATGCGAAGTTGCCGTTCTTGTCAGTGACGCTGGAGGCCACGATACGTCCGTATTCGTCTATCTCAACGAGGTTGACGGACTGGAGTGGCTGACCATTCTTGTTCTTT
>Ga0310786_10004132_pt1 | contig 20383 bp, 30 predicted proteins | sample AusTroGonzalo_MG_FD_203881 | JGI IMG/M metagenome (GOLD analysis project Ga0310786, IMG submission 203881) | Bovine rumen microbial communities from tropical cattle in Woodstock, Queensland, Australia - Gonzalo_03 (v2) (version 2) | ecosystem: Host-associated > Mammals > Digestive system >... | reverse complement strand
CAGAGCCGAGGACAGAGCCGAGGACAGAGCCGAGGACAGAGCCGAGGACAGAGCCGAGGACAGAGCCGAGGACAGAGCCGAGGACAGAGCCGAGGACAGAGCCGAGGACAGAGCCGAGGACAGAGCCGAGGACAGAGCCCAATCCGCATCCCTACGTTTTGTCCAGTACAAGTAAAATTTTTTCTCTCTTCCATATAAAAATGGAGCAATATCTTCAGCTTTTAAGCAAGACAGATATGGCCGATATCTACAAAAAATACAAGGATTCAAAACCATCTTCGGCCAGCTATTTTGACATGTATTTCTACATTTCAAGTTTCATCGATTGTGTCGAATCTTTAACAACAGTGAAAATAACCGATATTGAAAACGTAGTTCTCAAAAACGGTGTTTCATACTTGAAGAAACTTCTTGCAAAAGATGCTTTCATGCTCGACGAAGACATGCGCCCTATAACAGAACGCATCTTCGCTCTTATGAAAAACAACGCATTGAAGACAATCGAAGACTTTGTGGTCGCCGTATTCTCCGCTCTTGGAAATATTTCCTCGGATGAATTTTACGACAATCTCGAGAAGAACTACAAACTCCGCGCCGTCGGGATTAAAACGTTTGAATAATACTTCGCAGAAGGCATTGCAGAAGCGAAGGTAAAAGCCCCGGCGAAAGCAAAGGGCGGAAACAAGAAAAAACCGACGAAAGAAATTGCGGATGAAGATCTTGTTCTTCTCATGGGAAAACCGAATGCTACGACAGGGAAGAAAGTCGTGGCATAAAAACCTGGTAAAGAGTAGGGACCTGAACCCGAACCACAACCGGAGCCAGTGGAAGAAATGGACGAAGAACTCATCGCCATACTCAACGGCAGACAGTGAAGACTTGAAAAAAGGTTTTGTTTTTTTCTGTGCTCGCTTCACACATCTCTCTTAAACTTCAATACAGCCAAGGCTTTATACACGCGTTAATCTGTGTTTTCTCTTTCTGCGACTTCTTTCAAGTCTTTTTGTGAAAGGCCGTATAAATCTGTATTTTTTATGTAGTTCTTCACATCGAGTTCTACGGGGAGTTCACCAAGATGTATTTCCCGTCTCGGGCACTAGAAGAAGTATCGGAGTTGTGTGAATTGTAAACGAATGTCCGGAGCGTCGGTTTTCTTCAAGTCCAATTCCGTGTCTATCTCTCTGTCTGAAACAAGGATGTGGTCGTCGTCATAATACAAGGCTACACGCGGTTTCCCTTCACCGTGAACAAGCTTCGTCGGCCACGAAGGTGCAGAAGTGATGTCTTTAAACAGACCTATGAACTTCTACTACAACCCGAGTTAAATGGGGATTGAACGCGAGATTTAGAACTTCTTTGAAACACGGTCGATATTGTAAAATACATTAAACAAATGTGTCGTGTGTTTTAAGTCGGAGAATCGAACCGTGTCTTTAAACTAGGTTTAAAGCAGCTTCGGAAATAGTTGTGTAATGACGTTGTATTTTCTATCGGGAACAGAGTGATATGTAATCCCCGGACAGTACATCTCCGCAAGAGCGACAATACGGGGGTCGGATGTATCCCCGTTTTTATACATGTCGAGGATTTTCTCTCCTTCTGGACTGTAGTCGTATCGATTTAAAGCGAGTTCATCGAGTTTGGAAATGAGCTCTTTCCTGTTTATGTTCTACGCATCTTCACGAATTTATTTTAAGAAGTCTTCGAATGAAGTCGGGACAGAAAACTATGTCGCTGTTTTGCCTATTTCAAAGGCGGAAACTGCCCCTCCTTCTATAGCTCCTATACTCTCCTCGCAGGAATCTTCCTCCGAGGATAAATCTACCACACTATTCATGGTTTTTTTACAAGAATAAAAATGAATATAGACACGCTCACATACATTGTGTTCATACTGCTGTTCATAGTCTTCGTATTAATCCTTGCCATTGCGGTGAGTTTAATGCGATGCCAGAGAGCAGTTGAAGAGATGAAGAAGAATTTAATACAAACACCGTCTCCTGCGCCGGAGAAGAAGTCGACACCTAAATCAATTTTGAAAAAAACCACCGAGAAACCAGTAGAAAAGCCCACAGAAAAGCCCGCAGAAAAGCATGTATCCTTCGATCCAGAGCCATTGGTTCTAGAAGAGAAGAAACCCCCGACTAATGCCGTGAATGAAACAAAAGATGAAAACCAAGAAGATACTCGCGATGAAGGCCTACTGTGAAAAAAGCCACTGTGTAGAGTTTTTTCTTCATTTATATAATGTCTCTATCCAAGGCGACCAGCGAGAGTCTCTTCCTCAAGCACAAATCCACACCCCTTCACAAGGGTTTTACCCCCGACGACATCTCCATCTATGAAAAGAGTGAAGTCCTGTATGAAACCGCGAAGATAGTTCAAGAGATTACAGACATGGCTCCTCTCGTGAATAAATACGGGCCGTAGTCTGTGCTTTAGATGGCTCTCAATGTCGCGATAAACAATGAGTATAATCCCAAGGTGAGAAGACACGTCATGGGGCCTTTGTATGAAGTCAAGGAAGTAAAGCTCCAGAAGGAAGACCCGTTTATATACAATGTGAAAGACATGGTTTAACACCAGAAAGTGATATTCTGAGACGGCGGACTATGTCCCCTACACCCATCTCCTCCACAGAGCCTGGGAGAAGTAAAATTTTTTCTCGATCGCGCCCCAACGCGATCCTAAAAATTTGCCTCCGGGTAAAATTTTTTCTCCAGAGATATATTTCTAGATGCCAGCAAGCCTCCAGAAACGTCTGAATTCTAATGGAAAAAGTGAAACTTTCTACCTCTTTTCTAAAGCCGAAGATTTACACCAGTTTTCTAACTCCGTGAATTTCTCCAATGTTGAAGAAAAGTCTAAAGAAGTGTCTTATACCATTGTTTTTGACGACAAAGTATCTTTTGAAGTATACACCCCACAGAAAACGTTTGAAGAAAGCAAGACTAAAAGCAATTACTGCACTGTTTTAATAAAGCCCGCAGATAGATTTGTTCAAATGCGTCTTAACGTGAAGGGTGAATATGACTTCATCCGCGCCATGGAAAAGGACGCCAGGAAGAAGCTTAATCCAAGCGCCAATGCCATACTCTCGGACTTTGACCTTCTTCAAGCTTCAGGAATTGCTCCTTCCTTGAGCGTGTATTAACGCGAGAGGGAGAGCCAACTACTACTTCATGAATATGCCGTGTTCATGGAGAAGGTCTTCAGCCATGTGCAGCCATATATAGAAGCGCATTATTAACTTGAAGATTACTCTGTATTATTCAAGGGTCTATACACCCCGATTAATGCCCCGCAAGAAGGACAGAAGCCGGTGTATGATGAAGTCTTGAAGAATGAAGGCTCGCGTAAGGTTTGCCATTAAAAGTTTGACCTCGACGCGGCTATCTACGCCAAGTTGAACTGCCAGCTCGATGCCATGAAGAAGTAAGATATGAATACAAAGAAATTCGACAAGACCGATGAAAAGGTTTTAGAACAGGTTTAAAGCCTTGTTGTAAGCCAGGTCCTTCTTCTTCAGAATAAATACGTGAACGCATTAGAGATTTATTCGAAGCTCCGTGGAAAGAAGGGATATGAACAGTATTTCAGGTTTGAAGCTCAGGCTACAGACCCGTTTGCTGCCCAGCATAAATATCTCAACTCGAGCAACAGAAATGACGTGGAATAACTCTACGACTTTATCCACAGCATACCAAAGACTTCTACACGGAAGCTCACCTGCTCTTCATACAAGGCTCTAAACTCCGATTGGAGACTTGTCTGCGACTATGTCTTCAACCAAGTATTGAACCGCGACCCAGAACAGGTGAATATCGACAGCGATAATAAGACATTGAAAGCTGACCTTCAGAACGACACGTTCCGAGAGTAAGTATACAAGCTTGATATCCCCGCCGATGTCCTCGGCCTTGATGGCGCCGTGGAAATTCCCGTTCACTCCTTCGAGACTATATTCGGTCTCTTTACAAAGAAGTATGTGAAGGGAGTTTACAACGTGGAAATAAACCCGCGTGTAAAGCTTGGTGTACGTTCCGGGAAACTCGCCGGGGCTAAAAAAGAGGAAGCATACATCTCTTACTAAACCACGCCCATCATGACGGCCATATACAGTGTCGACCAACAGGATGGAGGCGTGTCTGTAGAGAAGGCTGATGCCGCTGCAGCAAACTTCAATTTAGACGCGCTCGAAATGCTTGAAGATTTTCAAGGGATGAAGATGGAAGCTGAAAAGGAAGAGGGTGAAGACGACGCAGAGGGCGACTATTCTCAAGATATTTGAAGAAGCTTATTCTGAAGAGAGTTATAAATTTTTTTTGAAACAAAATGGAAACCAAAGACAAGCTCGCGAGCTCGTCTCGAGTGAAGGACATAATCATCATAGTATTAATCTGTGTCATTGCTTATCTCCTGCTTTCAAAGAAGGAGTCATACATGCGGCTCTCTCCCGAGAAATGGGGCGACGATAAATACTGGGTGAACAAGAACCGCCTTATACTTCCGGATAGAACCGACCCACACTATGCCACGTCTGTGTATGCCATGCCGAAGGATATGGAAGGGCCAAATGAAGGGCCACAATACGACCATGACGGCTATACTGTGGGCGCTGTGAAGGTGTCTTCTTCCCCATCCTCTTCCCCCGCCGTAGACCTCACCCTTTCAAACAACCCGATGGAACTCAACATCAACAAAGAGAACACTGTCATCTATTCTCACGCCACGGACGACATCAAGTAAATGGAAGCAGAAGGGCTCTCTGAACCGGCCAACAAAGTAGACATTCCCCTTGCCGAGGACGAGACTCTAGGCTCTGAAATCAAAAATCCCCTGCCAGAGACTATTGCCGGGACTATGTAGGCGGAGCTTCAAGAGGGGCTTAATGCCCCGGTGTCAGAGGTGCCATAGGCCGTGCCTTTAGACAAGGTGAACGAACAGGTTTTGGGCGTGTAGAATGCCACGATGGAGGGCGTGATGTGAGATAGAGGCTCCCAATGGTGTAATCCTGCAAAAGATCGAAAACATATTTTTTATGGATTGTATAATACTCTTCAATTATGGAAGATTATGGTACTATAGAAGTGGACTACAATCCATTTTCATACACTGATAGTAGTTCTGGTTAATCAAGTTAAATATACGGTTAATCTTGGGCTGTTTTAGACGATGCTAATATTGTTATTTGTGGATTTTGAATTTCACAAAGGTGGCAATATGGGCATTGTTAAGGCTTCCTGCTTCTCCATTTAAAAGGAGGAGGCGTTTGAGACTGTGCGCGTACAGAACAGTCCAGAGGGGAAGTAGAAGGCTTCCTGCTTCTCCATTTAAAAGGAGGAGGCGTTTGAGACTGTGCGCGTACAGAACAGTCCAGAGGGGAAGTAGAAGGCTTCCTGCTTCTCCATTTAAAAGGAGGAGGCGTTTGAGACTGTGCGCGTACAGAACAGTCCAGAGGGGAAGTAGAAGGCTTCCTGCTTCTCCCGTTGGAAGTGGAGGACGATTAAGGGACTGTGCGTGAACAGAAACCACTTGAAAGTGCTTTTTCAAGCATGAAATTCTGTAGTTTGCGCAATTTTTCTGTAGAATTTTTAGATTGCTATCGATCCGAAATTTTCCTCAGAGGAAAATTTTTTTCACCCGTTTACATGCGTGTCTGTATACACGGCAACATCGGGGCTGGAAAATCGACTTTCATCTCTCGCTTCTTCCCGGATTATGAAAAGGTGCCAGAGCCTGTGGATAAATGGGAGGTTAGTGCCGAGGATTTATCGCGGGTGAATTTCCCTGGCGGTCCAAGTGGACCTTAGGAGCTCTGCTCCGGCATAAGCACAGATAATATCTTCGAGAAATACAACAACGCTTTAAGCCACAGCTTTCACTCCTACACAGACCAGCTTTACATGTTCCTCTTTCAATGTGTCGTCATGAGGATGAGAGCAGAGGTGTATAAATCCCTCGACCCAAACAAGAACTATGTCTTTGAAAGAAGCATTGAAGAAGACATGTTTATCTTCGGGAGATATTTACCGTTGTGTCCTTCTTTGAAGAAGAAGCTTGGTGAAGCGTATGCTGAATACAAACGATTTGAACCACGGTTTAACCTCAATATCTATTTACGGGAAAACACAGAGGTTTTAATGTAGAGAATAAAACAGAGGAATAGAGCCGGGGAATAAATCTCGCGTGAATACTTGGAATCGCTTCAGAAAAAATACACGAGATTCACACAGAGTAGCACACCGTTCAAACTATCTACAACTCAGTCTGGTGCCCAGCAATGACAACAGACTCGCCCACAACCTCGCCTTTCAACGTGAGATGGTCGACGTCTTCCTTCACGGTGAACATACCATCGCCATAGACACGGTGTTCATCAATGTGTATAGCGTCGTTGTTTTTTTCTATGAACACATGCGAGTTCTCGGCCCCGATGAAAACGTCGCTACAGTTCTCGCCAATAGACACATACTTACAGCCTGGGCCTATTACAATGTTTTTACACCCGGGCGCGACATAGATAAATTCACAGTCTTCAGCAATGTCTACTTCAGAGAGGAGGACAGAGTATTTACTCACGGGAAGAGACATGCCCACACTACACCGCACGAGGTCGTGATACATACCTTCACCTCGCACGTCCCTTCCGTCCGGGAAATTACATTTCACCACGCCCTATGCCGCGAGTTCAGCCTCGTATTTCTTCTCGCGCATTTCCAAGGATACAAACTCGTCTTTTATCTTCCCATGGCTAAACTTGCTTTCTATGGAAGATATCTTGCCGGATAGAGCCTATGATTAAGCTTGAAGAGAGCCGATTTCACGCTGTAAGGATGAAAGCGTGGTTCTGAAGTTTTATAATGTGGTGAAGTCTGTCATTTGTATAAAGAAAAGATGTATGTAAAGTTTTTCAACACTAGATAGAAACCAAGGCTTTAAACAACGTCTTTGTCCATTAAGTAGATTTTTTAGTCGACCGAGTCGACCGGCTTCAGCCTGAAGGCTTCGCCTGAATCAAATTTTTCCCAAGGGAAATTTTTTTCTCTAGTTGGCGGAGTCAACCGGAAAAAATTCATTAAGTAGATTTTTTTCTCTCCTTCATATGTAATTAACCGAAACCCAGAAAGAACAAGTGATTGACTACTACATTTCTTCAGGAGATGTTCCCATTGGCCTATCCTTCCTTTCAGCCCAGCAGCGTGCGGAGATTAAATCCAAGGTTTTATCCTTGAAGTAATACACTGAAGACTTCAACATCTTCATTGACAATTAAATCCAAGACCAGTGGCCACAGTATACAGTGTCTGAAAACAAGGGTGTATATGTGAAGAATTTCCTCGCGTTCAAAAACAAGGATAAACTCCTTACATCGTATTATTCTTGGTCGCATTTGAAAACGAACTATACAACCACATAGGAAGTGTTTTAAGCGTATGTGAAGAAGCATGGTCTTCACGTTGGCGAAAGGGGCGTGATTGAAAACGATGATATGAAAACGTGTTTTTAATACCAGGCGGATAGAGATATGATGGTGCTGATGTAAAAATACGACAGTATCGATTGATGCGACAGTATCGATTGATGCGATCGACACAGGGAAATTTTTTCTGTGCCTAAAACTTTTGTAAAAGTTTTTTCTTCCTTCAAAACATGCGTAGCACCAAGAACTCGCTTTCAACCCGGTTTTAAATCCACGACGAGCTCCTCGCACAACTCGACACTCTCATCTCGAAGTATCCCGGTGAACCCATTCAGATGTAAATTATAATGCGTCTCGGGAAAACGAGCATCGCATTAAAATACTGTCTTGAACACTATCTTTCGTTCGCGATTATAACGAAGGAAGATATTTCGAAGTATGAAAAATTGATTCCTCCCGAGAGAAGAGAGTAAGTTCGATTCTACGTTTCTATACAAGAAGTGGACTTCGCATAAATCCAATGTTTAGTTCTTGACGATATCCGCGAAGAAGTACACGCATAAATTCAATTAATTTATCTCAATGCTCTACACCTTCCTTTCATCCCGGATTCACACGTGGTGAAATTCACGTATTAAGATGCTGTGAAAAACGAGATTCGACCCTTCCTTGTTTCTCTTCCGGAGAAGACATTGCCTTCTATTATGAAGAAGATCGAGTCTTTAAACCCGCACGACAACCCTGTTTTAATCGTTTGCGATTAAACGAAGTTTAAAAAGATGTAGTTCGATCCGAAGTATCGACCCGTGTTTTCAAACTCGTATAAAACCGCGATTTCATTACGGAAGAATGCCGTGCTTGGAACAAATGAATTAATCTAGAATGTATCCTTGCCGTAGTTCTAGTTTGTCATCATCGCGAAGAAATTGGAAGATGAAGACCTGATTTAAGCGGCGTTTAGAGCGAACACTTGGACGCCGTGGAAGAAGGAGAGTTATGTCTTTTGTTTAGATCCGGCGCAAAAAGAAAAAATAGATGCCTTTTTGAAAGTGTGAAGATATTACTATGGTGGCGGGCCGACCCATCACTGGGGAGGTTTACCGATCGGTGCGAAGCACCTAGGCCTCACTATGGCGGTGGGCCGACCCATCACTGGGGAGGCTTGCCAACCCAAATATACCCTCTACTCGCACCATATGTTTTATAATGCGATTCTGCGTTTTCTTCCTTTGCTTCTTTTCCATCCATTTACATAATTTCTCCATACGCTTGAACATAAAGCGCTTTTGCGTTTGTTGTCGCGTCTTCGATTTTTTTCTTTATCGGTGCGAGGGCGTGTGTAAGTTGTGTTGCGCTCTCTGTTTTATGCAGTGTATCTTCCGGGGCTGTCTTCTTGTTTGAACTCCCCGCCCATGGTCCCGTTGTAGTGTTCCCGGTTTACTTCGAAGATAAAACGATGTTCATCTTTATGCTTAAATTTTTTATGTTTGAATTTCGTGAATTTATAGTTTACGAAGCAGTAATTACTTATTGGTTCAAAGACGATTGGTTTTAAATCATCATCGCACGTGCGTTTTTAGACAGGTCTATCACCTCCTGTGCGAAGTTGTAAAGAAGACGTAGTTCATATCCTGGTTCTATTTTATTGTTTGAAAGCGCGTACGGAAGCGGGACACTGTATATTTTATTATACGTATTGTTAGTGTAGCATTTATTCATCGCAGTAGTCATCGCTATATCCTCCGCATCGACCTTTTATAAAAACTCGTCAAATTCGAGGTCGCATTCTAGGCTATATGCTTCGGCGAGAGATTCCATTGTACCCTTCTCTCCATTAAATTCATATTGTTTACCTTTCAATTTCGCATTTTGTAGTACATGATGGAACGCAAAAAGCTCTTTTGCCGCTTTTTTGAAATTGGCGTGGTGCGTGGCGAAGTACAAAACTGTCATGCGGGCGAATTGTGCGTCGCCGTGGAAGAAAGAACCGTTCGTGCCTTCGTGAAAAGCTATTTTCTCGAGGCAGATTCCGTTCGGCCATTCAAGAGATATTGGAAAGCCGAAGAACCAGAATATTTTCGAGAGCTCAATCGAGAGCAGTTTCTGTGGGGAGTCTCCGAGATCGTCCTTGGTTTGGAAAACTACTTGGTTCTTGCGCCAGTGAAAGAAGAGGAACTTCAAATTCGCAAAAGAGTTTTGTGCAGCAGCTTGTTGGTTGTAGTATTCTTCGACCACTCTTCCGAGCTATGTCGACGACATATTTCTTCACGCATAAAAACACCACTTCACACTTGTCCACGTCCACTTCACGTTCATTCGTATTTCACAATCATATACATCTTCATATTGAAAACACATAAAAACACCGTCGCAGTTTGCCCACGTTCATTCGTATTTTACAATCATATACATCTTCATATTGAAAACACATAAAAACACCGTCGCAGTTTGCCCACGTTCATTCGTATTTTACAATCATATACATCTTCACACCCTTTGTGCACGGATCATACGTGTTTATCGGCCCGACAGAAGTGAAGTATGAAGCATTGTCCCATGTAGTGCCAGAAGTCCCCTTTTAATTCAAGGAATCTTATCTCGGGAGTTTGTAGTGTTCTTATCCACGCAACTACACCGTCGTACTATCATCTGTACCACTCGGTGTTTATGCCCATAGTCCTCGCACATTGAACATGTTGTCTTTGTATGTGTTCCACTACCACGCATACGACGATTTATCATCCGATTCAAACACCGGCCACAGAGGTGCTCCTATCAACGACATATTCACGAAGGAAGGTACACTTCCAGAATTATTGAAGAAAGCCTTGAACCTTTCCTACAATTAATCCGAGGGTGTGAATTCGGTATTAAGATGTCGCAGAAGGCAGTTTCCGATATTGAACTCTTGCGGGAGTTTATTCAACGGATCGTACAACGGGATTATTTGTCCGATTATTCCCACGGTTTATTCTTCTTCTATATCCTTCGCAACACCCCAGAGAGAAACCATGTCGCTTTCACACTTTGCACCAGATGAACCTTCCTTTTTTGAAACCGCGGATTTAATCGTGCTGAGAAGGTCCGTCGCAGTATATTGTTCTACATTGTCGAACATTTTGGTGAATGATTCAGAGGTTTAATGCAGGGTTTTAAGTATGAGGATAATAAGAACGACAATGACGATGAAGTATACTATCGTTTTTATTTAAAGAAAAATGGAAGACTACTTCGAGATAGACATCTTTTCCAAATTCTTGTTTAAAATATACGATATATTCGGTCTTGCTTCCCCGCCCGCATCTTCGCTCACATCGCGGTTCCGAAAGGAGTATACAGAAATTGAAACATATCCGGATAATATTGCTTCGCATCCATACGGTGGATGGTGGAAGAATGGAAACCCGGATTTCACCACGTGTTTTAAACTTTCATGCGAACAGTATGCGAAAGAATACAGCATAACGGAATATGACAAAGGGTATTTATACTTGTATTATCTCTACGTCGGAAAATACAAAGGACATACTTGGCCAAATATCGAAAGTATTCCAGATGGAAAGACCACCACAGGCACAACAAGTGGAGGCAAGGATGCAGAATCGACACAACGCGATGGATAAAGCGGAGGTTCTATACAAACGGTTGATGGAGGGGATATAGTTCTCGATTCGAAAATGTATGCAACCACGTCGAATTTCAAGCTTGAAATAACGTTCACAGTCCCAGAACGTGAATACGATTCTGTCCTCGTAGAATACGACGGTTCCTACACCTTCGAAACAACACCTACATAAACCACGTAGACAACGGATTATGCGGCGGCTCTCGACACAATTAATTCCTCGCCAGCATCAAACCCCGGAACACTTACAATTATGAAGCGAGATGGTGTGATTTATGCGCTGTGTAATGGGGCGAGTTTTACATACGGCACGAAAACGTTTAATCTTCCCGATTTTAGAAACCGTTTCTTGCGCGAGGTAGATTCCGACCATACATTCGCGAGTAAAACCCGTGATTTTCTCTTCGTGAAAATGGGACGGACAGGCACGTTTAGTTCCACACCTTCATACACGCCACAGTTCTCCGCACAAGGAAAAAGAATATTGCCGGTGTATAAAGCCAAGGCAAATATTATGTCTCCGTACACGGGTGTGTAGTTTTGGATGGTGGTGGGATATTATTGAACACACATATCATATTTTTACACAATGAAATGAACCTAATCCCAATACTGTGTTTTATAATCGTGTTTATATGCCTCGCATATATCCGCACACAAAAGAAGGAAAGTTTCACGAGCGTAAAAAAGCCCAAATGCGAGAGCAATTACCATATGTCCGGACTTGCCCAGGAAGACTTCCCTTCAAAAGCCTTGGACGAGCTCTACGCACCGATCGGTTCAATAGTTTCTACATGGTGGTCGCCAATTGGAACAGAGTCCAAACTTACACTCGACACTTAACAAAGCTATAAACCTTCTTCGGGAAAGACTTCATACGAGAAAATAAAATCAATTAAAGCGAAGTATTAATAAAAGCGATAAGCCGTCGGCACAATACTCTGCTCTATTCTTCCACTTGGAGAAAAGGACCAAGACATCTTTGCGTACAATGGATATCTCCTTTTCCCTCTCGGAGATTAAAAACCATACAGTTTCACCGCGAATTAATTCACGCAATTGAATAGTTTGATGACGACTACCAATACGAAGATTTATAGCATGATGAATAAATCGCTGTTCTATACAACGGATACATCTTTGGGTGCTGCGGAGAAGACTGTGAATACTACTTCAATGATGATATCCGATGATGTGTGTGGGATGAACCACCTGGATGACACCGGAGGTAAAGGCACGGTATAAATCCCGTTTTCAAAACGGAGCAATATTACAGTAGATACACGCGATGAAGGACACATGGTTTATTTCTATTTAATAATCGGATATGTATGAAGTGTGGTACAAGCTCTCCGTAGAAGGCCTTTTGTAAACTCCCTTATTGGTCGCTTTTTTCTAATATACAAATGCTCGTCCGTATCAAAGATAAGAAAGAGTATGACACCATTACTTTCAACGCGGTATAGGAAAAGATGACTTCACCCTCGGATGATCCTTTGGCAGAGAAGGAGAAGAAGACCTTCCTTAAAAACGTGGCTTTTGGTATTAAGTCTTAACGCATGGCTGTATACACACACCATCACTATGAATGTCCTCTCTTCTTTGATACACGGTTCTTTTCACAGTAAATTATCGTGGAATTTCTCGCGGGGTATTATGGCGTTTCAACCAAGGACATAATCGACTTCCATTTAAAAAAGGAAGGAAGGATAGAGTTCTAAATCTATGAAAACTTCCAACGCATCGACGACGCAGAAAGACAGGGGAATATGATCTTCTTCAAAACCACTTCAGAGTTCTTTCACGAGCGCTCTTCTCCGTGGTGTGAAGACCCGGGGAAATTAATCGAGACAGAATTTGTGTTTGAAAACCCATTGAAAGAGGCTTAATACAAAGACATTTTCAACCAGCTGAATATCGAGCGTTTTGGTGTGAGGAAGAAAATAACCTTGGTGAAATACAATGAATTTATCAAAGGCAGTGTGTAGTATCCTTTCAAGCTCTTCACTCGGCTTCCTTACTATCCAGAACAACACCTTGTGGTGTAGTTTGTTTCTAAATATTTCATCACGCTTGTATTTCATCTTCGTGAATGTCGTGTGAAATGCACCCTTGTTCCAGAGACACATACTATCACTGAAGAAGAGATTATGAAAGAGATCTGGCACTTCAAGTTCGCATGGGGCAAGATACAAAGGGTGTATAAAACTTACAGACTATAGTTTTTGTACGATGGTAGTTTACAGGTCCAGTTGAAGAAGCTATAGAAATTACAGCAGTATGAATATGTGAAAACACATGGACAGTAGTATCTTCTCAAAGGATACAGCACGATGGGGGGCGACGAGGACCTACAGCGCCCACAAATCAAAATCACCTTCTTCCCGAACCAGAACAATATGTAAATCCAGATTACAGCCTTGGACGATATTAATATCACTCTCACGAATTTAACCTTGATTTAAAATCATTTCTAACTCACGCAGAGAGACGAGATTTAATTCAGCACAATTCAAGAACTACAGCAACTTGACCCCACAGAGTTTGGAGCCGACGACAGATATGATTATGAAAAGCTCGTGAACGATGTGAGAAAAAGGCCGATATACAAAAACTTGTTTTCAAAGGAGGAACGGTTTGACAAAGAAAACAAGGAAAACAAGGAAATGATGCCAATTGTAGTAAATGAAATATAAAAATGGAAAACTAATGGTGATAATAAAGAAGGTGCAAAAGACCAGACCAAGGGAGGAGCAAAAGGCCTCGTCCTAACTGGCTCCGCTAAAGGAAGCTCAGTCTATGTAAATTTCAAGGCCTATACAGACAAGGAAGTAGAAGAGTTTAAATAAATTCAGAAGGAACTCGGCCAAAATGCGGTGATTAAAAACCAGACTTATTTCCAGGGTCTCTTCACCACGTTTTAATGCTCGCCTTATTATCCTTATCTTAACCTGTCTTAAACCAACGGCAAAGACGCGATTTCATGCGTGATTGATCCATTGAATCTCACCGGTGTAAGTATCTTCGACTTTTACGATGTCGCGCGCCGGCTTTTAGACAAGGAAGAATATCTCGCTAAAATCAAGAAGCTTATCCTCGGCAGAGTCTCCATCTCTGCCACGAAATTTACAAAGTGGGTAGTTCCAGGGCGCTGCTCTGAATTAAGCGTCCCGCTACAGAAAGTGTTTGGAAGCGGGAATTTAATGCTGTCTCTTATCATGATTTGGAGCGAGGAGTTTAATCCGTCGGCTTTTCACACGCCAGAAACCATTGATGATGTGTGGTTTAAATCAGCGTTTGGAGCGGGGTATAATGAACTATTTGACGGCGAGGTGTATTATAATGTGGATGAAGAGAAGTGGTATGCGAAGAATAGAAACGCGAAACATCCCGCGGTTTATATACAATACAACACATACAACAAGTATCTTTTGATTAAAGACGACGTTTAAACCGTGGGTTCATATCATTTCTACATTCCGTATTAACTCCAGGCTTCATTCAAAGTGCAGACAGGACACTTCTCCGTGGAGAAATACAAGTAGGATGGTGTGAAGATAGACGGATATATAAAATTGACTCACAACAACACTTACTTCCTCGTTTCTGAAGAGGGGTTCCTTCCTTTCACAGGAGACATCGCACAGTTCAAGCGCCTTCATCCTGAAGAGTTCATTCCACCAAAACTTGACTTCCTTCTGAAATATTGTCAACTGAAATAATTCGACTACTTCTACATTAATTATCACGAGAAGATAATCGGGGGTTTAATCAACGGTATGAACGTGTATTGGAAAGAGGAAGCACCAACAGAGTTTGAAAAGAGGGTTTAAAACTATGAATTAAAACTTGGCACTTATCCGATTTGCGACGTGTAGTATAAAAACGCGCATTCGGGATATTATTTTACTGGTCTTTAAGCCGTATGTCATATTATCGCGAAGGAATACTATTTACAACAGTAGTTTAAATACATTGAATTAACCGAAGAAAATGTTTTGAATTTAGCCGAGAAATATAATTAACTAGAAAATGAACAAACAACAGGGGAAAGAAAGTGTTTATGTATGGCGGTGTATCCTAAATTGCCAATTATCAGGGGCTTAAAACAACTTCTCGACGTTCTTCCAGACACAAAAGAGTTTCAAGTGCCATTTATTATGCAGTAGGCGCTTTTCTACCAAGGAACAGAATTACAGTATAGGAAGGAATTTGGTGAAATAATTCGCATATACAAACCCACTTCGAAGATTACAGAAGATTTGTGAAAATATACCATGCGGGGGTTTAAAACTCGATTTAAAAACAAAAATTGAACAAAACTTTTGTGAAAAGAAATGGAACAAGTAATGTGCGTTGAATCTCTCATACCGATTTCCGGTGGTTTCCGTCGCAGACGTACGACCACCAAGTCCACTGCGAAGAAGAGCACCGGCACACGCAGACGTGGACGTCAAGCTGCGAAGAAGACCACGACAGCAAAGAAGACTACGACTCGTCGCAGACGTACTACTAAGAAGTGAGCAGAACTGAAGACATTTATTTTTTTATAAAACGACACGTTATTATGCCCGACTCTACACCCTTGACTTAAACCTTGTTTAAAGCTGTGCTTTTGTCCTTGATTATATACATTATTATAACCTCGCTTTATGAATGGCAATTCAACGACAATATAGTCCGTTCATACACCATTCTTAAAAGCGACATAGAAAGCAAAATTAATCTCGGCACAGATGGTGTTCTTACCTTCACATCGGATCCATATTATGAAGGGAAGCAATTAAAGATCTTTTCAAACCTCCAACATACACCGGAGATTTTAGACCACGCACTAACGTGTCTTTATGCGACACTTTAAAACTCCGGGCCTTTGAATTTAGTATTATACCTTGGATACATTTACCCTTTGAGATAAATGCTTGATCTCGGGAAATATGTCTTTTACGAAGGCTCCAAAAAAATTATAATATTAAATCTTGGAAGAGCGTTAAGAATAGATATTTTGGATGTCTCTTGACGTATCTCACTACCAGGCTCCGTTTCCGTTCATACACGCGGATTCAAACAAGGTTTTATTCCCCTGCACTTTTCCTCCTTCCATCTTGATGATCTTTTCACCGATCATCTCCTCCGAAGAAAGCGGGCGATGGTGAAGTTGCTTTTCCATTTTTTTCAACTACTGCATTATTAAATCGAGTTTTTAATTAATTTGCGCCAAGGATGCATTGTTTTGCGCCGAGGCGGCACCGTAAACTGAATAATCCATGTTTTATATGTGTGTAAAAAACTCGCACTTCACACCACGTCTACATTCGGGTGTTGCCTCTCGATTTCACATGGGCTTCACACCACATCTACATTCGCGTATTCATTCGGGTGTTGTCTCTTGACTTATTAAAATTGCTCCTTTGCGGATTCGTTGTCCATCTCGACTTCTGCGTCGGCGTATTCAAAGCCTTGTGTGTAGGTTGAAAGACGATATTTCACATGTGCCGTTTATAAATTGTGTTCGAGGATATTCTATTCCAGTTTCACAGTCGCGGATGAAATCGTGAACCCTGCGATGCTTGTTTCCGCGAGACATTAATTTCCAAAAGACGTGATTGAAAACGTGGTTAAAGTTGTGAGAGAAGAACAACCGAAGAAAGCCCGAACATCGAGAGATGTAATACTATTGTCTTGAACATCGTGTAAAGCCGTGCACCCTTCGAAGCATGATCTCGGGATGCTGCCGATGTTTGCGCCCACAAGTTAAAACGATGTACAATTCTTGAACCATTCCACGCCTAAATGTTGAAACTTGGTCGAGACTACTTGCGGGTATGATCCCAATGCACTCTCCGCGAATACAGCATCGGCCGGTTCGTATGATACTTCATGCTCTACACCTTGACCACAATACAAGTTTTAAATCGCGGATTAATAAAACGCATATGGACATGTTAAAACATACGCATCGTTCAAAGTGAAAGACCCGATTTATGCACCGCGGAATATCTCGTCGTATGGTTTCTCTCCGGAAAGGGTGAAGTTTAAATGGAGTTTATTCTCGCCTTATACAAGAAGTCCGTAAAACACGTCTTTACCCTTGATTTCAAATGTACCCGACCACGTGCAATCCGACTCTCCTATTTACACCACCATACCACGGCAAGCACCCTCGGCCATATCCTCGGCACGAAGCGTTGTATTCTGTGCACCAGAAATAAATGCATTTGTAAAGGCAGAAGTCCCGATATGCTTCAAGTTTGCAAACCACGGGAAAAGTCCTGTGCATTCCATCGCGTCTTAAAACAAGGAAGACTTCACCGTCTCTATCTTCCGGATTAAATCCTCGGGAACAGAAATGTGTTTAAGTAGGTTTTTCGGCGTGTCTCCAATATCGATGTCGAACGTTGCGTTTTCCTGTTGTTCTCCGTCGATGATAATTTCATTGATTGAAAACGAGACTGTATTCTTGTTGTCTCCTTGTTTGTTAAACAGGCGTAAAAACAAGTCTCCGGTGTTGTTTAAATTCACGTGTATTTTCGCTTCGTATGGATCCCATTTATTCAAGATGGTTATACCGTTGATTTTAATATCCGATATGTCATACGTTGTTGCACCGAGAACAAGATTGAGTTCTTTCACGGTGAAAGTCGATGTCTTTAAACCTTGGTATTGAATATCGTTCACATCCGAGAACGAAACCTGCACTGGTTCCCCGCCTACTGTGATGATGAGATACGATGTTGCACTCTCCTGTCCTACAATCTGGTTCCATGCGTTGTATATTTAATGGTCGTAGTCCGTGCACGCGTATCCGTAGTATGCGTCGTCCTTCTTCAAGAATTTATTCAAACGAAGGGATTGAAGTATATACCATTCGTCGAAGGGCCCGTTGTGTGTCCGTTTTTCAATTATGGAAATAGTCGGGCTGACTATTTCAATGTCTTTAAACTACTTGCGCATGAAGAAGGTTTTAATCTCTTTGTTAAACATGATGTTCTATTGATAATTTGTCGAATAATACTGTCCGTTTCTAAAATACAGACTTCCTTCGTGAAAACTTCCGGCGGGACAAACGAGACGACCGTAGTTGCAGCACCCGGGGGTTAGAACAATGTTTGCGTCCCTCGCACAATTCAATTCTGCCTTCGCGTAGTTTAATGCTCCTTGGTTGTTGTTGTACGATTCGCCGTAAATAGATATGGTGAAGTTTATATTATTAAGTATGTTCAAGTTCGCGTAATTGAGACTGTACGGGCCAATTATAGTTTGTCCTTTAAAGCGTAGTGTGCTGCCATTGCACGAGTTTTTGTACACGATTAAGTATTTGCCCCCGTCATGTTGTAGTTTCCCAAATTATGATACTTGGCTTTGTATATAAACATAATCCAAGTCGCGAAGAGATAAATTCGCAGAAGAGTACAGCACTCCTTTCCGCACTTCTTCCATGTAAATGTGCTTCGCTCCACCGATGAAATAAACACAGGAACAGTTCACAAGGTTTATGTCGACGTATTCAGCCCCGGGTGAAAAGCAGATATTAGAACAGTTCGACAGCGTGATATCGCGACAGTTTTCATTCTCGAATATATTCACACTATTAAGCGCCGGTACAGACACGGTTCTCGTCTCGAGTTATTCGTCGACGAAGAAGAGGTTTTAATACGCCGCGCATAATTCACGGCACTACTCGTCGGTTTCTGGAAGGGCACAAGTCTCGAGTGCAGAACGACCTGTTAAAAACGGGGTCTGATCTCGTTCAGGAAGAGGAGAATAATACGACGAGAATGAAGACGAGGTATATTTCCTGTAGTCGAAATCCGTAAATATATTTCGGGCGACATCGTATCTTTCTACAACGACACTATTCTTCACTCGAACGTATTCATTTGGAAATGTCATACTCTCGTAGATTTCACCCCGTTAATACTACATTAATGCTTCCCCGGAAGGAAGGACGGTCTATTTCGCGGATAAAACCGGGTTTGGGAGCTGGTTCCCTTGTGCGTCGACATTTCCCCCGGAGTATACAATCGATCGTAGCATTACGAATTATGCCTGGACTGCGGACCGGAATTATTCGAAGTCTGAAGTCAAGTTTTAAATCGCATGTTTGAGCTGGATTTCTGTGCTCATTTTATTTCATGAAATAAAACCGAATCCGACCCAGGTTTTTCCAAAGGAAAATTTTTTATCCTTTCACACAATGACAATACAGAACCTCCGCGCTTTCATGAAAAGACACCGTGAATTTCTCCTGAAGAAGGGCGTGATTATACCCGGAGTTCAATACCGGCGTATAAACATCGTCGATGTAGCTGGATACTTTCACAGGATTATTACCATGAATTTAAGGAAGTGTTCTGATGCTCGTTCTTGGGATCCGATTAAATACTCTCTCTTGAATTTTGTGAAGGGTGTGGTGTAAAACCTCGGTGAAGGATAGAAACTGGTGTTGGTTTTCGACCCGATTGAAGCAAACACTGAATCCCCCGCATATAAACTGAAGACAGACACTGTTGTAAAACGCTCGAAATAAAAGGAGTCTGTAGCCGGGCTTGGATACCATGAAATAAACAAGCTTAAAAAGGCGGCTTACTTCTTGATGAAGGAAGAGTATGCAGCCGAGCCCGGGCCAGTAGAAATAGTCTGCGCACAAGTTGAAGCAGATATTATGGTGGGCTCTCTTCTTCACAGATACATTGAAGAAGGCGTTCCATAGGACGAGATTACAGTCTTCTCTACAGACTGCGATATGTGCGTGTTCGCTTACGGGTGCTTATACCAGGACTTTAGTGAAGGCTCTCACCAGACCGGAAGGGAGGGGATAGACACCACGGCTCTATTCAAGCTCTTTGGCTACGACTCTCTCAAATGGGTTGCTGCCGTGCCTGAATACCTTGGCTGCGACTACAATTCACACACTCACCAGCCGACACTGCTTCACGACCCACATCTTCTCAAGCGTGAAGGCCAGATTTATGACGTGTATTTACACCCTGAAAAATACGAGGATAAATACGACTTGACTTACACAGATGAAGAGTGGGAGGTTAAAGCTATTGACTTGTTCGTGAATAATCGCGTGGAGAAGTAGGAGGTTGAAGACTTGGATGAAAAACTTGGATTGTTGGACGGTGTTGAAGAGGAGGAAAATCTCGAGGATTAAATATGAGCTTCACACTCGTTTTTTTCAAACTCGCTTCACTCCTTTTTATGCTCCTTTTTATGCTTCTTTTTTCAAACTCATTCCATTTCGTTTTTTTCAAACTCATTCCATTTCGTTTTTTTTCAAACTCATTCCATTTCGTTTTTTTCAAACTCATTCCATTTCGTTTTTTTTC
>Ga0310786_10004131_pt1 | contig 20384 bp, 13 predicted proteins | sample AusTroGonzalo_MG_FD_203881 | JGI IMG/M metagenome (GOLD analysis project Ga0310786, IMG submission 203881) | Bovine rumen microbial communities from tropical cattle in Woodstock, Queensland, Australia - Gonzalo_03 (v2) (version 2) | ecosystem: Host-associated > Mammals > Digestive system >... | reverse complement strand
AAACCATCGGCGATGGGCTCACCGCAGTCCTCGTCGTAGGTGATGTAGAAGCCGTTGTCGGTGAAGGCTTTCTTCATCAACTCGGCTTTGCGGCCATATTCAATGACATCGTCGCGGTAGCGGTAGGTGCCGTCGTTGACGGCTTTCATCACAGCGGCTAAAGCATACTGTGCCGAATGCGAGGTGCCTGAACTCAGCGGGTGCAAGGCACCGAAGAGGATGGCACGCAGGAAGATTTCCTGGCCGCAGAAGGCTTTCAGGTCGGGATAGTGGCGCGAGGCCAACTTGTTGCTGAGACCAAGGATGGCGCAGCGTTCGCCGGCATAGCTGAAGGCCTTGGAGCTGGAGATCATCAGGATGTAGTTGTCGGTGTACTTGCCCACGGTAGGTTGGTACGGGGCCTCACCTGGATGGCTGTAGTCTTTGCGGAAGTCCATGCCGAAGTAGGCGAGGTCTTCCATGACGATGACGTCGTACTTGTTGGCCAGTTCGCCAATGATGCGCAGTTCATCTTCGGTGAGGCATACCCACGTCGGGTTGTTGGGGTTGGAATAGAGTAGGCTGTGGATATTGCCTTTGCTCAAAACCTCTTCGAGTTTGGCGCGCAGCTTCTCGCCACGGTATTCGTAAATGTCGAAATGCTCCATCGGGATGCCCAGCACTTTGTTTTGGAATTTGTGCACGGGGAAGCCCGGGTCGATGAAGAGCATGGTGTTCTTCTTGACGCTGGTGTGGCCAGCAATCATGAACGAGGCAAAACCACCCTGCATGGAGCCGACGGTCGGGATGCAGTTGGCAGCATCCACGTCGAGGTTCAAGAAATTCTTGATGAAGCGAGAGGCCTCTTTTTTCAAAATAGGTGCGCCGTCGATGGGCGGATAGTTAGCAGCCACGCCATCTTGCAGTGCCTTGATTTGGGCTTCCACGCCTACCTTGGCGGCAGGCAGACCGGGATTGCCGATCTCCATGTGGATGAATTTCTTGCCGCAGGCAGCTTCGAGGTCGCGGGCCAACTTATTGATTTCGCGGATACCTGCCTTGCCAATGCTCGGCAGACCGCTTTCAGCAAAGAGTTTCTTTGCTAAATCTTGTGGTACGATATTATATTGCATCATATCTGATTTGGTTTATTTGCTTGTTTGTTTTGGAACCGCAAAGGTAGGGAATTAGTGTGATATGTGCAACAAAAAAAGCGGGCAAATATTTTTGCTCGCTTCTGTGGGACGTACTGGACTCGAACCAGTGACCTCTGCCGTGTGAAGGCAGCGCTCTAAACCAACTGGGCTAACGTCCCTCCGTTGAAAGAAAAAACGCCGTCGGGCGTTTCGTGTGGGGCGAACAAGGATCGAACTTGTGACCTCATGCCTGTCAAGCATGCGCTCTAAACCAACTGAGCTACCGTCCCAAATGCGGCTGCAAAAATACGGCTTTTTCCCAAACCGACAACTTTTTTTCTTTCTTTTTTTGAAAAAATTCTATCTTTGTGCAATTAAATCTGTTTGCTATGAAATTTAAGTACTTATTAATCAGCATGTTCCTTGTTTTTGGAACACTGTCGGCTTCGGCCCAAGAAAAGAAGAATTTCGAATTGGAAGACCTTTATCAGCGTGGAACGTTTTACGCCAAGAGCGTCCGCGGCATGAACTCGATGAAGGATGGCAAGACCTACGCCTCGTTCGAGAAAGGCCAACTCAACATCTACAACTACAAGACTGGAAAGCTGGAAAAGACGCTGTTCGGCATCACTGACCTGGTTTTGGAAGGTGAGGACTTGCCCATCGGACTGCAAGACTATGAGTTGAGCGCCAATGAGGACAAAATGCTGTGCGTCACGGATATGGAGAGCATCTATCGCCATTCGTACCAAGCCACCTATTATATATATGACTTCAAGACCAAGACTTTGCAACCCCTTTCGGAGAACGGCAAGCAGCGTCTCGCCACCTTCTCGCCCGATGCGACAAAGGTTGCCTTTATGCGCGACAACAACCTCTTTGTCAAGGACTTGAATACGGGAACGGAGAAACAATTCACCAACGATGGCCTCTACAACCATGTCATCAACGGTGCCCCCGACTGGGTCTACGAGGAGGAATTCAGCTTCTCGCAAGGCTTCTATTGGTCGCCTGACAGCAAGAAAATCGCTTTCATGAAGTTTGACGAGAGCCATGTGCGCGAGTTCCAGATGGAGGAGTTCGAGGGCCTTTATCCCGAATGGTACAGCTTCAAGTATCCCAAGGCGGGCGAAGACAACTCCATCGTCGGGATTTATGTCTATGACATTGAGAGCGGCAAGACCGTGAAGATGGACACGGGCGAAGAGACTGACATCTACCTGCCTCGTATCGCTTGGACGAAAGATGCCAACATTCTGGCCATCCAACGCCTCAACCGCCATCAGAACCATTTGGAGATTCTGGCTGCCAACGCCACCACGGGCCAAAGCCGTGTGTTCTATGACGAGACCAACGACTACTACATTGACATCACCGACAACTGGCACTTCCTTGACGACGGCAACAGCTTCCTGATGACTTCCGAGAAGAGCGGTTACAACCATATCTACCTCTATTTGTTGGATGGCACTTTGGTGAAGCAACTCACCGACGGCCCTTGGGACGTGACCGAGGTTTACGGCTTCGACGGCAAAGAGGTCTATTTCCAAGCCGCCAAGAACACGCCCACTGACCGCCAAATCTACGCTGTCAACCTGAAAGGCCAGATGCGCGAGGTGATTGGTCGCGTGGGTACCAACCAGGCCCGTTTCAGCAACGACTTCAGCTACCTTATTAATATTAATAGCAGCATCACCCAGCCGCGTCAGTTTGAACTCTACACCAACAAGGGCAAACTGGTGCGCGTGTTAGAAGACAACCATGAGTTTGCCGAAAAGCTGAACACCTTCAACCTTGGCGAGAAGAAACTCATGAAGATTAGCGACCCGGCCTTCACTTTGCCCAATGGCACCCAAGTCGATGTGGATGCTTGGCAAATCCTGCCTCCCGACTTCGACCCGAACAAGAAATATCCCGTGCTGATTTACGTCTATGGTGGTCCTGGCCACCAGACCGTGAACAACGCCTGGGCCGACAGCGATTACTGGTGGATGCAATTGCTCGCCCAGCACGGCATTATCAGCGTGTCCATTAATAATAGAGGTAGTGGCGCGCAAGGCGAGGTTTTCAAGAAGATGACTTACCTGCAACTGGGCAAGTACGAGACCGAAGACATGATTACCCTCGCCAAGTATATGGCCAAGCAACCCTATGTGGATGGCAGCAGAATCGGCATCTATGGCTGGAGCTATGGCGGCTTCATGGCTGCCAACGGTATCACCAAGGGCGCCGATGTGATTAGCACGGCCGTATCGGTGGCTCCCGTGACCAACTGGCGCTATTACGACAATGTCTACACCGAGCGTTTCATGCGTACCCCGCAGGAAAACCCCGACGGTTATGACCTCAACTCGCCCGTGCACAACACGGAACTCATCAAGGGCAACTACCTGCTCTGCCACGGCAGCGGCGACGACAATGTCCACTATCAGAACGCCATGGAACTCATCAAGGCGATGATTTCCAACGGCAAACAGTTCGACCTGATGATCTATCCCAACAAGAATCACGGCATTTACGGCGGCTATGAATACGGTAGCGGCGAATGTCGGATGCACCTGTTTAACAAGATTGATGATTTCTTGTTTGAGCATCTTTTAGGAGAATAAGCTAAATAACTCGATATGAAAAAAATACTTCCTGTTATCCTACTTGCGGTCAGCCTGCAGCTCTCCGCCCAACCTTTGTGGCTGCGCGAAAACGTGATTTCACCCAAGGGAGACAAAATAGCCTTCTGCTATAAAGGCGATGTGTATGTGGTTGACACCCAAGGTGGTAAAGCCCAACAACTGACCACAAACACCTCTTACGAAACCGCGCCCGTGTGGTCGCCCGATGGCAAACAAATTGCCTTTGCCACCGACCGCAATGGCAATTTTGATGTGTATCTGGTTTCCGCTGAAGGCGGTGTACCACAACGCATTACGACCAATTCCGCGTCCGAACTGCCTTTGGCTTTCTCGCCCGATGGGAAAGAGATTTATTTCTCCGCCCAGATTCAGAAAGCCTCTGAGAATGTGCAGTTTGCGGCAGGTTGGATTACCGAGTTGTATAAAGTGAGCACCGAAGGAGGTCGCCCTGAACAGGTGGTGGCTGTGCCCGTGGCCAGCATGTCGTTCGACAAGGACGGCAAGTCGTTCCTCTACTACGACCGCAAGGGTAGTGAGAACGTCTGGCGTAAGCATCACACCTCTTCCGTGGCTCGCGACATAGTGTATTACAACGCTAAGAAAAAGACGCACACCATTCTCACGACCAACGTTGGCGAGGACCGCGACCCGAGATATTTGCCTGGCTATCAAGAAGTCGTGTTTTTGAGCGAGCGCAACAACGGCAACTTCAACGTTTACAAGGCTCCCGCCAACAACCTTGAACAGGTGGAGCAGGTGTCGCATTTCAAGACACATCCTGTGCGCTTTCTTTCAGTGAGCAACGATGGTCTGTTGTGCTACGGTTACATGGGTGAAATCTACACGCAACGCATTGGTAGTGAGCCGCAAAAGGTGAACGTCGAGATTGTCAACGATCTTGAACAAGAGCAGTTGGTGAAGCAGGATTTCAAAGGTGCAGGTAACTTTTCGTTGAGCAGCGACGGCAAGCTAATTGCCTTCGTCTCGCGTGGCGAGGTCTTTGTCACTGGCGTGGACGAATATGCCACTACCAAGCAAATCACCCACACGCCCCAAGCCGAGCGCAGCCCATCGTTCTCGAAGGATGGTCGCACCTTGGTCTATGCCTCGGAGCGCGATGGCTACTGGAACCTCTACCAAGCCACCATTACGCGCAAGGAAGACTTCAACTTTGCCTACGCCACCTTGATTGACGAGAAGCCGCTGTTCCCGAACGATGGCATCGAACGCAGCAACCCAGAGTACTCGCCTGATGGCAAGGAAATCGCTTTTATTGAGGGCCGTAATATTCTGAAGGTCTATAATATAGCCTCAAAAGAAGTGCGCCAGATTACCGACGGCACACAGCATTACGGCAGCATAGGTTATGAATGGTCGCCCGATGGCAAATGGTTCGCCGTGACCTTGATTACCCACATGCGCGATCCCTATTCCGATGTCGGTATTGTGTCGGCGAGTGGCGACAAGAAGATTTATAACATCACCGAGAGTGCCTACTTCGACGATGACCCGCAGTGGGTGTTAGATGGTAATGCAATTATCTATAATTCAGATAGATATGGTATGCGCTCCCATGCCTCCTGGGGTAGCCAAAGGGATGCCTTCATCGCTTTCTTGAACCAAGATGCTTACGATAAATTCCGTCTTAACAAGGAAGAATACGCTCTGTTGAAGGAAACCGAAAAAGGCAACAAGGACGGCAAGAAAGATGAAGCCAAGAAAGACGAGAAAGACGACAAGAAAAAGGATAAAAAAGACGACAAGAAAGACGAGAAACCCGCTGATACCAAGGCGATTGAAGTCGATTTGGAACATCTGCAAGACCGCGTCATCCGCTTGACACCCATGTCGTCGAACTTGAGCGGTATGGCTTTGTCGAAGGACGGCGAGAAGTTCTATTTCATGACTTCGTTTGAGAAGGGCTACGACCTTTGGGAGTTGGATGTGCGCGAGAAGTCGATGAAGATTTTGAAGAAGATGGGACAGGGTGGCGCCCATCTGGCCATGAAGGACGATAACATCTTCCTGCTTTCGGGCGGCAACCTGCAAAAGGTCGACAAGAGCGGCAAGTCCACACCGATTAAGTACGATGCCACCATGGAACTCGATCTTGCCGCCGAGCGTGAGTATATGTTCAACCATGTGTTTCTGCAAACTGAGAAACGCTTTTTCATGAAGGATCACCACGGCGTGGACTTGGCCTTGATGAAGGAAGCCTATCAGCCTTTCCTCGCGCATATCAACAACAACTACGACTTCTCCATCATGTTGAGCGAGATTTTGGGCGAGTTGAATGTGTCGCACACGGGTTCAGGCTATCGTCCTTCAAGTAAGGGTGATGCCACTGCGGAGTTTGGCGTTCTCCTTGACCTCGATTACAAAGGTGACGGACTGAAAATCACAGAGGTGGTGGAAGGCGGCCCCTTCGACAAGAATAGTTCCAAGGTGAAAGCAGGCGCCGTCATCCAAAAAATTGATGGTGTGGAGATTACGAAAGGCATGGACTACTATCCCTTGCTGAACAACAAGAGTGGCAAAACCGTCCTCGTGACCGTTTCCGACGGTGGCAAGACTTGGGACGAGACCGTGAAGCCCATCAGCCACGGCACGATGAACGAACTGCTTTATAACCGTTGGGTGAAGCATAACGAAGAAACCGTTGAAAAGCTGTCCAAGGGCCGTTTGGGCTATGTCCACATCCGTAGCATGGGCGATGCCAGCTACCGCGATGTGTATTCGCAGATTCTTGGTAAGTACAACCTCTGTGATGGCATTGTCATTGACACGCGCTTCAATGGCGGCGGTCGCTTGCACGAGGACATCGAAATCCTCTTCAGCGGTGAGAAATATCTGGAACAAGTCATTAACGACAGCGTGGCTTGTGTGATGCCGTCGCGGCGCTACAACAAGCCTTCGGTGATGATTATCGGTGAGGCCAACTACAGTAATGCGCACGGTACGCCTTGGGTGTACAAGTACAAACACATGGGCAGCCTTGTTGGTATGCCCGTGCCAGGCACCATGTCGAGCGTGACTTGGGAAACCTTGCAAGACCCGTCGTTGTATTTCGGTCTGCCCGTGGTGGGTTATCGCACAGAACAGGGAAACTGGTTAGAAAACACCCAATTGGAGCCTGATGTCAAGGTGCGAAATACGCCCGAAAAGATGGCCAAAGGCATTGACGAGCAACTGGAAGCTGCCGTGCAGCAGCTGCTGAAAGAACTTGAAAACTTCCATTATTGGGGGAAGTAACCTACAATTTTTGCCCAATTTTTGCGTTTCAACGAAAAACAACCGTTGATGCGTTCAAGGATTATTGCAATAGTATTGGTGTTATTGTGCGGCATTGCACGAGCCCAGTCCGTGTCGCCCGAGGACGGCTATTACAAGGTCAAGTATTCCTGGAAATACGACAACGTGAGATGGTCGTTCGCGGTGGGTATCCCTGAAAATGTCTATGATTTCTATCGCGGACGCACGCATTATAATGACGACTTGATGCATTTTGTGTTGTCGGAGTACGACCGCGACTATATCCGCGACATCGTGGCGTCGTTTCGCGAAGGTGGCGAGAAATGGGGCCTTTCCGATTTGGACAATGTGTTCAACGTGGTGAGTTTCGTGCAGTCGTTGCAGTATGTCAGTGATGAGTCGTCGAGAGGCGAGGACGAGTATGTCCGCTATCCCATTGAAACATTAGTGGATGGCATTGGCGACTGTGAGGATGTGGTGATTTTGGCCGCCACGATTCTTCACGAAATGGGCTACAGCGTGCTCTTGGTGATGTTGCCCGAGCATTTGGCTTTAGCTGTCAAGTATGACAAGGTGTTTCCTGGGACGTATTATGAGTATAACGGAGACCGCTACTATTACCTTGAGATGACGGGCGAGGGTTGGGATTTGGGTCAAATCCCCGCGCAATACAAAAACCAAACTGCTACACTGATACCTTTGGTCAATCGGCCTGTGGTGCATTTGGAAAAGGGTGGCTATCAGTACGCTTCGTATTATTCAAATATGACCACCGTCGATTTCAATCTGCAATGTACTATTGAGAATGTTGGTCCAGGCAAGACTTCTGGCCTCTCCATGCGCGTGAGGGTCAAGCCTGACGAGCAATCTGATTGGGCTTATGCGGAGCAGGTCTTCCCCTTGCAGGAACTTCCCGAGGCGGGTCGTGCCACCTTCCAAGTGACGCTTCCCGTGCCGCGACCAGTTGAGGGGATACTGGAATTCCTCCTTGAAGGGGAGAATTTCGAGTCCGACAATTTGATTATTGAGGGCGTGAAGTTGGAGTAGAAGCCTTATTCCACCACAATCTCATCCATGAAAATCCATGAGTCGTAACCAGCTCCAGGCAAGCCTTCTGGCAGCTTTCCAGGGTTCTTTACTACAATGCGCAACAGTTTCGTCGAAATGGGTATCTCGAACTTTTCGCGGAAGACGAAGTTGCCTTCGCGAGTCACTTCGGTGGTAATGGGGAAGGTGCCGCGCAGCGTGTAGTCTTTCCCGTTGTAGGAACCGTAGATTTCCAACGTGTCGGGGCGCAAGATCCAGTCGTGGGCATTGACCAAGAAGCCGATTTCCACGCTGTTGATTTTACTCCAGGTGCCAAGGTCGAGTTCGATGTCGGCATCAGTGCCATAGAAGCCTTGCCAGTGGCCGTCTCCATAGTAATCGCTGCCGAGGACGCCGTCGACGAGAGCATTGTCGCCACCGCCTGAATATTCGGGACGGTAGTTACCAGCAGGGCTGTTAAGTTGTTTCAGTCGCCCCATGGCCTTGTGGTAGCAGAAATATCGCTCGGCGCGAACGGCTTCACCCAAGGCATTGAAACAAGCCGCTTTGACTACGCAGGGACGTTCCAAGATGATGGGCATATCGTAAATCGGGTCGCTTTGGGTTACTTCCTTGCCGTCAATGGTATAGTGGATTTCCTTGTCGTCGAAAACGGTCTTTAACACGATGGCGGTATGGCCATTTTCATCGGTTGTAGGCTCAATGAAGGGTTGATATTCAATTTGTTGCAGTTCGCGGGCGATGTCGTCGTATTTTTTCATGTTGACATCGAGCCAATAGGGGCGACATTCGATGTTCCACACTTTGACATATTCTTTCTTTAATTGATGAAGGTGCCACAACAATCCATTTATCATGTGTTGACTGAAATCAATGTTTTCCTCTGTTGGATCATTGTATGTTTTGTATAATTGACAACGTGCAATATTGCGGAGGGCACACCATTTCATTCGCATAATCGAATAGATGGCATTGTCTATCATGCCCCTGTTTTTCTTGGTTTTTTCGACCGTAGCCCATTCAATTCGTTCTAAACGATCCAGTTTTTCAAAAAGTAATTGGTTGGCCTCCTTAGTGGAATCAGTGATTTGAGATGGGTAGAAAGGAGTGATATGTTCAGTCAATGCACCAAACTTACCTATGTCGTCAATTTTGGAGATTTCGGAGATGCTGTCAAGATAGTTGATTAATGTGTCAGAGGTGCTTCCGAAGAAATGGTTTGTGAAGTTGGCTTCAATTTCGCGGTCATTAGTCGAAACAGCGTTCCAGCTTGTTTCCGCGCCCCAAGCCAATCCCAGTAAAGCACAGTTGGTCAGCGACTCGCCGAAGTCGTCCCAACAGGTGTTGATGACACCTATTGCGCCGTTTCTGTAGCCGTCTCGGCAGAGGTTGGCGATGTTCTTTTTGAACTCGTAATGCTTCGGCCACACCCGTTCGGAGAGGCTCACGCCCGGCGCGACGAAAAACTTGCGCCCCGAGTTGACGTAGGGTTGCAGAAAATCGTTGAAGTCATCCCTGCCGTCATAGCTCCACGCGATGAGGAAGATGTCTTTGTCTAAATTGTCAAGGATTTCAGGATGCTTGTCGGCGATGTCGCCCCACATCATCACGCACTTGCGATAAGGACGCAACATCCTATTGACACGGTTGATGTGCTGGTAGTAGACTGTTTCCGCTCCGATGGAATCGACGTAGGCTTTGGCGTTACCTTGGCCAAGACATTCGGTTTCGTCGCAGTTGATGTTGAAATACGGTGATTTATAGGCTTTTGCGACTTCTTTCAGGTGGTCTTCGAGAAACCTGTAGCTTTCTTCTTTGGCGGGGTTGAGGTTCCATTTCGTGTCGGCGAGGTCGCTGTAGAACGGGTTGCACAAAATCTCCTCAAAATGCCCGAAACACTGTTGATTGCCAATGATCTGGATGTGGTAGGGCTTGCAAAAATCTTCCAATTCCTTGATCTCCTCGGCGGTAAAAGCATCGGTAGGCGCGATGTCGGGGTGGCATTTCGTCTTGAAAGTGTGCTCGGTATACAGCGAGAACGCATTGAGCTTACATTCAGCCATTTGCGGAATGAGACGCTTCAGGTAGTCCATGCTGACGATGGGACCGCGGCTGATGTCGTCCTGCCAGGCGCGAATCTTGAAGTTGGGCCAGTCGGTGATAGTCATGCAGGGGATGGCAACGTTATCGTTGGGGTTTTTCAGGAAGGCGTAGCGGTAGAGTTGCTTGAGGCTTTGCGAGGCATAAAACAAACCTGCCGAGGTGGTGGCCTCCATGCGGATGGAGTTGCGTTTGATAGTCAGCTTGTAGCCTTGGTCTTCGTTTTCGTCAATGCCGAGGTCGTCGGTCTTGATGAGTTCGATGTAGTGCTTGCCTTTGACGGTGCCGCGCGAAAACTGCATTTTCTTGCCGCTGATTTTCTCCAAGTCGCTGCGTAACATGCTCACAATCTGGCTAATTTCGGTGTCGACTGCGTCGTAAGTGAGGACGACATTCTCGTCCCAAGTGAAATGGCCTTCAGCGGTTTCGACTTGCTGTGGTGTGGGAAGGATATGGACGTTTTGCGCTAATCCGCTAATGGTCAGAAATATACAAAGAAATAATGTAGTAAGGATTCTCATGATGGATGAATTTTTGCAAAATTAGAAAAGAAAACGTTATCGCGCAAGTCAATACTTGTTGAAGCGCGAGCCCCAGTTGTACGACAGGTGCAGGGTGAGGTAAAACCACTTGTTGCGCTGCCCGTCCATGATGGGTGCCCCCAAGGGGAAGCCTTCTGCGACGGCTTTCACGTTGAGCGAGTGCACTCGGGTGCGTGACTTGCCGAAGTCGAAGCTGAGGCCTACAGACGCGTGTGCGCCTGGCGAGAATTTGGTTTGGCCGAGTCCCTTGGTAAAGGCCGCCTTGCCGAGGATGTCAACCCATTGGTCTTTTTGGTCAAAGGTCTGTTCCTCAATGATTTCGTCGTAACCTGTACTGGTGGGATGATAGACGAGCACATAGTAATAATAGGGTTTCAGTAGCGCCAATGATGCACCTGCTTCAAAGGTCCAGCGGGTCTCCACACCACCCCAATAAGGCTTGCCGAAAATACGCCGCTCCTCGCCGTAGCCAAACCTCATGACGTATGCGCTATTGAGTTTGCCGTAAACGTATGGCCTTGTGTAATAGGTAGATACGTTGATAGTCTTAATTTCCTTCAAGGCATGGAGCGAAGCAACTTCCACTTCCCAATTCGTGGTACGGTTGATGGTCTTGATACGTCCTATTTTGAAGCCTGCACCAAAGCCTTGCGAATGGATGGCCACAAAGAAGGTGTTTTGGTGGTTGTAAACAATACGTTCTTCGATGGGCTTGTCTTCATCCGATTGAATATCAATCTCTTGTGCAGGCAATAAAAAAGCACACGCTCCAAAAAGCGTGAGCATAACGATGCGCAAAACCGGTTGCAAGCGAGCGTTCATGGCTCCCTACACCTTATATTAATAGCGCGTCTCTTTCACGTATTTTTGCGACTCGCCGTAAGCAGGGCAGCTCTTGCTTGACCCACAAGAGGTCATGATAATGCCTGATACAAAGGCGATTAGCAGTGCGATGGCAACTTTTCTCTTCATCTTGATGAAATTTGGTTTGCAAATTAACGGAATTTTCGCGGAATTATTACCATCTTTGCAGAAATTTTTGAATGATGCAAGTCCGAAAACCCGACATCGATGAAAGCTGGTACCGCGTGTTGCAACCGCAGTTCGAGGCACCCTATTTCTCCGACCTCAAATCATTTCTGGTTAATGAGAAGCGACAATACGCCGTTTTTCCTCCTGGGCCTTTGATTTTCAATGCGTTCAACCTCACGCCTTTCGACAAGGTAAAGGTGGTCATTCTGGGCCAAGACCCGTACCACGGACCAGGGCAGGCGCATGGGCTTTCGTTCTCGGTGCCTGATGGTGTGCCGTTTCCGCCCAGTTTGCAAAACATATTCAAGGAGTTGCACGACGACATCGGGATGGCTATCCCACGTTCGGGCAATCTTGAGAAGTGGGCACGTGAGGGTGTGCTGCTGCTCAACGCCTCGCTGACGGTGAGGGCTGGACAAGCAGCTTCGCACTCACATCACGGCTGGGAACAGTTCACCGATGCGGCCATTCGTGCCTTGTCGGAGCAACGGGAACACCTTGTTTTCATCCTTTGGGGCAATTACGCCATCGCAAAACAAGCCTTGATAGACCCGTTCAAACATCTGATTCTCAAATCGGTGCATCCGTCACCTTTGTCGGCTAGTCGAGGTTTCTTTGGATGTCATCATTTTTCGCAAACGAACAATTACCTGATGCAACACGGCATCGAACCTATTGACTGGACATTATGAAACAAATCGTCTTTGCCACCAACAATAAGAACAAACTGCGCGAAATGCGCGAAATCATGGAAGGCCTTTACGAGGTGTTGAGCCTCGACGACATCGGTTGCCACGTGGAAATCATCGAGGATGCCGACACTATTGAAGGCAACGCTAAAATCAAAGCCGATTTTGTCACGAACAAGTTCCATGTGGACTGCTTTGCCGACGATACGGGTCTTGAGGTTGAGGCTCTTGGCGGTGCTCCAGGTGTATATTCGGCGCGTTATGCGGGTGAGCATTGCAGCTACCAAGACAACGTGAACAAAATGCTGGCGGCCATGAAGGGCCAGACCAACCGAAAGGCAGCCTTCCGCACCGCTATCGCTTTGAACCTCAATGGAAAATCCTATCTCTTTGAAGGTCGCTGCGACGGACAAATCACCGAAACGCAACGCGGCACCGAGGGCTTCGGTTACGACCCCATCTTCCAGCCCGATGGCTATGACAAAACTTTTGCAGAGTTAGGCCATGAAGTGAAAAACGCCATCAGTCACCGTGGCCGCGCCACGCAGAAACTGATAGCGTTTCTCAAGGAACAACTATAGCTAGGAATTCAGTTCGTCTTTCAAGTATTGGCCCGTGTAACTTTCGGCGCATTGTGCCACCTCCTCCGGTGTGCCTTGGCAGACGATGTGTCCACCTCGGTCGCCGCCTTCGGGTCCCATGTCGATGATCCAGTCCGCCATCTTGATGACGTCAAGGTTGTGCTCGATGATAAGGACGGTGTTGCCCCTGTCGACGAGTTGGTTCAACACTTGCATTAGCACCTTAATATCCTCGAAATGCAGGCCTGTGGTGGGCTCGTCCAAAACGTATAAGGTCTTGCCTGTGTCGCGTTTGGCCAACTCGGTGGCCAGCTTTACACGTTGCGCCTCGCCGCCAGAAATGGTGGTGGAGGCCTGGCCGAGGGTCAAATAGCCCAATCCGACATCCTTCAACGTTCTGATTTTCTGGATGATGTTCGGGATGTTTTCGAAGAACTCCACCGCCTCGTTGATGGTCATGTTGAGCACATCGTTGATGGACTTGCCTTTGTAACGCACCTCAAGGGTTTCGCGGTTGTAGCGTTTGCCCTGACATTCCTCGCACATCACCGACACGTCGGGTAAAAAGTTCATCTCGATGACGCGCACGCCCGCACCTTTGCAGGCCTCGCAGCGGCCGCCTTTCACGTTGAAGGAGAAACGCCCCGCCTTGTAGTTGCGGATCTTCGACTCGGGCAATTCGCCGTAGAGCTTGCGGATGTCGTCGAAGACCTTGGTGTAAGTGGCTGGGTTCGAGCGTGGTGTGCGTCCAATGGGAGCCTGGTCGATTTGGATGATTTTGTCTAAGTGCTCCAAGCCTTCAATGCTGTCGTAGGGCAGCGGTTCCTTCACTGAATGGTAGAACTTCTGGCTTAAAATGGGGGAGAGGGTCTCGTTAATCAAGGTGGACTTGCCCGAACCGCTGACGCCCGTCACGCAGACCATCACGCCAAGCGGAAGTTCCAAGTCAACGTTTTTCAGGTTGTGGCCTTTTGCACCGATGATTTTCAAGGTGTTGCCTTCCAAAGGCTTGCGCCTTGTTTTCGGTACTTCGATTTGTTTTATTCCGTTGAGGTAGTCGCAGGTGATGGAATGGCCGTTTTTCACCTCGTCGGGTGTGCCAGCGAAGACCACTTCGCCACCGTGCCGACCTGCGCCTGGACCGATGTCGACGAGATAGTCCGCGTTGAGCATGGTTTCCTTGTCGTGCTCCACCACGATGACCGAGTTGCCGATGTCGCGCAGTTCCTTCAGTGATTCGATAAGCCTCTGGTTGTCACGCTGATGCAGCCCGATGCTGGGCTCATCCAAGATGTACAAGACCCCCGTCAGCTGTGAGCCGATTTGTGTGGCCAAGCGGATACGTTGTGCCTCGCCGCCCGAAAGTGAGGCCGCCGGACGGTTCATGTTGAGGTAGTCGATACCGATGTCTAAAAGGAAATGCACGCGCTTGTGGATTTCGCGCAGGATTTCCTTGGCAATATCGTTTTGTCTTTCAGTGAGTTTGCTTGGCAGTTCGTCAATCCACTTGCCGAGCGAGAGCGTGTCCATGTTGGCCACTTCAGCGATGTTTTTCCCGTCGATGCGGAACCATTGCGCTTCCTTCTTGAGCCTCGATCCGCCGCAGACGGGACAGCTGACGTGGTTCATGAACGAGCCAGCCCAACGTGCAATAGCCGCCGAAGCCTCTTCGTTGTTCTGACTCTCAATGAAGTTGATGATGCCCTCGAAATTGATTTTGTAGGTCGAGGTGATGCCGAGGGTCTCGCGCTTTACGTCGAAGGTCTCGTTGGTGCCGTAAAGGATGACGTCCAAGGCCTCGTCGGAGAAATCCTTTAATGGTGTGTCAAGGGTGTAGCCATATTTCAGGCCGATGGCTTCCAGTTGCTTGAAGATCCAACTGCCAGCCTTGTATTCGCCCGTTGGAGCCAAGCCGCCTTTGCGGAGACTCAAGTTCGGGTTCGGAATGAGTTTTTCCTTGGCGACCACCGCAATTTCGCCCAGACCGTTGCACTTGGGGCAAGCGCCATAGGGCGAGTTGAACGAGAAGGTGTTAGGTTCGGGGTCTTCGTAGGAGAGGCCCGTCGTGGGGCACATCAGCAGGCGGCTGTAGTAGCGAAGCTGCTCGGTGTCGTTGTCCATCACCATGAGCAGGCCCTTGCCGTAGCGGAAAGCAGTCTGCACCGATTTCTTGATGCGACTGATAGAGTCCTCATGCACCTCGATGCGGTCGATGACGATTTCGATGTCATGCGTCTTGTAGCGGTCGACCATCATCCCAAACTCGATTTCACGCATTTGGCCGTCCACGCGAACCCTCGTAAATCCCGCCTGACGGATATGCTCGAACAATTCGCGATAGTGTCCTTTTCTACCTCTCACCGAAGGTGCCAAAATATTGATGCGTCGGCCTTGGAATTCCTTCAGAATCAAGTCGGTGATTTGCTCTTCGGTGTAGCGCACCATCTTCTCGCCCGTGTTGTAGGAATACGCCTCGCCGATGCGGGCATAGAGCAGGCGCAGGAAGTCGTAGATTTCTGTGATGGTGCCCACCGTAGAGCGCGGGTTCTTGTTCACGGACTTCTGCTCGATGGAAATAACAGGGCTCAATCCGGTGATTTTGTCCACATCGGGACGCTCCATGTTGCCGATGAACTGTCGTGCATAGGCCGAGAAGCTTTCCATGTAGCGGCGTTGTCCCTCGGCATAAATCGTGTCGAACGCCAACGACGACTTGCCGCTCCCGCTGATGCCCGTGACGACCACCAAGGCATTGCGAGGAATCGAAAGGTCGATGTTCTTCAGGTTGTTCTCCCGCGCACCGAGGATTTCTAGGGTTTTATCTTCTGAAAACTCATTCATTCGCACTCCTCATCGCCTTATGTGTCTTAGCATAATCTCCCGTAGGAATCTTAATCTCATAGGTGTTCCCCGCCGAAACCGTCAGCGAATTGCTGCGCAGCCAAGGGTTGAAATACTTCAGCATCTTGTAATTCGTGCCTTGCTCGAAAGCGAAATCTATCAGATTGGGAATGGATTGGGTGACGGTCACGGTCTTGGTTTCAAAGGGTAGGTACCAGCCGTTGTCGCCGATTTGGAAGCCGTATTTTTCGGGATTTTCAGTGATAAGCTTCAAAGCCAGGATGCGGAACACATAGCGTTGGGTTTCTTCGGGCAGGCGCATGTCGTAATATGAGTCGACGCGTTGTTCCTCCATCGTGCGGGTGATTCTGCCAGTGCCGCAGTTGAAGGACGCTGCCGCCGCCGTCCAGTTGTCGAATTTGCGGTAGGCGGTTTTTAGGTACTTGCAAGCTGCAACCGTCTCTTTCTCAACGTTGTAGCGCATGTCTACCTCCTTGTTGATTTCCAAGCCATATTCCTTACCCGTGCTTTCGAGGAACTGCCAGAAACCCACGGCTTTGGACGGCGAGACGGCATTAGTCAGCTCACTCTCAATCATGGCCAAATACTTGAAGTCTTCGGGCAGTCCGTATTGCTCCATCAGGGGCTCCATGACGGGGAACCAACGCGTGGTGCGTTTCAGTTGTAGGATGGTGGTGGAATGTCGGTACGTGTTGATGAGCAGCTCCCTTTCCAACCTCTCGCGGACATAGAACAAGTCCAACGGCACTTCTTCACCACAGAAATACAGGGTGTCTGGTAATTCGATGTCGTGCGTGATGTGATCGATTTGGTTGAAGAAAAGGTATTCATGTTCGGTGCCTTCGTATTGCTCCATCTGCTCGTCGTTGGACTGTGCCAGCGAAAAAGTGATGGCAGCGGACACACCTATTAATATAATAGCGATACCACACGCCAAGAGGATGTTTCTTGTTTTCATGCTTGTTCTATGTCTGTTTATAAAACTCAAAATGGTGTCACAAAATCCTTGAACAAAGGCGATACCTTGTCCTTCTCGGAGAGAATCGGGTTCTCAATGTTCCAGTCAATGTTCAGGTCGGGGTCGTTCCAGCGGATGCTGCCCTCGGAGGCTTTGTTGTAGACGTTGGTGCACTTGTAGGTGAACACGGAATAATCCTCCAAGCAGACGAAGCCATGCGCAAAACCCTCTGGAATCCAGTACATAAACTTGTTGCCTTCGGTCAAAACGACCGACTCCCACTGTCCGTAGGTCGGCGAGCCTTTCCGCAGGTCGACGGCCACGTCCATGACGGCACCTTTCACCACGCGCACCAGCTTTCCTTGCGCAAAAGGCGGCTTCTGAAAATGCAGTCCACGCAACACGCCTTTCATCGATTGCGACTCGTTGTCCTGCACGAAGGTCATGTCAAGGCCATGCTCCATGAAACGCTGCCTGTTGTAGCTCTCGAAGAAATAGCCGCGCTCGTCTAAGAACACATCGGGCTTGATGACCAACAGGTCTTTTATTTTGGTTTCAATTATCTCCATTGTATAAGTTGTTTAGTTGATTAGTTGTTTAGTTGTTAAGTTAGTCGTTGCGGGAAGTTTTGGTCATGCTGTTGAAGATTTTATTCAGCTCATTACAGTTTGCGATAATGGTGTCATATTCAGACTGCGTGATGTAGTTGGTCCTGGACAAGAGTTCAAGCCAATATTTGGTTTCAGCACATTCTTTCAGAGAAATGTATATTTTGGCTATAAAATCCCGATGACTGATACCGTTTTGTGCTTCGACAAGATTAGCTCCAATGCTTGTTCCACTTCGAAGCAATTGTTTGGATAAGACAAATTCTTTCTTGTCCTCACAAAGATGCTTGTACATGTTTACAATCTCAACAGCGAAATCCAAACATTTTGTTCTAATAAAATCTCCAAAGTTCTCCATACCATTTACCCTAACTAAACAACTAATCAACTAAACAACTTCAAACTATTAAAGATGTACACATTCACCAAACGCCGCGGCAGCGGCCTCCATGATGCCTTCCGACATAGTGGGGTGGGGGAACACAGCGCGGATGATATCTTCGCCCTTGGCACCTAACTCGCGGCAGAGCACGGCAGAAGCGACCATCTCGGTGACGTTGTCGCCGACCATGTGGCAGCCGAGCCAGTCGCCAGTCTTGGCGTCGAAGACGACCTTGATGAAGCCGTCGCGATTGCCGGCAGCCGTGGCCTTGCCCGAGGCTGTGAAGGGGAACTTGCCGATCTTCACCTCGTAACCCGCAGCGATGGCCTTGGCTTCGCTCAAGCCTACGGAGGCGATTTCGGGTGTGGTGTAGGTGCAGCCTGGGATGTTGGCGTAGTTCAGCGGCTTGGGGTTGAGGCCGCAAATCTTCTCCACGCAGATGATGGCTTCGTGGTCGGCCTTGTGAGCCAATGCGGGACCATGCACGATGTCGCCGATGGCATAGATGCCTGGCACGTTGGTGCGGTAGTAGTCGTCCACGTTGATCTTGCCACGCTCGGTGCTGATGCCCAATTCCTCAAGGCCGAGGTTGTCAATGTTGGTCTGCACGCCGACGGCGGACAAAACGATGTCGGCCTCCACGGTTTTTTTGCCCTTCTTGGTGCTGATGGTGCAGACACACTTTTCGCCAGTGGTGTCGACATGCGTCACGGAGGCTTCTGTCATCACGGTCATCTTCAGTTTCTTGAAGGCGCGCTCCACTTGCTTGGAGACTTCCTCGTCTTCGTTCGGGACCACATTAGGCAGGAACTCCACCAAAGTCACCTTCACACCCATCGAGGTGAAGAAGAAAGCGAACTCAGAACCGATGGCGCCCGAGCCGACGACGACCATGCTCTCGGGCAGTTTGTCCAAAACCAAGGCTTGGCGGTAACCGATAATCTTCTTGCCGTCAATAGGCAGGGCGGGCAGCTCGCGGACGCGTGAGCCTGTGGCGAGGATGATGTCGTCAGCCTCGAAGAGGGTCTTGTTGCCTTCGGCGTCGGTCACCTCCACCTGTTTGTCGGCGGTCAGCTTGCCGTAGCCGGCGATGACTTCCACGTTGTTTTTCTTGAAGAGGTATTGCACCCCCTTGCTCATGGTGTCGGCCACGCCGCGGCTGCGCGCCACGACTGCTTCCATGTCGGGTTTCACTTCGCCTTCCACCTTGATGCCGTAGTTCTCGGCGTGGTTGATATAGGTGTAGACCTGTGCGCTTTTCAGCAGGGCTTTGGTGGGGATGCAACCCCAGTTGAGGCAGATGCCGCCCACTTCGGCCTTCTCGACCACGGCCACTTTCTTACCCAGTTGTGATGCTCTGATGGCAGCCACATAGCCCCCAGGGCCGCTGCCGATAACGATGATGTCGTATTTCATATTTCTGTGTTTTTAGATTTGTTTTTCTTTTCGCTGATGTGTTTGATGACTTTCGTCAGTAGTGCCCAAAGCGCGAAGAACGCTACCACGCCGACAATCCAAACGACCAATAATTCAGTAACCATTTTGCTCAATTTGTGGGTGCAAAAGTACGAAATTGGCGCCGTATTAATTAATAAAGGTGTGAAAAAAGTTGCGCGTTACAGGAAATTCCCTATATTTGCACCATTAATTCAAATAACAACACTATGAATTACGATGCCAACCCCGTACATCTCCTCTACAATGCAGAGGAAATGAGAGACAGAATCAACATGATTATGGACAGCCGCGACCACACCACCGGCATCACCTTCGTCAACCTGTGTTACCAACTTATTCAGATTGCCTTCCAGGAGAACAAGGTGAAAAAAACAGAGGGTGTGATTATCACCAGCGAGGAACTGGCTCCTGAGGAGCAGGTGCAAGTGAGCCGCATCTTGTGGGAGCTTATCTGGAATCACAAGATATTCCTCCTCTTCGGCCGCAGCGAACTGCTCGGTTTGAGCAACGGCGAAGACCGCTTCGTGAAGTATTAATGGAGCATTAATGTCGCATTAATATCCCTTTTGTCTAACCAAATAGCGTCTTTTTGGGCTGAAACAGGCTCGAAAAGACGCTTTTTTTATGGCAAGAACAAAGTTTTCAACACATATAATATACAGAATTACAATAAGATAAGTATTTTTATCAACAAATTTTCTGAAAATTTTCAAAAAAGTGCGCAGTGTAAGGAAAAATGTTGTACTTTTGCGCCGCTGAATTGAAAGAGGGCTTGCCCTTGAAAATGATATAGTTAGGAACCTGATAAGTTAAACGTAATAGGTTTCTGCACGAAGTGACTGGAAAAGTCAAGCGTAAAAAAGGTCGCCTCGTGGGTTTATAGACTTCTAAGCCGTCCATGGCTTACCATGTTTCCCTGACTACATCTTGAAAAGTGCGCCCTCGGCCAGTTTGGTATGAGTTTGTAACTAATTCCTATACAACGGATTAAAAAACTAACTAATTAACTAACAAATCAAAAATGCCGACTATTCAACAATTAGTGCGCAAAGGGCGCCAGAAATTGATCGACAAGAGCAAGTCGCCTGCATTGGATGCATGTCCGCAACGTCGCGGTGTGTGTGTGCG
>Ga0310786_10004130_pt1 | contig 20385 bp, 4 predicted proteins | sample AusTroGonzalo_MG_FD_203881 | JGI IMG/M metagenome (GOLD analysis project Ga0310786, IMG submission 203881) | Bovine rumen microbial communities from tropical cattle in Woodstock, Queensland, Australia - Gonzalo_03 (v2) (version 2) | ecosystem: Host-associated > Mammals > Digestive system >... | reverse complement strand
TTACTCACCCGTGCGCCGGTCGCCATCAACAAAAGCAAGCTTTCGTCATGCTGCCCCTCGACTTGCATGTGTTAAGCCTGTAGCTAGCGTTCATCCTGAGCCAGGATCAAACTCTTCACTGTAAAAAATATCTTTCTTCCAATAAAGGAAATTCTCTGATTCAGAACGACTATCCAAATAATACTTATGTAAGTATTGACGGTTTGTCTTGTTACCCAAGTGCCTTGGAATTCAAAAATTATAAAATTGAAGAACCCCAAAAAACACTCGCTTCTTGTACTACTTCTCTGTCTATGTAAATCTTTCAAAGATCGCTATCTTTTTGCCCCCCTCATCGGGAAAGCGGGTGCAAAGGTACGACTATTTTTCGAACCAACAAAACTTTTTTGGAAAAAATTTCGTGTTTTATGTACACTTTACGTACTTCTTGACATTTATCAAGCAACGTGAAAATCTTACACCTTATTTATATATAAGGGGCCTCTAATATTTCCCCTTCTTTCTGCAAAAAAATTTGGCGTTTCAATTATTATTCGTATATTTGCAACCGAAAAAGATATCAAAAGACGTGGCACATCAGCTCCACGCCACATAAACAGAACAAAAAAATCATCTGTCGGAGCTGCGGATGAACGTTTAGTGTACTATGAGGAAAACGTTACTCTTTCTTGTTGCCCTGCTGCTGGCCATCGTTGTGCCCAGGCAGGCGAGGGCATCGGGCGATGTGCAATACATCGTGATTAACACTGCCACCGAGTCGGTAGCGGTGGCGCTTGCGGACAATCCCGTCATTACGTATGCCAACGACCAGCTTGTCATCACGACAGCCGAGAAGCAGGTGGAGGTTGCTGTGGCGGAAATCCAAGGCTATGGTTTCACGGAAGTAGAGCCGACAGCCATCAGGAACATCGAGGTGAGCCGCCTGCACAAACACGGGATGGTGGCCTTCGACAACCTGAAAGCCGGCACCGCCGTCACGCTCTACGATGCCAAAGGCCATCAAGTCCGTACTGCGACTGCACAGGCCGATGGCACAGCCGTCATCGACATGAGCGGACTGAAAAAGGGCGTCTACGTCGTTCGTGGCGGAAAACTATCATTCAAGATTACTAACAACTAAAAAGAACATAAAACTATGAAAAAGAATATACTTATTGCGCTGCTGGCGCTTATGGCAGTTGTACTGAACGGCAATGCCCAGAACAACACTTACAACATGGTCATCGAGATGGCTAACGGCACAAAGATAAACATCGGTCCTAACGAAGTGAAGAACATCAGTTTCAACAACGGAGTGCTTGTCATGACTGGCGAGGACATGAGCAACTTTGTGGATCAGCAGACCAAGATGAACAACCGCATCGACAGTCTGGCTATGGAGAATTTAAAGAGTCAGGAAGAATCCCGAATGAGGATGAGTGCTCTTGAGGCTCAGGTTGCTTATATTTCGAGCAATCCCAACCTGCCCGCATTATCCGATTATGCCAAAAAGGAAGAACTCCAGTTGCTGAAGGATGAAATCCAGATGCTAAAGAAGGATGAAATCCAGATGCTAAAGAATGATATAGCGACTATAGCCAAAATGCTTCAGGATCTTGAAAATGCGGTAGAGGCCATCACCGAGAAAGAGTAACTTGCGAATCAAGTACTCATGAATGACTCAGTGGGACATTCCCTCTGAGTCATTTTTGTTACAAAAAAACGCAGGAAACGGGAAAAGTGGTAGCACCCGGCGCACCCGACGCACCTAAATTTTTCTTTTTTGACCACGAATTTCACGAGACTTGTCGTAAGACCCACGAGAGCTCGCAGTAATTAAACGAATTTGCTGCGCCGGATATTTGATTAATTATACAAGTTTCGCATGTTAAGAAAACAAGCACAGATGGCACAGATATATACTGATTGATCTGGATTTATTATGATTACACAGATTCTGTTGCGCAGCCAAAATCTGTTAAATCCAAAAGAATCTGCGGAATAGCATTGACTGCGCGCAGCCAAAAATCTGTTGAATCTGCTTAATCTGTGGTATAATATGACTTGAGAAACTTGAATTAATTAGTATAATTCGTGAAATTCGTTTTAATTCGTTGTTTTAAATTTCCCGGCTCTTATAAATTCGTTCAATTCGTTCAATTCGTAGTCGTTTCATCGGAGGAGGTAAGCTTTGGCGGCGATAAGGTAAGCTTATTCGGAAATAAGCTGGTCTTTGGGGTTGAATTTTCTAGAGAATTTGGAGCTAAAGGTAAGCTTTAGGATTCTAAAGGTGACCTTTAGCGGCGAAAAGGTAAGCTTTAGACGGCTAAAGATGACCTTTTCAGAGACAAAGATGTAGAAATATACGCATCCCATTCTCCCTTCCCCTGGGGAGGGGGCGGGGGTGAGTTTTAGGTGCGTCGGGTGTGCCGGGTGTTAGCACTTTTTTCATTTCGTGGAGAAAAAGTTTGGTGATTTCAGAAAAAACGTGTAATTTTGCAGCATCGACTAAAACAAGCGACGAAAAAAACTTAATAACTAAAAATATTCACTTATGAAGAAAAATTACTTACTTAGGACATTGCTCCTCTGTATGCTCGTGCTTACAGGGGGCGGAAAGCTGTGGGCGGATGAAACCATCTACTCATGGGAATCACCAAGTGGAACTGTTTCACAAAGCGGCGGCACCGCAAGTGCGGCCGACGGAATTCTTAATCAGTCACAATCTACCATCGCGGGCAGTTTCTATACTATGAAGCTCGCAAAAAAAATAGCAGATTTCCCCACTGGCGCAGTAACAATTACTCTTAACACTACTCTAAAAGAGAATGATGTTATCAAAGTTACGGGATTCCAATGCAAGAATGCAACGAACAAAACAGTATCATTATACATTGGCTATTACTCCGGCACCACAAAAAAAGCAGAAGTCATTGACGAAGAAAACTGGGTGAATTTGTACAACAATAATACTTATGCAAATGCCACAGCTCCTGAGACTAAGTCTTTCACTGTAAGTTCCAGTGCAGAGGGGTCTAGCATTATTTATTTGACACGCAACTTAGCTGACACCAATCTCTTTATTACAAAGGTTGAGGTTATCCGCCCCGGCAGCTCTGCCCCCAAGCAGGAGTCGTCGGTATCTTTCGGCTCGACGACATCGGCAACGGTTGATATGGTTAATCAGGCAACATATCAGTTGCCCGCACCTACTACCACGCCTGCCAATGCAACGATATCGTATACGAGCGACAAGGCCAATGTGGCTACTGTCAATAGCACCACCGGTCTGGTGACACTGGTCGGCGAAGGAACGGCAAAGATTACGGCCTCGTTCGCTGGCGACGCCTCATACAACGGATCATCGGCTGAGTTCACGCTGACGGTGAACGACACACGTCCCCTTCCTAACAAGGCCTGGACCTTTGAGACATGGACAACAGGAGAAATTGCTGCTGACGTTACCGTTGACGGCCTAACAGTAAAGGCCCTCAGCAATAAGAAGTCATCGATTGCCAACGACAACAAGAATGTTGCCGGCATCGCCTATACAAAGCGTCTGAGTCTCGGCGGCAAGGGAGCCACTGACAACAGATCTGTCGTTTTCAACGTCCAGAGATCCTGTCGTATTGACATCGTCACCTCTGCCGCTGCAGACCGTATCGTCTACATCTATGGCGGTTCTTGGGGAGGCACCTTTTTGGCCAGTTTCCCGACAAACATGAATAATCCGGTACGCCAAACCTACTATTATCACGGCGGCAACCAGAACATTGTCATAGGCAGTAAAGAGAGCGGCATCAACATCTACGGCATCTATGTCACGTACGACAATTCAGTAGCCGACGGATTCTACGAAGACGAGCCTCTGCTGTACTCTGTCAGCTACCCACTGACACAGAACGAGACTCACTACGGCGGCGACACGCTCATCATTAACAACATCATTGCCACGGCCTTCAGTGAGGCTGGAGCTACCTCGTTCGTCGCCGACACCCAAGCAAGTAATGAATACGTAATCGATGGTTACACGCATATGACCAAGGGCAACGGCACCAACGGCGATGCAGCCAAAGGCACGTTCTTCACCTTCACCCCGCGCTTTAGCGGCAAGATTGAGGTTGGCGTGAGTGTCGGAGCCAATAAGGAATTCCACATCACCGAGAACGGCACGGACATCGAGGGCTATCCCAAGACCTACACGGCACAGACAACTGGAAAACACACATTCGATGTCAAGGCCGGAAAGACCTACAAAGTCTATGCCAGCGGCTCGAAGATATACTACTACGGCTTCAAGTATACCGTGAATACTGCCGCCAACATTGCCGAGTTCAAGGCATTGCCAGAAGGCACTGAGGCTCTGCTCACCCTCACCGACGCCAAGATCACAGCTCTGGCATCTGCCGGCAAGGTGATTATCGAGGATGCGTCGGGCGCCATGTTGCTCGACTGCACGGGCAGCACGCTGTCGAACCTGACTGTAGGACAGACATGCAACGGCCGCCTGACGGTGAAGCGTACCGCCGATGGCGGAGAGGTCGTGAGCGTGGTGAACAACAACTTCGCTACAGCAGCCGGAACAGCTACCCCGACGAACATGGATAACGCGGTCGCAACGTTAGGCAGCAACGCTAACCTGATGCGCTATGTGACGCTGACCAACCTGACCATCTCACGCAAGTATAACGGCGAGACGTTCACCTCGGTAGGCGGCTTCGACTGCATCATCGTCAACAAGAGCGGCCAGCGCTTCCAGGCCAGCGGTATCGGTGCCGACTTCAAGGGATGGCTCGACACGCAGAGCAACCCGATTACGGGCTTCGACCCCGCCGTCGACGCCAATGATTACGTTAAGATTGCAAGCCTCTCGGGCATCCTGATAAACGGCGACAAGGAGGGTCTCTACCTCATCGTGCCCACGAAGGAGTCCGACGTGGTATGGGGCGCCGACCAAACAATCAACCAGGTATCTATTGCCGAGTTCAAGCAGCTGGCACAGGACGAGGAGGCTGTCATCGCCGAGACGGCATGGATCACCTTCGTCGACGGTGATGACGCATACCTGCAGAATGGCACTAACGCCATCAAGCTGAAGAACATCGGACTGCCCAGTGACATTGCCGGTATGAAGATTAACAACCTGCAGATTGGTGCATCGCTCGACAAGGAGTCGGCAGATGCCCCAGTAGCCATTCCTTTCGAGACCGGTGGTAACGAAAGTGCCAGCACCTTCGCCACACCGCGCTACGAGAGCGCTGACGACCTGAAGGCCGACGCCCTCATCCACGCCATGGTGCGCCTGGGCCGCTCGAAGTTCGCTGACGGCGTGCTGACGGCTCCTGCCGGAACGACGAACACCATCAAGGTGGTGGACAAGTTCCAGAAGGGCATTGACATCCCCGAGGACCTTGCTTATATAGTAGGTATCATCGGCAAGAACGGCAACGACTACGAGTTCTACCCCGTCCATGAGGACTCGCTGAAGCAGTACTCGAACATCGTGACGGAGTACACGGTCGGCGGCGAGCAGGACCTGAATGAGAACAACCAGGTGAACGCCACTACTCCCGCCGGCGCTGAGCGCTACGTGACGGGCGTGGTGATGACCGCCACTGAGGATATGACCATCACCGCCGACGCCGTAACGGTCAGCGAGGGCACGGACAAGGAGATGGTCTTCACCCACAAGACCCTCAGCGACAGCTTCACCTTCGACGCCACCCGCAAGGGTACGCTGACGGTCTATCTGGAGCAGCAGCCAAAGCAGAAGCTGAGCGTCACCGAGGACGGCAAGGCTATGAAGGCGCTGACCAGCGTAGAGCAGAAGCTCGACTCGCTGGAAATCCCCGTCGTGGGCGGCAAGCAGTACGTGTTGACAGGCACGGTGACACCGCTCGGACTGCGCGGCTTCACCTTCCGCGACGCCAACGCCGAGGCCCTTGACATAGCCCGTAACATCGCCCTGTTCAAGAACCTCTACCGCGACAACATCGCCATCGAGGATACGCTGATCCTGAAGGATGCCATGGTGACCTATATCAGCGGTGACAACGTGTTCGTCGAGGACGAGAGCGGTGCCATCGACTTCTACCGCACGGAGATCCAGTTCTACGTCGGTCAGAAGCTGAACGGCTACATCGTCGGCAAGTCGACCGAGGAGAAGTTCCTGCCGATACTGAAACGTACGTCAAAGACCGGCTACGGCAACTTCAAGGTCACCAAAGACAAGCCCCAGTCGAAGGTCATCACCATCGCCGAGGCCCTGCAGAAGGAGAACCTGAACCGCTTCGTCAGACTGGAGAACGTCAAGTCGACACGCAACGAGCGTGGCTTCCGCGTCCTCTCCGACGGTGAGAACGAGATTCGCATCGCCGACCGCTTCGGCGTGTTCTACGAGCTGAGCGAGCGCCTGAAGAGCATCGAGGGTATCGTCGGCATCAACAGCGAGGGTATCCACCACTTCTGGCCCACCTCTAAGGCAGGCATCATCGAAGCCCCCACGCCCGCAACGTTTGCTACCGGCAAGTACTACCTGGGCAACTATGGCGCTGCATTGGCCGGCGAGGACCCGTACTGGGGCGCTGCCAACGACTGGGGCACACAGGCCTCGCTGATGAAGCACCCCGAGTACGTCACCCTGCACAAGATGGCTCCCGAAGGTCAGTACCAGATGGAGGCACAGGTGTCGAACGGCAACAACAAGATCTACTTCAACGGCGACTACATGGACCAGGACCAGCCCGTGACGCTGACCATCACCCGCACGAAGGAGCCTATCGGCTATTCTGACGATGCCGAGACGAAGCCCGTCTATGGCTACTACATCGCCAACGGCGAGAACTACTTCGGATGGGACGGCAGTACGACCGTGATGGGTAAGAATGTCGACCATGCCAGCGACAACGCCATCTGGATCATCGCCACCGAGGAAGAGGTCATGGCAAGTCTCGCCGAGGCTACCGAGGACGAGCCTGCCGACGCTACGTTCCTGCTGCTCGACCCGGGCTTCGGACGTAACAACCGCAACAAGAGCGCCTGGAAGGGCGACGACTTCAGCGTAGGCGGCAACCGCAACGACTGCAACGCCGAGAAGTGGGGCGGCAACTCGCAGACCTTCGACATCAGCCAGACGGCAGAGGTGCCCAACGGTAAGTACAAGATTACGTGGAACGGCTTCTACCGTTATAACAACACCACTGACAACACCAACGACGTGGCCATCGCCGCCCATGCCGACGGTACGGAGGTCATCAACAGCTTCGTCTACATCAACGGCAAGGACTACCCCCTCACCAGCATCGCCGACGAGGAGGCCGCCGCAGAGCTCAGCGCCCTGCCCTTCTCGCAGGCTGAGGCCGGCAACGCCTTCGCCCAGGGGCTCTACACCCACGAGGCAGAGGTCATCGTCACCGACGGCAAGCTGACCATCGGCATCAAGAAGACGGAGCATCCGGGTACTGACTGGACCGTCTGGGACAACTTCGAGCTGACATACTATGGAGCTGCTGACATTCCTTCTAACGTCAACTACTCATGGGAGTCGCCCAACGGCACCGTTGCCGAGGCCGGCGGTACTGCTACCTACGAGCACGGCAAGGCTGGCGAGGATCGCACCAACTACAAGAACGCCGACTACTACACCCTCTGTCTGAACGGTAAGAAGGGTAACCTGAACGATGCCGATGCCTCGGCTAACGCCGGCTACATCCTCATCACGCTCGACGACGAACTGCAGGGTGGCGAGACCATCTCGATCACGGCCTACATCAACAAGAACGAGTCGAAGAACGCCAGCGCATGGCTCGTCTTCGAGACAGGTGCCACCATCGAGAGTGCCGTCTACAGCGACGCTGCCAACATTGACCCCGCCTTCAACGGCGTGCCCACGGAGACCACCATCACCGTGCCCGCTGAGGCTGCCGGCAGCAAGACCATCAAGCTGACGCGCTCGCAGGCCGGTACCAACCTGTTCATCACCAAACTGACCATAAAGGGCGAAAGCAGCACCGAGCCCAGCACCGATCCCACCACGGGCATCACCGAGCTGGCTAACCGCCAGTACGAGCAGGGCGCCGTCTACAACCTGCGTGGCCAGAAAGTCAGCGACAGTGTCGAGGGTCTGAAGAAGGGTCTCTACATCGTCAATGGCCACAAGGTTGTGATTAAGTGAGCATAAAATTGAGATTGCTCAAACTTTATCGAACATGAACAAACTCGAGCAGAATGCTCAAGGTTGTGATTAAGTAAAATATTAATAAATCTTAAAAGAAGTGGGAAAGTGTTGCAACTTTCCCACTTTTTTTTGTACATTTGCTCCATATTGTGCACCATCAGTGCCCGAGACGGGTATTTTGGCGCACCCTTTCGGTGTCTACACCTTATTAATAATATACCTAAAACAACGACAGACAAATATAAACAACAAACATAATATTAACTAAAAACAAAAAACTATGAGAAGAAAACTATTCTCTTCCATCCCAATACGAGGAATCGTAAAGGGACTACTAATGGCAATCGCCCTGGTAGTTGGAGTGAATTCTGCCAACGCTAAAGTCGACGTCACGGCGACTTACTTGACAGACCCTGCTCTGACCGACGAAAGTACCAACTGGGCTCTGACCAGCAATGGTGGAAACCACAATTGGAACGCAGACAAACAGTATCATGAGTCGTGGCATAACACATTCAAAATCAGCCAGACGGTGACTGTCCCCAACGGCTACTACCAGATTTCTATCCAGGCTGTAAGTGCACAAGCATACCAAAAGAATGCTTTGTTAACAGCCACCTCCGGTAGCAGCACATCGTCAGCCTGTATTAAGGACTGGACCAATGGTGATTATGCCGCAAACTGTAACTGGTTAGCATTTAACCCCATGATGGGTCGTATCTATGCCGTTGCCAAAGTCGAGAACGGAAGTCTGACCGTAAGTTTTGAGCAAAAAAGCAATGGTGAATGGTTTGTCTACGGACAGATGAAATTGTACCAACTGTCTGAGAGAGAATACAACTATGCCCTCGAGCTTCAAGACGTTTTAGAAAGCAAGTCTGGTAATACAGAAGTATGGAATGACGGCTGGACAAATCAAGGTAACATGTACGGTCTTGGCCGTGAGCGTTTTAATGATAATGCGTATGAACCTGGCGATGTTATTTCTAAGACAATCACTAACCTGCCTACAGGATTGTATGATGTAACAGTTCATGCAAAAGCTAACGTTGCATGGAGGACTGCAGCCTCTGGTAACAACATCGCAGAGGTCTATGCTAACGATGGGAAATATTCCATCCCTGTAGAAGACAAGGTCAGCTATGACCCCACCGATGCCTATAACTACACCGTCAGTAATGCAACTGTTGAGGATGACGGACAATTGAAGGTCGGTATTCGCAACATTGCTACTGGTGGAAACTGGTACGTCGTCAACTTAGTGGATCTCACCTATAAAGGCATGACACTCGCTCAAGCAAAGGCTGCTGCCAACGCTATTGACTTGGATTCACCTATGAAGGCAACCGCAAAGACTGCTCTTCAGAATGCAATAAACACATACGGCAACACGTCCGACAATGCACCTTCAGAAGAGAAGGAAGAAGCTATTGAAGCATTGGCTGCTGCCGCAAAGGCCGCTAAACAGAGTGTTTCTAATTATGCTACCGCAACTGCAATTCTTAATGTTGCAGAACTTGTCGGCGAGCAAGAGAATGCTACTATCGCTGCTATCAAGGCTGCCTACGATGCCGGCACACTTGAGGCTGTAACTGCCGACCAGATAACTGCATGTGAAACAGCCCTTGGCGACAAGAAAGTCTATATCAAGAACAAAGCAACAGGCAAGTTCTGGGGCGCTGGTAACAACTGGGGCACAAGAGCTACACTGGTGGACGAGTTTGTCTACGTCAAGTTGCACCCGCAGACAGATGGTACATTTAAGATGGAGTCGATGGTTGCCAACGATGCCTCAAAGATTTATTTCGGTGGCGACTATATGGACGGAGCTAGTGGTGTAAACCTGACGTTCACAAAACTTGGTGACGACTCATACACCATCGCCCAGGGAACGAACTATTTCGGCTATGACGGCGAATCAACCATACTTGGAAAGAACATTGACGCCACCAGCGACAACGCCAAGTGGCTGTTACTCAGTGAGGATGACGTCACAACTGCCAAGACTGCATTGCAGACCGCTGCAGCCAGTGCCACGTTGGCCGAGCCTGCAAACCTGACAATGCTGATTGCCGACAACCAGCTTGGACGTAACCGCCGTGACTTCGATGCCGTATGGGCCCCCACGCACGAAGGAGGAAACTGGAATTTAGGTGGTCCCAACAACGAGGCCAGCAAATACAACTACTGTATTGAAGCTTGGCATAACACCTTCTCTATGTCGCAGACCATCACAGTTGAAAACAATGGTCTGTATAAGATTGTTGCTCAGGGCTTCTACCGCAATGACGGCGACGAGAGTAATGATCTGGCCTACTTCTTCGCCAACGACGAGAAGGAGACGCTGCCCATATCTGGCACAGAGGGCTCCTTGGATGCGGCCGCCACGGCGTTTAGTAATGGCAAATATGTGTCGAACCCTGTCTATGTGAACGTCACAAACAAGACCTTGACTTTTGGTATCAAGAACGATGCTAACACGAGTCTGTGGTGTGCTTGGGATAACTTCCAGCTGTACTACTGCGGTAACAGCAAAGAAGAATATGTCAATAATATGAAGGCAACGCTGGCAGGTGATGCCCTGGCACAGTTCGAGACTGACATTGAAGGAGCAGAGACGCTGGATGCTATCGAGAACGCATACAAGGCTGCCACCCTCGCTCAGACAGGAGCCAACAGCAACTATACCGGCCTGATTGTCAACCCCGGCATCGACAACTACGAATGGGGATGGACATGCGAGAGGAATGGTGAAGGCTATCAAGGCGGTCCGATGAAACCGTCCAACGATGCTTTGGAATATTGGGTTGGAAGTGCCGCCAACGGTAATTTCGACTATCATCAGACCATTAGCAACGTGCCCGACGGCATATACACCGTCAGCGCCAAGATGCTGAACTCCACCAATGGAGAAGAAGGTGCATCCTTCAATGCTGAAGGCCAGTGCGGTGTCTACATCACCGATGGTGTTAATACAGAATTTGCACCTGTCACGGTTGATGGTGTAGAATTTGTAGAATACACAACTGCTCCTATCGCTGTCACCAATGGCGAAATTACCATCGGTGTAAAGAACAATGCTCCGATGACAGCCCGTTGGTTTGCCGTTGACGATTTCAAACTGACATTCGTCGGTGGTATCGAAACTGTCAACACCATCGAGGATCTGAAAGCCACAGAGGATCCTGTCATTTTCGAGTTCACTAATCTTGAGGTGATTTACAAGGGCGTTCCTGAAGAGGGTTCTGACTCCATCCTTGTACAGGATGCCACTTCAGGCCTCTGCATTAAGGGCTACGCGACCAATCCTGACGTTGACAAGATTATCAGTGGACAACTCTTCGGAACATACGACGCAACCACTCAGACCTTCACTGTCGAGACTAACGGTGGTAACACACTGACTGTTGTTGACGGCGAAGCCACTGAGAATGAGCTGTTAGCTGGTGATGCAGCACTGGCAGCAAACACATTCCGCCTGATAAAGCTTCAGGAGGCAGAGATTAGTGAGGTTGACGGTGTGAAGTATGCCAACAACGGTGAAGGACAGGTGGAGATTGACAACCGTCTGTATCCTGATTTGGTTGTTAACGCCGGCGACTTCGTGAATATGCTGATTGGCATAACGTTCCTCAGCGAGGACGGAAGCTACAGCGTCATCGCTCCACGTAAGCAGGACGACGTCGTTCCTCTGCTGTGGGAAGCACCCAGCGGAGCAACTGTCGGCGATGCCATCACAGCAGAAGCACCGATTGACCTGACAACGGACGACAAGCTGGTTAGCATGGCCAACCTGAAGGCTGGCGATGTGCTGAACATTGCTATTGAGACTGAGTCAGAAGCCAACATCATCGTTAAGAACGATAATGGCGACATCTACACTATTCCTGTAGCTGCTAATGAAACGAATGTCGAAGTTCCCATTACCGCCTTCATGGAAGAGATTATCCAGAGACACGGCGTGACGGTTAACTCCGACAATGAAGCTCTGAAGGCTAAGTATGTCACCGTACGTAACGCTAAGTACAACGACACCGACAACACCATCTGGCTGGGCGAGAATAATGACGTGACCCTGGGCAAGCAGCACTTCGGCGACGTCCGCGAGGGTGACTTGCTGGAGACAGAGGATGGCACTATGACTGTTGGCGAAGAGCAAATCACCAGCGGTGCACTGACTGCAGACCAGGCTACTCTCGTACAGGGTAGTGATCTGAAAGTGACTGGTGCCACGAAGGTGACCTTCGCTATCGGTGACGCTCAGCGCGACGACACGGCTGAGACTGAAGAGGGCGGCAGCTTCGCTCAGGGCGACAAGGACCTGAGAGTGAACGGTATGATTATGACCTTCGGTGGCAACGATGCCGAGGGTGCAAAGTACGAGTTCGTTGAGGCTTATCCCGCAGCTAACAACTTCGCTACCGTTACTGAGGGTGTCGGCCAGTTCCCCGTTGACGACGAGGGCAAGGCATACAACAAAGACGAGAAGAACCTGCCTACAACGGGTACGTTCTACGTCTTCGAGCCTACGAAGGACGGACAGCTCGAGGCTACCGTCGGTGTTGAGAAGGGCAAGACGCTCATCGTCACCGAGGACGGTGAGGCTATCATCGAGCAGAAGCAGGATGCCGACTTCGAGGGACCGGTTACATTCCCCGTCGAGGCTACAAAGACCTACTACGTGTTTGCTCCTGAGACGAACATGAAGTTCTTCGGCTTCAAGTTCATTCCGACTGACCCGGATGCCAACAACATTGCTAAGGACATCGAGACCTTCAAGCTGCTGCCCGCCAACGCTGAGGGCGACACGCTGCTGCTGAAGGACGCCGTGGTGACCTACATAAAGGGTGACGACGTGTTCGTCGAGGATGCCAGCGGTGCTATCGACTTCTACCGTACGGAGATTCAGTTCTACGTCGGACAGAAGCTGAACGGCTACATCATCGGCAAGAACGAGCCTCTGGACAACATGCCCGCCCTGCGTCGTACCGACGCTACGAAGTATGGTCACTTCAAGGTGACCGAGAAGGTGACGCCTGAGGCCACTGCAGCTACCGTGGCCGACGTCACAACGGAGGAGAACCTGGCCCGCTTCATGAAGCTGGAGTTCGTCGAATACCGGAACAACAACCAGGGCTTCCGCGTCTTCGTTGACCCGACAACTGGCGACGAGGTACGCTTCGAGGACCGCTTCGGTGTGTTCTACGAGCTTGGCGACCTGATGGAGAAGGTCGAGGGTATCGTTGGTATCAGCAAGGAAGGCACCTTCACCTTCTGGCCCACCTCCAAGGAGGGCGTCGTCGTCAGCGACGGCTACAAGAAGATGGTGGAGACCGAGCTTGACGTCACCAATAAGGACGTGGCTAAGTCGAAGAACAATCCTGTCGTAGGTATCAGTCTCACACTCGACGGTGCTTGCAACGCCGGTAGCGGCAGCTCTATGGCAGGTGCCATGACCAGCAAGGGCTACAAGCTGCGCACCGCCAACGGCTCGCCTGACAAGAACTCTGCTAAGTTCACTGTCAACGACAACCAGAAGGTATTCGACATGACCATCAACGCCGTTGCCAACTACGCTGCCAAGGACACTGAGAAGCCCTGCATCACCGTGACCAAGGTTGAGGTCGACGGTAAGGAGGTCAGCTTCGAGGGCGGCGAGTTCCCCGCAAAGGGTGCTAGCGATTGTGGCTCGCTCATTCTGAAGGGTATCAATGCTGAGAAGGACATCGTCATCTACTTCGACAACTCTAACGCCGAGGGCACCCAGCTGAACATGGCTTACGCTATCACCTGCCGTGGTGAGAAGGTCTACACCCAGAAGGAGAAGGACCTCATGGCCGAGGCTAAGAAGCTCGCTGAGGATCGCGAGGCTGTTGCAGTAGGTTGTCTTGACGACGCTATCGAGGCTGCAGAGGCTGGCAACACCAGCGGTCTGAAGAAGGCTGTCGACCAGTTCAAGGCCGACAATGCTACGAGCTCTGTTGACTATACCGATAAGGTAGGAAAAGCTGTTGCAAACTGGGTTAATGTTCAGAATTGTCCTTCTGGAGAGTTCAAGATCTATTCTGGCAACGGTGTTAATCTTGTACAGGTATTCGGCGTAACAGGCGAAGGTCCTGTACTGAGCCAGGAGGTGTCTGGTCTTGACAACGGCACCTATAACATCGGTCTGTATGCCACCTCTCACAATGCTTGGAATGGCCAATACGGAGAGAACAAAGCCGGCAAGCCTACTCTTCAGGAGGATGCTGGTAGCGTAGCTTACGTATACGGCACTTCTGGCGACAACACTGTGAAGACTTGGATTGTTGCACGTCGCAACAGTGCCCTGACTGCAAATGAGCCTGAACTCTACAAGGTTAATGGCGTGAAGGTTGAGAATGGTAAGCTCACCGTCGGACTGGCTCTTGCACAGAAAGCAATGACAGAATGGCATTCTATCCAGATTGGATACCTGAGGATGGAAACTACTGCCAAGGAGGCTTACGCTGCCGAGAAGGCTAAGCTCGTAGCTCTCCTCGAAGAGGCTGAGGAGCTGCTCGACGGCGACCAGATTGGTGGCAAGGCCAAGCTGCAGGAGGCTGTCGACGAGGCCAACGAGGCTAAGGAGAGCATCCGCCTGAACATCGACGGCATGGCTGCTGAGGTTGCTAAGCTACAGAAGGCTGTCGAGAAGTTCTATGCTGCCGGTAAGGTGTTCGTCCAGAACGTCGCTACTGGTAAGTATTTGGCTGCCGGTGACAACTGGGGCACGCACGCCGTACTGAACAACACTGGCCTTGACTTCGACATCAAGACAAAGGAGGACGGTACGAAGACGTTCGACTCACAGGTCAGCAACGGTGGTGATAACCACTATCTGAACGGTGAGTACGTTGACGGTGCTGCCTTCGGCTGGACGGTTGAGCAGCTGTCTAACGGCAACTACACCATCTACAATGGCGAGAAGTATCTGACTGCCGGTGACAACGACCTCGTCGTACTGGGTGACAACGCTGACGAGTGGCGCTTCATCACCGTCGACGAGCGTAAGGAGACACTGGCTGCTGCGACGAGCAGTGCACCTGTCGATGCTACGTTCCTCGTCAAGGGCGCTAACTATGGCCGTAACGACCAGCGTATCGCCACAGCTTGGCAGGTTAGCAAAGACTGCACGAACAAGAACCTCTCAGGTGGTGAAGACAAGAACGGCACTGTAGGTAACAACTGCGCAGAGTCCTACCACTCTACGTTCACCATCAGTCAGCTTGTGGAAGATGCACCTGCTGGAACCTACGTGGTGACGGCTCAGGGCTTCTACCGTCAGGACGGTGGCGAAGCCGAGGATGCACCTGTCTACTTCGCTAACGACGAGAAGCAGGAGATTGGTCTTCTGACCGGTACTGAGAACAGCATGACCGACGCTGGTATCAGCTTCAAGAGCGGTCTCTACGCCCTGCAGTCTATCACCGTCGTAGTTGAGGAGAACGGCACACTGACCATCGGTGTCCAGGGTACCGCTACAAGCCAGTGGGTCATCTGGGATAACTTCCAGCTGATGTACTACGGTGTTGGCGGCGAGCCCACGACCAAGATCAGTGAGGTGAAGGAGAAGGCTGAGCCTGCTGCACGCAACAGCTTCGAGGACGGCGCCATCTACAACCTCCGCGGTCAGAAGATGGAAGGCACGCTGAAGCCGGGTCTCTACATCAAGAACGGCCGCAAGTTCGTGGTTAAGTGAGTGAAGAACTGAGCTTGCTCGAGTTCTTCCGAACGGAAACGAACTCGAGCTGAAAGCTCAAATTCGTGGTTAAGTGAGAATAGTCCTTACCACAGTGTAAGAAAAAGGAGGATGTGTCAAAATAGGCACATCCTCCTTTCGTTGCTACTTAAACAGAAACGGTCACGTGGTCACAGCTATGATTGTGAAAAAAGGCCTTAGCCCCTCATGATCTTCTGAAATGCCTGTGTTTATCAGGGTTTCGGGATAAGGGGCCTTTGAAATAAGTCCCTCATAGGCCCCTCATGCTGAAAGTCCTTTCTACAAAGGTGTTTCGAGAGATTATGAGGGACTAAGGGGCTTTTGAGTAATTTGGGGCTCTGAAAAGCTTACCTTTAGCCGTCTAAAGGTCACCTTTTCGCGGCTAAAGCTTACCTTTTTCGGTGCTTAAGGTCACCTTTAGGATCATAAAGCTTATCTTTTCTGGTCCGACCGCATCAGACGAGCTGCCGACAGAATCGATTAGCTTTGTTTTTTGAGAAAAGGAATTTGATTATTGCACAAAAAGAAAAAAAAGCGGGAAAACTTTGCGGTTTCTCCGCTTTTTTTGTACTTTTGCCCCGATTTGGTGTGCCCGATACGCCTCAAAGGAGGGTTAGGGTGCACAATTGGGCTATATAACCGAGAACAAAAAAAACAATCAATAATAATCATTAATAACTAAAAAAGTATGAAACAAAGATTACTTTATTACCTATTACTACTTACTCTGCTTGTCACAGGTAGTAGTAATTATGCGTGGGGAGCCGGATGGTCTGTTGATTTCAAATCCATCGGAAACACCTACAATCAAGACAAAGGTGCTGTTACACTATCCGAGGCAAGTGTTGCAACGATAAGTAATACTGACATGAGGACCATTACTTACAACAATGGAACAGCATTCAATGCGAATTTCGTTGTAGGTTCTAACACTTCTTGGCTGATAAGGAACAATAACAGAGGCCTTTATATGCAAGTAAATGGAACTCGTCAAATTGGCTGTTTGAATTGTACAAAAGGTCAGACGATAACAATGAATGTACTTAATGGCGAACCTACAGCAATTACCAATGTCACCCTCAAATCATCTGAGAACGGTATTTATGTATTTACCGTTAACGACAATGGAAATGTTAAATTCAATGTTTCAAGTTACTTTCGTATTAGCTCTATAGAGGTTGTGGACCCTTCCGCCAGCGAGGTAGATTACACAATTAAATATGTTGATGCCAATAGTACTGAGATAAAGGATCAAACAACAGATTCAGGTGAACCTGGCGCATCCATTTCATTATCAGATGCTGTAAAAGCAGCTATCTACGCTAATAATAAAAAATACATCTATGTTAGTGACGATGCTGAAGGTAAAACTATTGCTGCTAATGGTTCTACCGTTATCACGGTAACTTTCCGCGAGGCAGAAACATATACGGGAACTCTGAATCTGTATGCTGGAACAAATGCACTTGGAACTGCTTCAAACAGTGTCTTTGAGGGTGACAATCTGACTGTCTATCACAAGAAAGCATATCTGAAAGAAGGTGAGTGGTATACCATTGACCAAAATTCTGCTGAGCCTTATTATGGCAGGGTATTCAACAACATGACTGCAAACGGCAGTATAGACATTACTAGCTATGCCAAAAATGATAACATCTACGATTACTTTGAAATAGAAGATCTATCACCTTCTCATTCTTGGGCTGCTAACGGTGCTGTTCCAGGTCGTTATTCCAATGGTATGGCAAAACGATTGTATAAGCATAGTTACGTCGCCTTTGGATCACCAATTCCAGGAGTATATTCAGTAACATTGTGGGCAAGAAACCAATCGGGTACTCAGCAAGCAACCATTCCTGTATTTATCAAAGACGGTGAAAACGAGCCGACTGAAACTGGAAAATCGTTTGAGGAATGGGGAACAGCTGGCTTAGGTGAAAAGACCGTTACAGGAATCATTATTCCCAGTACCGGTTATTCATTCGTTCTAAACGATACTACGGAATGGAACTCCAACCTTGAAATGGACTATGTCTACATCACCCGCACAGGCGATATCCCCATGGACAAAGGCACATGGGCAGTTGACACGGTGACGACTGAGACAGGATGGTGCATCGGCGACAGCATCACAATAACGAAGACGGGAGGCGCGTTAATTAAGGACGGCGGTGCTCAATACATCGAATTTGAGAACGGCGGCACACTAACGCTGACATCAGAGAAGGAAGGCTACGGCTTCGAGACCATCAAGCTAAACGCCTCGATGCTGAACGCTACGGCTTCGACAGGCACACTGACAAACGGCGTATGGACGGGCAATGCCAACGAGGTGACGTTCACTTTTGCAGGCAGAAGCATCATCAACTCGCTGACCATCGGCACCTCTACACTGAAAGAACTAGAAGAGGCTGCCACCATCGCCGAGTTTAAGGCTGGAGCTACTGAGCAGGAGATGAAGCTGGACCTCACCAATACTGATTTCGAGGTGATCTTAGTGTCTGATGGCGACATATTCATTCAGGACGAGACTGGTGGCATCTCTACAAAAGTGGCCATCAACGGTGCTGCCGCTGGTAAGAAGTTGTCGGGATACCTGACTGGTTTCTACGATGCCTCAGCTACACAGTTGGCAAACGGCATACAGACGAACTACACCACTGCACACACCAGCGGCAACAACAGCGAGGCTACGGCCTACGTGCTAAACGTTGAGGATGCCAAGAACAGTGACAACCGCTTCCGCTTAGTGACACTGAAGGGCGTGGCCATCAGCGAAGAAGAAGGAAAATTCTATGCATCGGACAAGACGGGTGAGAAGATCCTTATTGAAGGCGCGCTCTTTGAGGACCTGGCCGACGTTATCGCCGACGGCAGTGTGCTCGCATCACTGACGGGTATCACAGGACAAGACGGTGATACGGACAACTGCATCATGCCGCGCAAGGCCGACGACATCGTCAGCGGACTCATCTGGCAGGCCAACAACCTGACGCTGGGCGACGACATACTATCATTAAACCTTACCAGCGGTGAGTCCCTTAAGAAACTGGGCGAGCTGGAGGCTGGCGACGAAGTACACATCGAACTGGCAGAACTGAGCATTCCTGAGGTTCTTACACCAATGTTTATTAATACCGCTTCAGGAAAGAACATCTACACCATCTACCTGAACCAGAGCAACCTGAACGAGGGTACCGTGAGCTTCCCCATCACCCAGGATGTGGTGAAGGACATCAACAAGCATGGTCTGACGATTGGTGCCGACGCCAAGGCTACGATCATCTACGTGGAGCCGGGCAAGTATGAGGCTGGCGACGATGACATCTGGCTGAGCAGCGAAGAGGCGCTTATCAACGGTCTGGCAATCGGTGAGGCCCACTTCGCCGACGTCCGCGAGGGCGACGTGCTGACGATGGAGTCTACCGCTGCAGGTGCTGCCATGACGGCAGGCGAGTCGGAGATTACTTCTGGTGAGGCTCTGACAAGCGCCCAGGCCGAAGCACTGCAGGGCGGTGCACTGAACATGAGCATCCCCACAACGGGACTGTCGAAGGTAAGCTTCGAGAAGATTGCTGTACGCGACGACATCTTCGCTGTTGAAGACAACGGGGACGGCACTTACGACAGCTTCGTAGAGGGCGAGAAGGTGACGGCCAACGGCATCATCATGACCTTCGGCGACAATGCCGAGGGCAACGAATATGTGTTCGCAGAGGTGTATCCCGATGTCAACAACTTCGGCTCTGCTACCGAGGGCAACAGCTTCATCTTTGAACCTACGAAGGACGGACAGCTCGAGATAACCCTCGATCCGGAGAACAACAAGATCTTCGTTTCCGAAGACGGTAAGACCATGAAGAACTTCAACGGCATCACAACCGTTAACAACAACATGATCTCGTTCCCCGTGGAGGCTACGAAGACCTACAAACTCTTTACTGGCGGAGGCGACATGCAGTTCTTCGGCTTCAAGTTCACACCGGCTGACCCGGATGCCAACAACATTGCTAAGGACATCGCCACCTTCAAGCTGCTGAGCGCCAACCCTGAGGGCGACACGCTGCTGCTGAAGGACGCCGTGGTGACCTACATTAGCGGTGACGACGTGTTTGTCGAGGATGCCAGCGGTGCTATCGACTTCTATCGTACGGAGATTCAGTTCTACGTCGGACAGAAGCTGAACGGCTACATCGTCGGTAAGAGCGACATCGTCAGCGAGAAGAACCCGCTGCCCGCACTGCTCCGCACTGACGCTACGAAGTATGGTCACTTCAAGGTGACGGAGAAGGTTACGCCCGAGCCCACAGTCATTGGAATGGAGGATACGGACGACTTAGCTAACGCTGCACGCTTCGTGAAGCTGGAAGACTTGAAGTTCACCCGCAACGCCCAGGGCTTCAGAGTCCTGAAAGACGGCGAGAACGAGATTCTCATTGAGGACCGCTTCGGCGTGTTCTACGAGCTTGACGACAACCTGCAGAGCATC
>Ga0310786_10004129_pt1 | contig 20387 bp, 15 predicted proteins | sample AusTroGonzalo_MG_FD_203881 | JGI IMG/M metagenome (GOLD analysis project Ga0310786, IMG submission 203881) | Bovine rumen microbial communities from tropical cattle in Woodstock, Queensland, Australia - Gonzalo_03 (v2) (version 2) | ecosystem: Host-associated > Mammals > Digestive system >... | reverse complement strand
TTCGTTAACTTCGATAACTTCAAAAAAAACGAATATGAGAAAGATTCTTTGCATTATTTCCGTCGCCCTGCTCGCGCTCACGGCATGCACGAGCAGCGACGACAACCCCGTCAGTCCTGATGCCGGCGAGACGTTCTCTATAGTGACACTCAATGTTGACGGACTGCCGGCATACATTGATGCCACCCTTATCGGCATGGGGGTAATGCCTCTCAATGTGAAAGGTCCGGGTGAGAAATACACAACGATCATCAGCCAGTATCTGGTTGAAAAGGACTTTGACTTTATCGCAGTCCAGGAAGATTTCGATTTTAACGCCCAACTTGACTCGAAACTGAAGGAAGGCTATCATCTGAGCGATACCTGGGGCGGTCCTGTTACGTTAGAAGCATATCTCGCAGGGGTTGAGCAGCCTGTGTCATCAGAAACGATACTGGCTGCCCTGGAAAAAGGAACGTTTTGCGTACATTCAGACGGTTGCAGGCTGTATTGGAAAAAGGATATTAGCGGCGCCCGCGTTGACAGTGTAAGCTGGAACAGCCGATTTGGCGATGTTGTCAGACCCTCACATATCAATCATGCCAATGACGAAATGCTGACCAAAGGCTTCCGGCGCTATGAGATGAAGTTGAAAGGCGGTACGGAGCTGGTGGTGTATGATATGCACATGGAAGCCAGTGACGATGAGACCGAGGCCACTGGCGAGGATGCTGTGGACCGCAGGTCACGTATGGCTCAGTATCGCGATTTGCGCGACCACATCATGAAGCATCTCGATAAACGTCCTATTGTTGTCGTCGGCGATATGAACAGCTATTATGAGCGCGACAGTGTGGAAATACAGTTCATCGATGAAATCAACAAATCAGGACGGGCTACAATCGGAGACGTATGGATAGAGTTAGAGCGCGGAGGCAAGTACCCGGCTCTGGAAAAGGGGGTTGTGATGCAGGATCTGGGTAGTAGAGGATGGTCTCGCAAGGGACAGGTCCTTGACAAGATATTCTACGTGAATCCTGTTGACGCTGTGAGGCGATTGAAGCCTATGAGCGTAACTGTTGATTCTGTGGGATATGTTCGCGAAGACGGCTGGACTCCACTTGGCGACCATTCACCGCTCAGTGCGGTTTTCTGCTTCGTAAAGTAATGTAAAGGCCCGGCCTCCGAGTATTTAAAGTAGACTCAGTAATAACAATTAAAACAACGCGAATATGAGAAAGATTCTTTGCATTATTTCCGTCGCCCTGCTCGCGCTCACGGCCTGCACGAGCAACGACGACAACCCGGCGACCAGCGACCTGGGCGTCAAAGAGAAAATCATGGGCAAGTGGATTGAGGTGGAGATCGACGGGCAGCCCGCACCGAACCGCGGCAATTCGGCCGTCACCTTCGTCTCGGCCACGAAGGCCTACTACAGCTCGTCGAGGCCTGACTACACGGAGACGCAACTGAAATGGAGCGCCCACCGCGAGTACGACGTCAAGATAGAGGGCAACACGGTGACCCTGACCGGCCATCCCGAGAGCGAGCCGGAGCTGACGGTGCAGGAGGACTTCATCATCACGTCGATCACCGCCACCGAGATGGTCTGCAAGTACAGGCATACCACTATCCGCGACGGCAAGGTCAGCGGACAGCCCGTGGAGAAGAACGCGCGGCTACAGAAGACCGACGTGGACTACCGCGAGGCCGTCGTCGGCACCTGGGAGGGCCAGACGTCGGAAGGGCTGAACGTGCGTTGGCAGATCAACGCCGACGGCACCTACGTGTACGCCCGGAAAGTGGGTAACGGTGGCTGGGAGACGATGGTCGACGAGTTCAACGAGTACTTCGCCGACGGCTACCTGTTCTGCGCCCGCTGGAAGAACTTCGCCGATGGCAAGGGCGAGCAGCGCCAGTGGTGGGAAATTGAGTCCATCCGCGACGGCGTGATGAAGTGGAAGGGCCTGAGCCGCAACGCCGACGGCCCCACATACGCCGAGACCGCCGAACTGAGGAAGGTGGCCGACATCGACCTCAGCGTCAGCGCAAGAATCATGGGCAAGTGGATGAAGAGCGAGCAGAACGGACAGCCGCTGCCCACGGACGGGAAGATGGTGTATACGTTCGTCTCGCCGACGAAGGCCTACATGAGCGCCTCGATCGACGCGAGCGCCGACGTGGGGACACACTGGGTGAGCCGGCTGGAGGCCGAGATGAGCATCAGCGGCAACAAGGTGTCGATGACGAGCTACTCAGAGGAGGGCGCGACGATGGTGGTCGATTACGTCGTCACGGCGATTGACGACGCCTCGTTCACGGCCAACCACAAGGTGACCATCACGCTCGGTGGCGCCGTGGTGTACGTGGTCGAGGACGTGCTGCGCTTCGTGAGGGTGACGGTCGATTACGCCCCGGCCATCCTCGGCACGTGGGAATGCCAGGAGATTACGGGCGGCGAGACCTACAACGACCCGAACGCGCGCCTGGAGTTCCTGGCCGACGGCACCTACAACTTCTACCGCAAGGACGAAGGCGGGCAGTGGCAGCCCGTGACGACGCGCGAGTTCCAGAACTACTTCGTGGACGGCTACCTCGTGAACACCCGCTGGAAGGACGCCGGCGCTGCCGAACAGCGTGAGTGGTGGGAAATCGCCTCTCTCGCCGACGGCCAAATGGAGTGGACCGCCCTGCGCAAGCGCCCCGACGGTACCACGTTCGTGCAAGGGACAAAGTGGAAGAGGATAAAGTAAACACGAATTTCCACAAATTAGTCTTGAATAGCTGGCGCAACAATTATATGATGAATTACATGGCAATTATATGTTTATAAATAAGACAACGCGATTATGAGAAAGATTTTTCAATCGGCGATAGCCGCCATCCTGATTTGCGGCCTGAGTGTGCTGACAGCGTGCAGCAACGATGATGAAACAATAGTGGTGCCCCCCGACCAGCCGGTGGTGCTGAACTGCGCGAAGCCCGACTACCTGACGGCGGGCGACAAGGTGGCGCTGATATCGCCATCGTACTTCACGCCAATGGAGAACGTGGAGAAGACCGCCGATGTGCTGCGCTCGTGGGGACTGCAGCCCGTCATCGGACCCAACGTGGGCAAGGTGGTGGACGGCCGCTATGCCGGCACCGTGGCCGAGCGCGTGAGCGACATCCGTTGGGCGCTCAGCGACCCCTCGATCAAGGCCATCATCTGCAACCGTGGCGGCTACGGCACCATACAGCTCATCGATCAGTTGACGCTGGCCGAGCTGAAGGCCTCGCCGAAATGGCTGGTGGGCTTCAGCGACATCTCGACGCTGCACGGCCTGCTGACGCGCGCCGGCGTGATGAGCATCCACGGCACCATGAGCTCGTTCCTGGCCAAGGGCGGCACTGATGCCACCAGCACGCTGATGCGCGACCTGCTCCTGGGGAAAGTGCCCCGCTACGAGCTGACTGCCCACAAGCAGAACATCACGGGCAAGGCCAGCGGCACGCTCGTTGGCGGCAACATCTGCACCTTTGCGCCCAACCTCGGCACGCAGGCCGACGCCACCAAGGGCAAAGACATCATCCTCTTCGTGGAGGAGGTGGAGGAGTCGATGCACAACATCGACCGCCAGATGCGAATCCTCCAGATGAACGGCGTGCTCGACCGCTGCAAGGGCATCGTCCTCGGCGAGTTCACCGACTGCGGCACCGAGTTCACCTACGAGAGCGTCGAGGCCATGCTCCACGAGATGCTGAAGGCCTATAACATCCCCGTGCTCTGCGGCTTCCCGGGCGGTCATGGCGACGTGAACTTGCCGCTCGTCATGGGTGCTCCCGTCACCATCGACGTGCGCTCTGACGGCGCCACCCTGCAGTTCAACATCGACGGCGAGCAGCAGCAGGTGAACACGGCCGACATCACCGCCCCCGCAACCCCCGCCGCCGTCCGCATGCGTCTGGCTGGAAAGATAGAGTAATATAATAAGGTGTAGAAAATTGATTGACCGACGATGAAGAAACTCTGTCATTACATTTCGGAAAAAGGCTGTATGGAACATGCCGTTCAACGGTATGACCGTAGCGCTGCACACGCAGACAGACCTGCTGCTGAAGAACCCATCGACCCGTCAACTGATTCGCGAGCAGATGATGGAGGTGGTCAGTACTGCTCAGCACTTGGGCGTGAAGAACCTTGATGAATCGTTTGTCGACAAGATGATTGAGATGACCGATGCGATGACGCCCTATTCGCCGTCCATGCGACTGGACTACGACTTCCATCGACGCATGGAGATATACTATCTCTACACCCGTCCCCTGGAGATTGCCCGCGCGGCTGGCTGCCCGATGCCGAAGCTGGAGATGCTGGAGGCAGAGCTGCGGTTCCTGGAGGCCTGACGTGCAAAAGTAGAAACGAAAAAGTGGCTGGTGTTTGTGCACCAGCCACTTTGCGTTATAGGGAATAAGTGACAGATTACTTATTCAAAGGATCAGAGATGTAATTTGCATAGAGCGTAATCACGTTTGTGGGCTCATCCTCGTCGGTCAGAGTCAGTATTGAAGGCTCCTTCGGATTATCGGCTGTAATCTTGAAGACACGAACCTTCTGGGCAGCACTTGTGGTGCAGCCGAACGGAACAATGAAGTAGTGGAAGTATGCGTTATTCACATACCAGTCGCCATTGCTCTTGTTACCCTTTGCATTGTAACCCATCATTATCTCGTCGTCGGACTTGATCTGGTAGCTGAAGCCCAGCACACCTGCATAGCCACCGCTATTGAAGGAAGCACCCCAATAGTTGCCGAAGCTTGCAGCCCAGCTTGGGATAGCGGCACCGAATGCGAAGTACTGCAGCTGCTCGCCAAGGCTTGGCATGATCTGCTGCTTGACAGCGTTCCAATAAGGAGCTGCGAACTCACCCATGCTGCTGAGTGATACGAACCAGTAGTTCTCGACAAAGATCTCAGCTACTGACGGATAGATCACGTTCAGCGTGATGTTGGCATTGTTGGATGCGGGGAACACATCAGCGCCCTCTACATAATTGAAGCCGTCGATGGTCTGGCCCTTGATGGTGATAGGCTCATAGAACTTGTAGCCCTGTGGGGTGATGATGTAAGAAGCAGTTACCTCATACTCTTCACCGTCTTCCTCGTAGCTCATGTTGAGTGTTCGATTCGACTTCTGGGCAATGATCTCCTCACCGCCGATATGGATGCCGTACTTCTTGGCGTTCATGCCTTCCTCGACATCCCAGATGCCACTGAGATAAGCTTCCCAGTCGCTGGTGGGCATGGGGGTCATGACGATCTTGTTGCCGGTCTTCTTACCCTTCAGCACTACTTCCTCAGCCGTTGCCTTCAGGATAGAGAAGTCGAAGTCGCCGTCCCAACCGGTGCCCTCGCTGCCGCCAATGGGAGCAGAGGGGTCAGAGAAAGCGTGGAACTCAGGGTTGAAAGAGTCGAACGTGAGCACGATACCTGCACTCTGTGTGACAGAGTAGAGACTGGTGTAGATAGTGTCGCCATAGACCTCGCCCATGATTTCTACCTTTCCGTCGGTCTTGAAACGGGCAATCACGTTATAGCCGCCATACGACTGCTGGCTGTCGGGAAAATACTGCATCAGCCATCCGTTAGCAGCACTGGTGAGCACCTGGACATCTGCAGCGATGGCTGCATCGGCACGGTTGGCCGAGCTGTCGCTGAAGAAATCATCCTGCTCGATGGTACACGAAGCCATCATCACGGCTGTGACCATTGCTATCAGAAAATATATCTTTTTCATGTACTTACAATATTAGTTGAGTGACTTTAAATCAAGTTTTCCTTCTGCTACCTCCTGCTGACGGCGCTGAACAATCTTGTGCAGCTCTTCGAGGTTGATGCCCCAAGAACCCTTCAGATAGTCCTTCACCATGGCCAACTTCTGCAGGATCTTGTTGTAGCCGGTGTAGTCGTACATAATCTCCTTCTCATACACGGGCACGGGATACTTCCAGTACTCGGGAACGGGGTTGCCATCCTTGTCGTAGACGATTTCGCCCTCGTCGGTGGTCTGGTAGATGATGTTACCCTCGTTGTCGGTCATCGGGATGCGGTTACCCTCTTCGTCGGTCATGAAGATGTAGTTGCCATTCTCATCGGTAGCCCAGACGTAGTTGCCATTGGCGTCGCGCTGGTAGATGATACGGCCGTTGCTGTCGCGAGCGGGTACGGGATTGCCCTTGGCATCAGTAACGATGACAGGCTCACCGGTCTTCGGGTCGATCTCGTAAACGGGGTCGCCGTTCTCGTCGGTCACCATCACGATACTCTGATCGAGCAGATCTGCCCAGGCCTCATCACTCATGGTGATGTAGAAGGCAATGGTCTGTACGAAGTCTTCCTGAGTCTCTGAGCTGGCGTAGTTGTTAACAAAACCCATAGCCAGAGCCTCCTCATCGCTGAGGTTCACCCAAGAGCTCGACTGGTAGTCGGCCTTTGAGATCTCGTTGAAGTCGGTGGGGTAGTTCTTCGTCTGGTGCAGGATGTGAGCAAACTCGTGGTGCATAGTATTGAAGAACCAGTAGTTCAGGAACTCCATGTCGATGTTATCGGGATCGATGCTGTTCACATTGTAGAGCACAATCTTCATACCACCCTCAGCGGTACCGAGCACCACGCCACCATTGGAGTTGTAGGCCACGGAACCGATCAGGTTCAGCACTTTCGGCGCATAGGTGCGGATGAAGTCTCTGCCCATGAGCTCCTCGTATGACTCCAGCCAGAGATACTTGGTGAGCTTGGCCAGAGCGATGGACTTGTCGTAGTCGGCAGGAGCCAGGTTCTTCGAAACATCCGACTCCTTGTACTCGAAGCGGTACTTGAAGTCAATATTGTAAGGCTCGACATAGTTCTTCTGAAGCCAAGTGTCGAACTCGGTCTTCGGTGTCTGAGAACCTTTGTCGAAAATGCTCGTTGAGTCAAGGGCGTCCTCACTGCAGGCAGCCAACATCAGGGCTGCAACACTAAGAATAAAATATTTAATTTTCATATTCAGTCCTCCTTTTAATTAGTCGTTACGGGGATTAGCCTCCAAACCAGCATCAATCACGTCGTTAGGCAGCTGGAAGGCGCGACGGGGATCGTCCTTCAGCAGTACGTCGGCAGCCAGACCTTCGCGATTGTGTGCAATCTCGATACCCCAGCGCTTCACATCCATCCAGCGCAGACCTTCCTGAATGGTCTGGCAGCGGCGCATGTGAAGGATACAGTGGATAAAGTTCTCCTGGGTGTCGCCGGCAAGGGCGAAGCCCAGCGGATTGAGGCGCTTCTTGGGCGAACCCAGAGCATCGGTGTCAGCACTGGCAGGGATAGGCTTCTGGTTTTCGTCTTCCATGTAAGGCATTTCCTTATAGATGTTGACCACCTGATCCTCGGTCACCTGAATACTCTTGCGTGAGTTGTATCTCAGCCAGAGGTTGATGTCGGCCAGGGCATTGGTGTAGTCCTGCTTCATGGCGTAAGCCTCTGCACGGGTGAGCACCACTTCGCCAGCATCGAGACGGACGATGGCGTTACGGCGATAACCGATACCGTTGACCTTGTCGGTGTACTGGAAGTAACCGTAGTACTTAGAGATAGACAGCTTCTCGGTGTAGCCCCAGCAAGAGTGTGAGAGCCACAGGTCGGTAGCTGAGTTGTACTTACCCCAGATACCATCGGTACGATAGGTCTCCTTCTTGGCAATAGCCGGCTGGTTGTGACCATAGCGGCGACCCAGGTTGTACGGGCCAATCCAATATACCATGCTGGAGTAGGCGGTCTCGATGAGCAGGTTACAAGCCTCGCTGGCAGCGATGTACTGGTTGCAACGAGCCTCGAAGTTTGATGCCATCTCACCGGCCAGGTATGCCCAGTCGCGCATCATCTTGTCAGGAGCAGAGCCCAGTGACTGCGTAGCGCAACGGATGGCCTCGTCCCACTTCTGATAGTACAGATAGAAACGAGAAGCGAAAGCGTAGGCAGCAGACTTGTTGAAGTGATACTTGGGAACGCTGTAAATGTTGTCGTCGATGAGGGGCAGACCTTCCTGCAGGTCCTTATCGATGTTGGCATAGAGCTCGGCCAAAGTGCCACGTACATACTGTGGGTTCAGCTCTGTCTCAGGAGCCAGGGGATAAGGCAGGCCGAGGTCTTTGTCGGCTGTCTCAGGGTTATAAGCCAGACAGAAGATGTTAGCCAGCTGGAACATAGCCCATGAACGGCAGAGGAGTGCCTCACCGCGCTGAGCCTGCAGCTCGGCGGTGTTGCCCATCTCGTCGATAGCGGCCAGTGCCTGGTTGGCTGTAGCTACAGCACCATAGCAGGCATCCCAGAATGATTTGGGTGAATCGTTACCTTCGGTAGTAATGGGCTTCCAGAGATAAGACTCTTCCTGCATACGGTCGTCATAAGTATAAAGGGAACCGTTGTCCATGGCATTGTCGGATGCCATTTCGGCCATGACAATGCTGTTATGCGAGGCATAGGCGGAAGTCAGAAGGAGATTCACCTTCTCGACGGTGTTCACCTCGGCGCGCTTATCGGGCATCTTATCGAGGAAATCGTCGCATGAGGTGAGTGCCAGCCCCACAGCAATGATTGATAATCCTAAATATTTATTCATATTCTTATATTCGCTTTAATTGATATTGTTTCTTCTATTAGATGCCCAGACGGACTGTCAGCGTGAACTGCTTAGGCATAGGCGCTGCCACACCACCGGTGTTGAAGAATTCCGGATCCTGGCCGTTCAGCTTCTTGTCGGCATAGATCAGGAAGAGGTTCGTGGCCTGCAACTTCAGTGAAGCATTGGTCAGGCTGAAGGGCTTCAACCATGCAGCAGGGAAGTCGTAGCTCAGTGAGATTTCCTTCATGCGGATGAAGTCACCCTTGGCGATACGCTCGGTAGAGTAGTTGTAAGCATTGTAAGCATACGACAGGTCGCGGTCTAACTGGTTCAGACGCTTGTCGGCAATCACAGGGATATTGGTGGTAGCCTCATCGCCCTGAACGGTCCAACGGTTCTTGAACTCACGCGGCATAGAAGCCAGGTCGCTGTAGCTCTTCTTGAAGGCGGGATCGAGACGGACCACGTTGCCGAATGCGTAAGTGATGAACACGTTCAGCTTGAAGCCCTTGTACTGGAAGAGGTTACCCAGTGATCCGGTGATGGTGGGATCGGTGGGTCCTTCATATACCAGGTGATCTTTGTGCTCACGATCCTGGAAGTAGATGTCGCTGGTGGTGAGTTCGCCATCCTCGTTGATGAAGGTGGGGATACCGTCCTCATTCAGTCCCTGGAAGTCCATAGAGAACAGTGAACGTACGGGATAGCCCTCCATGGTGAAACCAGTATTGGTGATCATGTCGATCACACGAGCTCTGGATTCCATCTCGGTCACGGTGTTCTTGCTGTGTGAGAAAATGAAGTCGGTGTTCCACTTGAAGTCCTTGCCAACGATGTTTCTGGTAGAGATAGAGAGCTCCTCACCATGAGAACGCATCGAAGCTACGTTACCATACTTGGAAATCTGACCACCGATACCCATGGTGTTGATGATACCAATCAGGTCGTAGTTGTTACGGCGATACCAGTCGAAACCGATGTTGATGCGGTTGTCGAGGAATCCGATTTCAGCACCGAGGTTCAGCTCGTGCTTCTTCTCGTAGGTCAGCTCTGAGTTCTCCAGGTCGTCGATTTCAAGTGCAGACTCGTTCACGTTGGCAAACGGACGCCAGGGGTTCACACTCTTGATGACTACGTGAGAGTTACTGATGCTGGCAGGACCACGGTCACCAGTCAGTGAGTAAGAAGCCTTCAGGGTCAGGTTAGACACTGTGGGACGCAGTGACTCGAACCAAGGCTCCTCGTGTGCGTTCCAGGCACCTGACACGTTCCATGTAGGCAGCCAACGGGCTGAACGGCTCTTACCCAGCTTGTTGGTACCTTCGTAACGTATGGTACCGTTGATGGTGTAGCGGCCATTCCATGAATAGGTGGCGTTGGCGAAGAAAGCGGTAGAACGAACATAAGTGTCAGTAATGGTGAAGTAGTCGGTACCTTCCTCCTGAGCCTGCTTGAAGAAGCGATAGTCGTAAGAAGCCAACATACCATTCTCATACTGCATACCAACACCCTGATACCAAGTCTTACGACGGTCAACAGAGTTCACTTCCATACCACCGAAGAGGTTGACAATGTGAACATCGTTGAAGACATCGTTATAGTTGGCTGTTGCACGGAAGTCCCAGCTGTTCATGCGGTTACGTGTGTCGCGGGTGAAACCACCGGTAGGCAGCACGCTCACGGGCAGTGAGTTGGCATTGTCGGGATCGGTGTAGAGCCAGGGGTTGTTGTCACGCATGGTGGCATCGTCCATAGCACGATAGGCCATGGCCTGGTTTGAATTGTCCTGAATCTCGTGGCTGATGGTGCTCAGGGCGAACTTGTAAGAAGCCAGGGCAGAGAGCTCTACCTTAGTGATGGGCTTATATTTCAGTTCAGCCTGTACCTTCAGGTCGACCACGTCGAGATCCATGTAGTTGTTGTTCAACTCGTTCAGAATGTTGAACGGTGCATAGTTGCGTACATAGAAGGCATTAGGATCCAATGCACGCGAGGTGTTCATAGAGTAGCTGTAGGGGTTGATATCGAAGTCACGCTTCACCTCACCAGATACCACGTCGATGCTCTGTCCGAGGGTACCAGGGGCGTTCTGCTTACGATAAGAACTGTTACCAATCAGGTTCAGGCTGACCTTCTTTGAAATGTTATACAGGGCATTGATGTTGGCTGTATAACGGTTGGTCTTTGACTGCTTGTACCATCCTGGATCGTTCATGATAGAGAACGAAGTATAATACTGTGCTTTCTCAGTACCAGAAGACAGTGAAATGGCGTGGTTCATAGAGATAGCGTTCGAGAACAACTCGTCGAACCAGTCGGTGTTACGCATTTCTGCCTCGCGCAGGTACTGGTTCTTGGCCTCTTCTGTATTGGCCAGAGCGAAAGTACCGGTCTTGGGGTCGTACGTATTAATAAGGTGGTACATCTTACCATAGACACCACTGTCGGATGCGCGATAGACATCTGAGAAGTTCAGATAACCGGCACGCTCCATCTCACGGTAGACAGACATCTGCTCCTGAGAGTTCATGATGTTATAGTTGGCGTAGCTGGGCTTCAGGCGCATGGTGAACTCACCGGTATAGCTGATCTTGTTAGAACCGGCCTTACCTTTCTTGGTGGTCACAACGATCACACCTGCCATTGCGCGGGCACCGTAGATAGAAGTAGCACTACCGTCCTTCAGGATCTGGAACGACTCGATATCGTCGGCGTTCAGACCAGCGATGGCGCTGGAAATCAGCGTCTCGGCGTTACCACTCGACAGATCGTCGGCATCCACTTCAGCCACATCCTCCATGATTACACCGTCGACCACCCAGAGGGGTTTAGATGAACCATAGATAGAGGTGGCACCACGCACGCGGATCTTCGGGGCGGTACCGAATGTACCTGATACGTTCTGTACAGACACACCGGCTACACGACCTTCCAGTGAGCGTGAGATATCAGCCACACCGTCGATCTTGGCTTTTTCGGCAGAAATCTTGGCAGTAGCACCTGTAAACATGCGCTTGTCCATTTTCTGCATACCCGTTACCACGACTTCGTCCAGCGACTGGCCGTCAGAAACCAAAGCTACTCGCATGCCATTCTGGGCATTGAGTGTTTGGGTCTTCATGCCAATGTAACTGATGACGATCTTCTTCCCTTCGGGTACTGAGAGGGAGAACTGTCCGTTCATGTCGGTCACGACACCCGTCTTAGAGCCTTGGACAACTACCGAGGCTCCGATGATGGGCTCGCCGTCTTCCTGAGAGATGACGGTTCCCGTAACCTTCGTTTGTGCCAATGCCAATCCCACATACAGGAAAAGGCTGGCGAGAATCAAACTAAGTCTTTTCATCATAAATTTGGTTATTAATTAAGTTAAATTTGAACACACATTAGGGTGCAAAGGTAGTTAAATTTTTCCTAAAAAACAAATAATTTTATAAAAATGTGTTTTTTTTGCACCAAATTAGGCCTCCTTCGGGTGATATTTACTACTTTTGCAATGATTTTGAGTGATATTTTAACATTTTGCTTGTATGAAACAGAGGCAATTTACATTCTGGTCTTGTCTGGTGGCGACGGTGATGCTGTTGGCGGGATGTCTACAGGATAAAGTCGGGGGCGTGAGGATTTATTCTGAGCCTTCTGCTGAATTGTATTCGATTCCTGACCAGACGGGTATGTTCCTGTTTCATTCCAGCGGTCCTTGGAAGGCTTCCTGTACGGAGCCTTGGCTGCAAGTGCTGAAGGAGTCGGGTCCAGGAGGTACGGACACCCTGAAAGTGATGACTACGCAGAAGAATCTGACAGGTGAAGAGCGCACGGCTATTGTTACGCTGCTGGCGGATGGTGAGATGCGTACGGTGGAGGTCAAGCAGCGTGACGAATATGCAGAGTGGGATCAGGAGGAATTCAGCCTGCCTGCAGAGGGTGGCATGATGGAGGTGGGTTTCAGGACGAATGCCACCGACAGCCTGCAGCTTTATGTCACGAGCCAACTGTTCCAATACTTGGTGGATACCCGTAAGAAAGACTCCACAAACACAGAGACTCGGGCTGAACGCAAAGAGGGTAAGGGCACTCTGAATTGGATGCGCGTTCTGCCGAATACCGACACAGTTCCCCGTAAGGGCTATTTCTATTTGGCTATCGGCGTTGGTGAGAATCGTCATGTAAGCCTCGACACCCTGCATTTTTATCAGGATGCCGCAGTATCTGATTCCCTGATTTCAGAGAATCCCTAAATTCCGGTTATCTTCGCTGTTTGAAGAATTCCTGCATCAGCTGGCGGCATTCTTCTTCCAGGACTCCCCCCACAATGGTGGCTTTGGGGTGCATGGCCTGAGGTGCATATTCATGATAACCCCGCTTTTCGTCGGGGCAGCCATAGACGATGCGGGGGATCTGCGCCCAGCCGATGGCACCTGCACACATCACACAAGGCTCAACGGTGACGTAGAGCGTGCAATCGGTGAGATATTTGCCACCTAACAGGTTGGCTGCCGAGGTGATGGCCTGCATCTCAGCATGGGCTGTTACATCGCAAAGTGTTTCTGTCAGGTTGTGGCTGCGGGCGATGATGCGGTCCTTGCATACCACTACGGCACCGATGGGAATCTCACCTGCCTTATATGCCATCCGGGCCTCGTCGAGCGCCCGCTGCATGTAGAATTCGTCTTTTTTCTGTTGTTCTTGCTCAATCATGGTGCAAATATATAAAATAATTATGAATTATGAATTATGAATTATGAATTATTTCGTATCTTTGCAAACGGATTATGGATTTTAAGTTGATTCATATCGAGGAAACGGATTCCACCAACCGCTGGCTGCGGGATTATTTGGCATCGGACAAACACGGACTTGCGCGGACTTCTTCTGTCCGAGTTAGTCCGAGCTCGTCTGATGCAATAATAGCTGTGGCAGAGTATCAGACAGCGGGGAAGGGTTGTGGCACGAACAGCTGGGAGAGCGAACGGGGGAAGAATCTGACGTTCTCGATGCTGATTCATCCGGATGGACTGTCCGCGAATGAGCAGTTTCATATCACGGAAGTGGTGTCAGTGGCGCTCTGCGAGACTTTGGAGGCCTATATTAATAATAAGGTGGAAATCAAATGGCCGAACGATATCTATGTGGGTGATCGGAAAATCTGTGGGATCCTGATCGAGAACCGTCTGCAGGGCTCAACTATCAAGGACTGTATCATCGGTATCGGCCTGAATGTGAATCAGCGCGTGTTCCGGAGCGATGCCCCAAATCCCGTCTCGATGTATCAGCTAATGGGGCAAGAGACGGATCGCGATGCGTTGCTGAAGGATTTCCTCGAAGCCTTTGAACGGATATCCCAAAGCAAGACAACCAGTCGTGACTACCGGGAAAGACTCTATCGGAAAGAACAGATGGCGATCTATGAGGATCAGCGAGGATGGTTTAAGGCGAGGCTCACGGATGTGCAGCCCGACGGCAGACTGGTCCTTGTGGATGAAACGGGCCGGGAGCGGATCTATGCTTTTAAGGAGGTTCAGTTCGTGATAAAATCGCCAAATGATTAAATTGAAAAATAAATTGTCTAATTGTAAATAGTAAAATTGTAAATGACCATGAGATTTAAGCGAATTCTATTGAAGCTGTCGGGCGAGAGCCTGATGGGAAAGCAGGGTCACGGTATCGACCCTGAGCGTCTGGGTGATTATGCCCGTCAGATTAAGGAAGTGTCGGAGATGGGTGTCCAGATCGGTATTGTGATCGGTGGCGGTAACATCTTCCGCGGCCTGAGTGGTGCCAAGAAGGGCTTCGACCGTGTAAAGGGCGACCAGATGGGTATGTGTGCTACGGTGATCAACTCGCTGGCATTGAGCAGTGCCCTTGATGCTGAAGGTGTGAAGAACAAGGTGCTGACGGCTATCCGCATGGAGCCTATCGGTGAGTTCTATAGCAAGTGGAAGGCTATCGAGGCAATGGAGGCCGGCTATGTGTGCATCTTCTCAGCAGGTACGGGGCAGCCATATTTCACTACGGATACCGGTTCGAGTCTGCGTGGTGTGGAGATTGAGGCTGATGTGATGCTGAAGGGAACGCGTGTGGACGGTGTCTATACCGCTGACCCCGAGAAGGATCCCACAGCAACGAAGTTCGAGGATATATCGTATCAGGAAGTACTCAACCGCGGTCTGAAGGTGATGGATCTCTCGGCTGTCTGCATGTGCCAAGACAACAATCTGCCTATCTACGTCTTTAATATGGACGTAGTCGGAAATCTGAAGAAGGTGATGGATGGTGAGCCTATCGGCACGCTGGTTCACCCTTAGACCTCTTAAACCTCTTCGAACTCGACGTATTCGCCGTCGTCGTGACTGAAGATCTTCTTGTCAGTCTCGCGTTCGTCGATAATCGTTACACCACTGCTCGTCGTTGTCTTGCGGGTAGTGGTTTTTTGTGATTGTTGATGGGTTTGATGGGTTTTGTGGGTCTGCTGGGAGCCGCTATCGCTGCTCTTGAAATAGTCGTCGCCAAAAGGATTCTTCTCTTTCTGCTCCTTGCGCTTTTGGTTCAGTTCCCACTGGTCTTGTGCAGCCTTGCGCATCTGACGAAAGCCTTTATAAGAGAAATTGATGACTACCAGAATGATGATGGCGAGGGCTATCAAGCCGAAAATGATGAGGCCGATGATGAATTTGATCATAATAGGTTTTTAGTTTGTTTTACTTTTCTTGGTTGTGATAATGGATAAAATAATGTACCATGCAATGATAGCTGCAAGACCGCTGACACCTAAGAAGAGCAGCAGGGGTATGCACGAGAGGATAAAAATGTATTTGATTTCATTGCCCTTCCAGCCCCAGGTCTTGAACTTGAGGGCGAACATGGGTATTTCGGCTATGAGAAGCCAGCAGCTGATGAAGGTTCCTACGAGGATGATGTAAGGAAGTGAAGAGTGAAGAGTGAAGAGTGAATAGCCTTCACTCCAGTCTTGTAAGCCGACGATGAGGGAACCCCAGAAGAGGGCGTTGGCAGGGGTGGGGAGTCCGATGAATCCCAAAGCTTGTCGCTCGTCGAGGTTGAATTTTGCCAGTCGTAATGCAGAGAAGGCTGCCATGATGAAAGCGAGGAAGGGAATAACGGGCCAATGGATATGGAACGAGCAGAGATAGTCGAACACAATGGCAGAGGGAGCAAAACCAAAGGTGATATCGTCAGCCAGTGAGTCGAGTTCCTTTCCGATAGGGGAGGATACATGCAGCAGACGGGCCACCATACCGTCGAAGAAATCGAATACCGCACCAATCACGATAAACAGCAAAGCCAGCTTGGCATCGCCCATGAAAGCAAAATACGTTGCAATGCAGCCAGAAATCAGGTTGCAACAGGTAATCGTATTTGGAATATGCTTCTTCAAACTATGAACTATGAATTATGAACTATGAACTATTTCATCTTCGCAATGACGGTCTGGTCGCCTGTGGTGGGCTGTCCCAAAGTGACACAGGGCTTCGCCGTCAAGGGCAGGAAGACATCTACACGCGAGCCAAGTTTGATGAATCCTAAGTGCTCATCGATATAGCACTCCTCACCTGCCTTGGCGTAAGTCACGATACGACGGGCTAGGGCTCCTGCTATCTGACGCACCAGCACATCTTCGCCGTCGGGGGTGGTAATCATGATGTCAGCATGCTCGTTCTCCTCGCTGGCCTTGGGGAGCCACGCCTTGTGGTAATTGCCATTCTGATGGTGAACGAACTTCACCTTGCCGTCGATGGGGAACCAGTTGGCATGCACGTTCAGCGGACTCATAAAGATAGAGATCATCAGGCGTTTGTCGTGGAAATACTCGTTTTCCTCGGCTTCTTCCACCACCACAATCTTGCCGTCGGCTGGCGCCACGACCAATTTGTCGGTATCACCATTGTAATATCGGATAGGACAACGATAGAAGTTGAGTGCCATAAACCAGGCAGCACCGAAGATGATGATAAAGATCCAAAAAGGTATGGTGGTGCTGAAGGAATACCAGAGCAGATAGGCGATGCCGATGATGGCCAAAGCGCTCCACGTGAGTTCATGAGTACCTTCACGGTGAATCCTGATTTTCTTCAGTTTCTTGATTCTTTCTCCCATTATTTAATTAGGTGTCGTTATTAATTTGCGTGCAAAGGTACAACTTTTTAACGTAAGTTACAAATTTTTCTGCCATTTCTTTTGGTATTCTCAAGTTTTAGCCGTAACTTTGCCATCTGCCAAAAGGCATTTTCTCAAGAAATATGGAAGATTTCATACATCTGCACGTACATACCTATTATTCAATTCTCGATGGACAGTCGAGTATTCAACGACTTGTGGATAAGGCTGTTAAGGACGGCATGCGAGGCATGGCGATAACGGATCACGGCGACATGTTCGGTATTAAAGAATTTCACGACATTTGTATTGGCGTGAATAAGAAACGTGCGAAAGAGGGTCTTGAACCTTTCAAGCCTATCTTCGGTTGTGAGATGTATGTAGCCCGTCGCGGCGACAAGAATCTGCGTGAGACCAAGGAAGACCTCGGTGGCTATCACCTCATCGTATTGGCGAAGAATGCCAACGGCTATAAGAATCTGATTAAGCTCGTCAGCAACTCATGGGTCGACGGCTTCTATAACCGTCCGCGTACAGACCATATGGAACTCGAGAAATACCATGAGGACCTGATTGTCTGTTCTGCATGTATCGCCGGTGAGGTGCCAGCAAAGATTCTGAAGGGCGATATTGCCGGTGCCCGTGAGTCCATCGAATGGCATAAGCGGCTCTGGGGCGACGATTATTATCTGGAGCTACAGCGTCATGAGGTGACTGATCCTCTGCAGAGGGCCAATCGCGAGACCTTCCCCCTGCAGCAGCAGGCCAATAAGGTCCTGATTGAACTGGCCAAGGAATATGGTATCAAACTGATATGTACCAATGATGCCCATTTCGTGGATAAGGAGAATGCTGAAGCCCACGACCATCTGCTCTGTCTCTCTACAGGAAAGGACCTCGACGATCCTACGCGTATGCTCTACTCCAAGCAGGAGTGGTTTAAGACGCGTCAGGAGATGAACGATATCTTCAGCGATGTGCCTGAGGCCTTGTCGAATACCCTCGAGATTTTGGATAAGGTAGAGGTATACAGCCTCGACAATGACCCTATTATGCCTTTTTTCCCCATACCCGAGGAATTTGGTACGGAAGAAGAGTGGCGCCAGAAGTTCACTGAGCAGCAACTTTACGATGAGTTTACGTCTGATGAAAACGGCGAGAACCAACTTCCTCCGGAAGAAGGCGAGAAGAAAATCAAGAAGCTCGGCGGCTATGACAAGATCTATCGCATCAAGTTTGAGGCCGATTATCTGGCGAAACTCGCCTATGAGGGAGCTATAAGGCGCTATGGAGAGCCTCTCCCTGCAGAAGTACTGGAGCGCGTGAAGTTCGAACTGCATATCATGAAGACGATGGGTTTCCCAGGCTACTTCCTGATTGTGCAGGATTTCATCAACTCTGCCCGCGACGAATTAGGTGTGATGGTGGGGCCTGGTCGTGGCTCTGCTGCTGGTAGCGTGGTGGCCTATTGCCTAGGAATTACGAAGATCGATCCTTTGAAGTACGATCTGCTGTTTGAGCGTTTCCTCAACCCAGACCGTATCTCACTGCCGGATATCGATACCGACTTCGACGATGACGGACGAGGCAAGGTGCTGAAATGGGTGGAGGATAAATATGGTCATGAGAACTGTGCCCATATCATTACCTACGCCACTATGGCCACGAAAAACTCCATCAAGGATGTGGCCCGTGTCGAGAAACTGCCGCTGGCCGAATCGAATGCTTTGTGTAAGGCCATCCCCGATCGTCTGCCTGATGTTGACGGCAAGACGCCAAAGATGAACCTCACCAATGCTATCAAGGCAGTAAGGGAGCTTCAGGAGGCTGAGGCATCCAGCAATCCGCAGTTGGCCAACACCATCAAATATGCCAAGATGCTCGAAGGCACGGTGCGAGGCACGGGTATCCACGCCTGTGGTTTCATCATCTGCCGTGACCCGATTTCTGATCATGTGCCTGTGTCAACAGCTGACGACCCTGACTTTAAGGGTACCAAAACCAATTGTACGCAGTATGATGGTCACGTCATTGAGTCGACGGGCTTGATCAAGATGGACTTCTTAGGCCTGAAGACACTCTCGGAGTTGAAGGAGGCCTGTGCCAATATCAAACGTACACGAGGCATTGACATCGACCTCGATACTATTCCCATTGATGATGCCAAGACCTATGAGCTCTATCAGCAGGGACGCACCGTGGGCACCTTCCAGTTTGAGTCGCAGGGCATGCAGAAATATCTGCGCGAGCTGAAACCCACCGTGTTCGAGGACCTCATTGCTATGAATGCGCTCTACCGTCCAGGACCTATGAGCTATATCCCTCAGTTTATCCGTCGTAAGCATGGCGAAGAGCCGATAACTTACGATATCCCTATCATGGAGAAATATCTGAAGGATACCTACGGCATTACTGTATATCAGGAGCAGGTGATGTTGCTGTCACGTCTGCTGGCAGATTTCACCCGTGGTGAGAGTGATGCACTGCGTAAGGCAATGGGTAAGAAGAAAAAGGATATCGTTGATGCCATGAAACCCAAGTTTATCGAGGGTGGCAAGAAGAACGGGCATGATCCAAAGATCCTCGACAAGATTTGGGGCGATTGGGAAGCATTTGCTTCCTACGCCTTCAACAAGTCGCACGCCGCCTGTTACTCATGGGTGGCCTATCAGACTGCTTACCTCAAAGCCAACTATCCTGCAGAGTTCATGGCAGCCATCATGAGCCGACGCCGTGATCAGATTACTGAAATCACTAAGCTCATGGACGAATGCAAGTCGATGGGTATCGCAACTTTGGGACCTGATGTCAACGAGTCGTATGAGAAGTTCGGTGTGAACCATCATGGTGAGATTCGTTTCGGCTTAGGCGCTATCAAGGGGATGGGTGACTCTGCTGCCCTCGCCATCATCGAGGAGCGTGAAAAGAATGGACCTTTTAAGGACATCTACGACTTCGCCCAGCGTGTCAGCTTCTCATCTGTCAACCGCAAGGCCTACGAGAGTCTGGCGCTGAGTGGGGGCTTCGACAGTTTCGGCATCCGTCGCGAGGATTACTTCGCCACGAATGCCAAGGGCGAGATGTTCCTCGATACGCTTGTGCGTTATGGTCAGACGTATCAACAGGAAAAGGCTGAGATGCAGAACTCTCTCTTTGGTATGTTTGGCGACGGGGTTGAGATAGCCCAGCCGCCTGTGCCGAAGAATGATGTGCGCTGGAGTGATATCGAACGTCTGAATAAAGAGCGTGACCTGGTGGGAATCTATCTCTCTGCCCATCCACTTAACGAGTTTAAGATCGTTATCGACAACTTGTGCAACACCAGTTGTTCAGAACTGACGGATATCGGCAGTGTCAACGATCGTGAGGATGTGGCGTTAGGCGGCATCGTAACAGCTGTCAGAACTGGCTTTACCAAAAATGGCAAACCCTTTGGTATCGTTACCCTCGAGGATTTCGATGGCTCTGGAGAGCTGCCTCTCTTCGGTGAGAACTGGGGTCAGTACAGTGGTATGTTCTCGATAGGAGCTTCTGTCTATGTAGTGGGCAAGATACGCGCTCGTTTTCAATACAACAATGATGGTCCTAAGGAGCTGAAGGTGAGCCGGGTAGAATATCTGCAGACGGTCAAGGAGAATGCCATCGACCGCATCAC
>Ga0310786_10004127_pt1 | contig 20390 bp, 16 predicted proteins | sample AusTroGonzalo_MG_FD_203881 | JGI IMG/M metagenome (GOLD analysis project Ga0310786, IMG submission 203881) | Bovine rumen microbial communities from tropical cattle in Woodstock, Queensland, Australia - Gonzalo_03 (v2) (version 2) | ecosystem: Host-associated > Mammals > Digestive system >... | reverse complement strand
GGGTGTAGAGGATGGTGCCACGGCTGGTCATGTAGGCCTCGTTGGCGGCATCCATATAAGTATAGGCATCGGCCAGCTCCGGAATCTTGGTGAGGCGGGTGACGCTCTCATAGTAGTCGAAGGCGAACTTCGGCTTGCCCACGCGGCCGGGCTTGGTCTTGATGATGATAACGCCGTTAGCACCGCGCACACCATAGACGGCGGTGGCGGAGGCGTCCTTCAGGACCGTGAAGCTCTCGATATCCTCGGGGTCGATGTTGTTGAAACTACGCTCTACGCCGTCCACCAGCACCAGCGGACGGGTGTGCTGGTCGGCGAAGGTGGAGATACCGCGAATCCAGATGTCGGTCTCGTCGTGGCCGGGCTCACCGGTTCTCTGGACAGAAACAACACCGGCCAGGCGGCCTGCAACCACGGAAGACAGGCTGGCCGACGGCATCTTGATCTGTTCGGTCTTGATGGAGGCCTGCGAACCCACGACGGAAATCTTTTTCTGGGTACCATAACCCACAACCACGATTTCGTCCAGTTCGTCGATTACGGTGACAAGCGCTACGTCAATGATGGCGCGCTTGTTGACGGAAATCTCCTGTTCCTCGTAGCCGAGGGCCGAGAATACAAGAATAGGGTCGGCGCCCGCCACGGTAATGCTGTACTGACCGTTGTCGTCGGTGAGGGTACCGTTCGTGGTGCCCTTCTCGTACACTGCAATACCTGCAAGCAATTCACCCTTTTCATCGGAAACACGACCGGATACATTGAGTGTCTGGGCCGACACCATGATACCCGAGGTGATGAACATCACCACTGCTAGCCAGATCTTACCGGCAAGAGCTTTGTTGTTAGACATAAATAGGTGTTTTTGGTTACATTAGTTAATGTGTTTGCGATTAACGCGATGTAAAGAAAAGAAGGAAAAAAGAGAAAGTTTTCCTCGTGCGTGACAAAGTGAAAGGGGCGTCCGTTTGGAGGACACCCCTTGTCAAAATAAAGCACAAGCTAATTAACTGCTTATAAGTTTGTTACATTTGCATTTTGTCATTTACCGCACTCCTCTTCACCGCACACCCCATGGGCGGCTTTCCAGGCGCCGGGGGTCATCCCGAAGCGCTCAGTGAACTCCTTGTAAAAGTAGGAGCGGCTGGAGATACCTACCTCTGCCAGGACGTCCAGGATCTGCTTGTTTTCATCCAGGAGCAGGTGCGAAGCCATCTCCAGGCGGTAGATCTTGATGAGGGCGCCGGGAGTGATGTTGGAGATGCTGCGGAAGCGGCGGTAGAAGGAGCGGGGCGTCATGGCCAGCCTGTCGGCGATGAGGGCGGTGCCCAGGTCCTCGCGGGTGATATTCTCTGCGAGCACCTCGATGGTCTTGTGCACAAAGGCAATGTCGTCCTCGCTGGCGCAGGTGATATCATCGGCCAGGCTCCCCAGCTCTTCCATCTTGAAACGGTCCTTCCGGGCGTCTGACTTTCGCGAGACTACATCGGCCAGCATCTTCAGGACGTCGGCGGAGGGTTCGTCAGCGGGGCCTTTTTCCCGGGCCGCGCGGATTTTGCGGTAGGCGTTCAGGCTGTACAGCAGCAGCGCCAGGAAGGCCAGCGCCACGAAGCTCATGAACAGCGGCGAGCGGAAGAAGCCCGGGCGGATGCGCACTTTAATGCGCAGCTCCTCGGGACCGGCGTCGTACACGTCTTTCTTGTAGCGGAGGCGGAGGGTATAGGTGCCGGCGGGGACGTCCGTGTAGGAGACCTGGTTCCCCAGCGTGAAGGCCGACCACTCTTTGTCGAAGCCCTCCAGGAAGGCGGCGTATTCCACCAGGCCGGCCGCCTGGTAATCCGGCACGGCGAAGGACACGGCGAAGGACACGGGGCTGCCTTTGAAGATGAGGTTGCCGTCTTTGTCGGTGTAGTCCGACATGCGCACGGCTTCATGCGCCACTTCCAGGCTTCGCAGCTGGATGTGGGTGAAGTACTGCACCATTTCCGGCGTGTGCGGCTCCAGCGCGATGAGGCCGCCGTTGCCGCCCAGGAAGAGCTTGCCGCTGCGGGGGTCTTTGTAGTAGGCGTCGTCGCTGAACTCGCCCAGTTCGATGCCGGCCGAGAAGAGGTAGGTCTGCGCCAGGGAGTTGGCGGGGTTGTACTTCACCAGGCCGCGGTCGGTGCCCAGCCAGATCATGCCGTCGCTGTCTTCGAGGATGCCATGGATCATGTCGTTCACCAGGCCGTTTTTCCGGCCGATGTGTTCCGCGAGGATATCCTTTTCGGAGTTATGCAGGCGCAGCAGGCCCGAAACGGTGCCCACGTACAGGCTGCCGTCCGAGGCCGGGCAAAGGCTCAGGATGTCGTCGATGGCCTCGTTGTAGAGGTAGCGCATGGAGATGACGCTGTATTCGTCGGTCTTGAGGTCCAGTCTGATGAGGCCGTCTCCCCTGCTTCCGGCGTAAAGCACGGAGTCCCCTACCGCTTTCATGGCGTAGAAGCTGTCTACGCTGCGGCCTTCGAAGTAGAAGTCGTATTTCTTGTCGCCGGTGACGGTGTTGCCGGTGAGGGTGACTTTGTGGATTCCCCTGCCGGAGCTCGTTATATACAGCGTGTGGGCGTCCTTTTCGTAGATGTCGTGCACGTCCACGGTGCTCAGGGGTTTGATCTGCTGCGGCACGCCGCCGTAGGGGCAGAACATGAGGCCTTCGTCGCCGGTGCCAATCCAGACGCCGTTACGGTAGCGGCTCTCCTTGATGGCGTATACCTTATATTCGCGGGATTCGCGCCTGTAACCTTTGGCGGGCCGGCGGCCGCGCGGGGTGATGATTTCGCAGCCTGCGGTGCCGTGCTGCCAGTCGGGGAGGTAGACAATGCCGTCCCCCTTGGTGCCCACCCACATGGCGCCGTGCTTATCCGTAAGGATGGACCGCACGGGGCGGGAAAGGTTTTCGGAGATGTCGTGCGAGAGGATATTCTGGCCGATGGCATATTTCCGCGCGTACATCACGGCACCCTGGCCGTCGGAGCCGATCCAGACAATCCCCTGATGAAGGTCGTGGTACAGGCAGAAGATGCGGATGTTGCGGTCGATGGGCTCTGCCTCGTACTTGCTGAAGGCTTTCAATCTGAACAGGCCGTTCACCTGGAAGCCGATGAGGAAGTCTTCGTAGAAGGGAACGATGCCGGCGATGTAGCCGTATTCGTCTATCAGCTGCTTGAGGTTTCTTATATATACCTTGGTTTTACGGGCGGTGTCGTAGAGGTAGAGGTCGTCGTCCTGGTCGATGAAGCACATGGTCCCGGCCTGGTAGTAGATTTCCTTGAGGGGCTTGGGGTGGAAGTTTTCTACTTTAAGTTTCGGTTTAGTGGCTGTGGAATCTGCTTCCCATGTGTTCAGGGAGTAGATTTTCACGGCGCCATCGGCCCGGTTGAAGTACATCAGTTCGCCCTGCTCGCTCACGAAGAAGGGTTTGTGTTCGGGCTCTTTGTCTGCCTCGAAGGAGACATCGGCCCGTATGAATTTCTCATTGACGGTGTTGTAGTAGTAGAGGGTGTTGTCGCAGATGAGCCAGGCGTTGCCGCGGGTGTTGGAGGAGATGTCTACGTAGCCGTCGAAGGAATAGGTGTTGGTGATCTCCCCGGAGAGCTTGGAAAGGCGGTTCAGGGACTGGAAGGTGTTCACCCAGAGGTGGTCTCCGTCGGCCTGGCAGATGGAGCCGATGATGTTGTTACTCAGCGTCCCGTGCGCCAGGAAGTCTGAGCGGTAGGTTTGCATGGAGGCGCCGTCGTAGCAGTTGAGCCCGTCGTACGTGCCCATCCAAACGAGGTCTGTGTTATCCTGGAAGATTGACAGCACGGCGCTGTGCGACAGCCCTTCCGGGCATCCTACCCGCTTAAACACATATTCCGCGTCCCCATTTCCGGAGGCTCGTAAAGGTAAGGTTAGAATTGCAAGCAGAAGCCCCAGCGTGCTTCGCTTCAGGTAGGTGTGCGCCATTTTTACAAGTTTTCGTAAATTTACACACATTTCCCTAATTATCAAAGCGTAGGTGCGCGTACGTCATGCCCGACCTGATCGGGCATCTCACTAAAGCACACTTTTGGCCTTAGAACCGCGATTTCGTGCTTTAATCCCCATTTTTACCCGGCCTAAAGCACACTTTTGGCCCTGAAATCCACATTTTGTGCTTTAGTGATTGCGGCTTGCGCAGGACTCCCTACTATTTTAAGACCTGCGCCATTCCGCTCCCGTCCTCATCGGGCAGCGGCAGGGTCCCTGGGCCCTTTCCCGGAGCCCGGGGACCCTGTCCGCAGCCGGCCCTCTTCCTTGTCGAGGGCCGGCGGTGCCCTGTGAACCCACACGCAACTAGCCGGCGCGGGGCGTATATCGCGCCGGCGAAACCCGCGAAATGGAAACGATTGATTACCAATAATATATAACATTTCTCCCCGGCAATTTGACCGGGGAGAAATAGTATAACTAACTGAAGTAGAATAACTTCTATTTCACGTCGAAGCGCTCCACCTCGTACCGCGTGACGCGCTGCCCTTCCGCCGTCCAGGCCAGGATGCCACCTTTCAGGTTGACGGTTTTAAGGCCGATTCCCTCCAGCGCCCGGGCCGCCTCCGCGCTGCGCCGGCCGCTGCGGCAATAGACCAGCACCGGGCGTTCCGCGGCGAGCTGCGCCTGCGCGCGGGCGAGGAAATCGTCGGCCTTCCAATCGATGTTCTGCGCCCCGGGGAGGTGCCCTTCAGCGAACTCCTCCGGCGTGCGCACATCTACGAGCTGCACGGTGGCGTCCGTGGCGAGCAGCGCCGCGAACTCACTGACTGTCACATCCTTATACCCCTTGCAGGAGAACAGGCCGAAGAAGCTAAGAGCCATCATCATAAGAAGTCGTTTCGTTTTCATGCGGCCAATTTACAGATTAATTGGGATTTGGGCAAGGGGCCCCCTGCCTTTGCGGGGGGATGATGAGGGCCGATGGGAGCCGCCCCGTTAAACTGCTAGTGTAATGTACAAACACCTTTGCGAAGAAAGTACAAAGGATGTTTGCTTATTACAATCTGAATCTTCTCAGGCATTCACCAACACATTCATCAATTCATTGTAATGCCCTTCTGAGATACGACCTTTTTCAAAAAGATCCGTTGCCAGCGAGCTGTAGTCACCAATCACAAGCCCTTCATTCCCATTCTCGTACAGCGCCACATCATACCCTCGACGCTGCGCCGCATCCCTTGTGGGAGCCAGCAGCAACGTCTGCAACTGCTCCTCATCCACCACGCCAATACGTTTAAGCCGATATAGCAAAGCCTGCCGGGACACCTGGAACTTCTGCTCCATCTTTACCACAGCAGCCACATCCAGCTTTTTCGACGTCATATAATCCTCCGGCAACATTGCCAGCAGCCCAACCCGCGGCATAAGCAGGTTCGACGCGAACATATCGGCCGACTGCTCCGACGGCGTCTTCCCCTCCGATCCGCACATATGCGGCTGCGGGTTCTCGTCAAAGAAAAGGTGATACAACTCATGACCGATGGTAAAGTGCTGACGGCCGATGGTGGAACTGCTGCTCACCATCATAAACATCAGGCCATTGGCCGTTTTAATGGACATCCCGTAGGAACTGTCCGACAACGGCCGGAACACCGTCAAGATCCCCAACTGCTCCAATGCGTCCTTCACGGGGAAAGGAACATCCTGGGGCAGATGCAACTCATTGCGGAAACGCACAGCCAGCAGTTCCGCATCGAACTCTGACAACCTTCTCATTTCTGTGCAATCTTTTTCATCTTCACATAATTCATCACCAGCTGCTTAAAGGAAGCCACCTGCTTCATATCCTCCACAGACAGCGAATCTACGCGGAAAGCACAGGCAATAACCCCTTTAAGAACATCCTTGTCCTCGCTTTCCAAATCATAAAGGTCACAGCCATATAGACTGGCCAATTTCTCGAGGACCGCCCAAGGAGCCTCTCTGTCCCCCGTCTCATAATTCGAATACGTAGACCGCTTTATTCCCAGATACTCCGAGACACTCTCCTGCGTGTAATTACTTGCTTCTCTGAGCATTTTAAGTGTTTCTCCAATCATAGTCAGGTCAGTTAGTTCGTGGCAAAAATAACACATCCATTTTAGAAAAACAAATTCTGCCACGGAAATTAAACAAAAAAAGGAAGCTATTTAATAGCTCCCTTAACATATCGCAGGTGCGGAACGAGGCCGTCGTCGCCGGCCAGCGGGAAGGCCGATGATGAGGGCCGATGAGATCAGCCTCGTCACGCCTCCCGCAAACGCTGTATTCTCGTTACCGTTAACAGCTCGTTAATGGGGTCAAGAAGTGATCTGACTTGGGGATCCTTCATCATGCTAACCGCAGTCTAAAGAGTTTTTACTGTCAATTGTGGGGTGCGCTCTATCATTATTAGTTTATTTTGTATTATAAATATTAGTATATTTCGTATTACTATTATTAGTTTATTTTGCAATATATAGTAAATCTAATTCTATTACAAGCAATTCTATTCCATAGATGATGTCCGATGGCCTCCACCAAAACACCTTCAACGTCGCCGTCATCTCCGTCAAAACGCGCGACTGAGTCTTAGGATTAATCGGAGAGAACCGGTCATAACACACTAAATCCACCGAAGAAGACATCGTCCTCGAAAGGATATCAAACGCCGAAGTCGTAAGACTCCTTTACCTCCTCACCATCTCTGCTAATCGTCCATTCCTCATGAACAGACTTCCACTTCCCGCTCACATCCGACGGATAAAGCATGTCCACACATCCGACAGACCCCCGCCGACCAAAAAGGAATCGTCAATCAATCGGGCCGATGCCGTCGTCGCCGCCCACTGAAAAGGCCGATGATGAGGGCCGATGACATCCGCCCCATCTTACTTCCCGCAAATGCTGTATTCTTGTTACCGTTTTCGCTGCACTCTTGTTACCATCTTTGTTGTACGCTTGTTACATTTTTTGCCGCAGTCCAGTTACCAATATTGCTGTATTTCTCGTTACCGGTTTCACACGCCTATCCAACGATCACGTTCAACCATGTTCAGGTGTTGCGTCGCATGCGGATTATATAACCCATAGGTTACCACACACACCGCAAAAAAATATGGAGGAGAATAAGCAACGAGAAGTAATACTTCTCATCCCAGAGATTTACCCGGAACAATTTTACAAAAATTTAATCATACATTGGGGTTAACTATGTTTAAAGGTCACAAAGAAACGGTCCTCGCGCTCTTCTATATTATTTATAAAATGCCCTTTGTCTTTTAAATAGTAAATCAATGTCTTGTTGTGATCATTCTTCTCCAATTCAGCCCACCCTCGAGGATAAGTGAATCTTATATACTCTCCGCCAAGACTACGTAACAACTGATTCTCAATATCGGTATCATACTCCCATGTATTGTTACACTTGTTAATAAGTATAATCTTCGCCTCCCAGCTATTCGCTTCTTGATACTGGTTCAATGCATCAATCAGCAAGCTTTTTCTTGCTCCTCTTACCTCACACAAATTATAATAGAAACAAACCAGTCTTGCAAGAGCGCCGGAGTCCGGCTCCCCGTTTTCAATTAAGGCATAGTTATCGAGGAAGAACTTCTTTTGTGTCAGGGTAAGCTTGCTATCCAATACGTGAATACACATGCTGTTCCGCACATAATTATCTAACTCCCAAGAATCATCTTCAACGAGATTGTCAAAATGTGAAATAAAGTAATCATCTGCATTTTGAGCGGTGCTTCTTTCATCCAAATATTCAAAAATATTCACGTCGACTGCTATCTTTTTCTGTCGAATGGCTTCTGCGATACGGTCATCTGTCATATCTCGAACTTCATCAAAAGTGAAATAGAGATCAAAACTCTTCAACAATAGCTTGAATTCATTTAAGGGCAGTCTCTCGCCCAAAAAGAGCTGTTCAAACAAAGGTCTCAACACTGACTCCTCGCCAACACACTTGGCCTTGCTTAATTCTGAGGCGTGCTTTATCAAGAATATCTTTAGGTTATCATTAAGAGAAGATATGATTCTAAAAGCTTCCTGGGCCAAACCCCATGCCGGCAGCATCGCATCGGATTTTAACACAACATCCACCATGTCTCCATTCAACCCATTAAGATTATCAAATAAGAACTGTTGCTTGCCGATATACGCGACAAGCCAATCTTCTTCCACTTTCTCTTTCATCAAATAAACCAGAGCACTTCTATCCTCATCAACACATGTTTCTCCAAACAAGGGTATAATACCCTTCAGATTACCCAGAAGATACTTCTTCTCTAGGGTGTTTGTTATTCCTAGAATTGCCGTCACGGGTTTAGTATTAAAATCATCCCCAAGAATCACTTCAAGATTATTCTTATTGATAACGAAGTGTTTGGTAGTTAAACAACAGTTATAGAACTCTTGCTGCATTTGATTCACCGGAACTACAAGCTTCTCGAAGCGAAGTCGAAACATCCAAACAAATCTCTTCAGCTTTGCGACACTAAAACTTTGTAAATTCTCATTAATAAACTCATACTTCCCATTCAAATACTCAATCTCTTTATCCTTTAGTTTAATGTTATCTGGCGCCTCGCGGAAGAAAAGCATCAATAACACTTCACTGTATTCCGCTTTCTCCTGACCGCGAATCACTTCGACACAAGAATCCCACCCACTAAAAACATGCGTAAAGAAATCATTGTTCACCGGCATTGCCATTTGATAATAATTAACTATAAACTCTGGCGTTTGCCTTGCCGTTACGACAAACGTGGAAAGGAAGTGCTCTTGCTTGTTTTTGAGAAGGTAGTTCAAGATATCATAGTTCAAAATATTACGATTTTTAAAATCTTCCACCCTAAATTTCCCCATAATCGCCTTGGGATTATTGAGTTTATAGTCGTAAGGCCTTTCTGCGCCTTGTAAAATGGCGTTAACGAACTGGAAATCACTTTCAGAAGTCGTACCCTCGTAGAACTTTGATATGTATAAATAATAATTCTCTGTAATATACCCTCCCAAAAGCATTGAGTGCAGGGTATCTATCATATCCATCTTCTCTGCTTGAGACTTTTTATCATCCCCGGAATACTCTTGATTACAAATCTGAGCCAGTATAGTTTTTGTCTTGGCTGTGCCGATTTCTATAATCAACTCACGCAGTGCCGTGTTCTCTATTACCTTTATTTTCTTCTCTAAGCGAATCCTTTTATCGTTGAGCCGTCGATACGTATTCTGAAAATCGCTCACATCTGCATAATAGCCCTCCCCCTCCAAATCTTCAAAGACAAAGTCATAATCGCTTTTATGCTCATAATCGGAGCCCTCCTCATAATAGGTATATCTATCAAAACCATCACTCTCAAATAGATTGAACAAATTATCTCTTGTCGCCACCTGCTCGAGAGTGTAGTCATAACCATCTTTAATAAGTTTTGTGACTTCAATGTCTTTATTCATCAAATCGAGGTAGTGCCGACGGACTTTTATTATACTCTTACGTGCGTCATCCATTTCCCGCTGTGCCTCCTCCGATTCACTCCTCAAGTCCATTGTAAGGTCATCGTAAAACAGTTTTTTGTTTTTAAATACAGAATAGAATAGACCTTTTTTCGAGTAAACACTCGCAAAATCATCGGGGTACAAATTTTTATATATTATAACTGCCAACAATTTCTGTTCATATTTATCCGCATCTTCACTCATATGGACCCGTAGGCTTTTCTCAAACAATGTGTACTCATTCACAATATTCTTTAACTCACGTAGTCCAGCCACATTGCTCAACAACTGCTCCAAAACCGCCACATCTACTGTTTTAAATAGTCCATCTTTCTCGTATCGTCTAATCAAATAATCAAGAACATTATAGTGATCCACCACGGGGACTACTGAGACGATATAGTCAAAACATTTAGTACGAAGATCTCTAGAAAACACATCATCTCTAATCGCATAAATAAACCGAACAACACGGTTTCTCCGCTTGAACGTATCAGACTCATTTATAAGCATGTTCAGCTCCCGAATCTTGAGGAAGAGCCTATCAGAGTTCTCCAAACGGTCCAGGTCTTCAAACAGGATATAATCATACTTGTTAGACTGTATGATATAGATTATTTCATCTAAGTACTTATTAAAGACAGAGACATCCTCATTCTTTGACGCTTCTAACTTCAAGCCCCTTGCCTCAATTTTTACTATCCTAACTTGATTAATTTTTGAAGATAAAAAAAGACCCGCATAATAGAGGATGGCCAACAGATAGATAATACAACAAGTATCTGCAATAAGATTAATCCACCATCCCCACTTCTCACCAAGAAAGCTGTCATATGCATCATAAAAGCTATCGACTCTGAGAAATTGAGGTTCGAAAAGAATAACTAAGCAAATAAATGATATTAAAGCAAGAATGACATATGAACCGAAACCCCCATCTTCGCAGCGAGGGACCAGCTTAAAACCCGAAAAGGGATTCTATTCTTATCGCATTTATAAAGAAGATGTTGCACAATCTTGTATTCGACCTCATCCGAATACAAAGCATCATTAGCAGATTGGGGCTCTGTTTTCAACGAAAAAGTCGACATAGAAATACGTAGCACATTGTCATCTATCCCCATCTCGCGAATCGCGGTATTGACAACAGAACTCTTCCCGGATCCATAATGCCCAGTCACAGCGATATTCCTGGAATCACTCTGCTTCAAGGCAAAAACGAGATCATCCACAGCAAGATGGGAAGAATCCTCATTGGGAATAATACAAGGAGATAGTAACGTCCTATAATCTTTACTAAATTGAGCATTATCTTTCTCCGTCACTATATTTTGACTTTGATCTATTGTTTCCATTACCAAAACAATTATTATACAAATAACCTATTTGAATATACTAACTTTCACTAACTACGTAGAACCCGTTCTTACGATCCTCAAACGTCGTTCTCACGTACAAGACGATCATTGCAAACAGACAATAATCACCTAGGTCAAGAAAAGAAGAATCAATTCTATGCAGCCACATCCCCCGTCCCGGAAAGCAGACGAGCGATGGCTAACGCTTTCGCATAGTTCAAATCAATATTGTTTGCCCCGACCATTCTTTTCGTGAAAGGATTGAAGCACAAACACAGGTTCCTCTCAACTATAGCATCAGGATACTGCTGCTGTAGCGCTTTGTACATCAAACAAGCGGCCATCTCTGCATCTTCATGCATAAAGCCATCTTTCTTTATCTTTGCCTTGATGGCACCCAAATGATTCTTCCCGTCTTTATCACGGAAAGAAAGAAACGCATCATATGAAACCTTGAGCGACAAGCCGCCGATCTTGAATATGTATGAAGGCCGATGCTCAAAACGAACACCGGGAAGAGAAGGGAAAGGCATGGAAAGGATATTCCTAAGAGCAAGCAAAGAATTCTCCTTCTCTGCTTTTGCTCGCTTTGTCTCGGGATTCCATGGCAACACATTGTGCTCCAATGTGTATTCAATCACGGCCATATCAAACCCATCTCTAAGGAATTTACTGATTCCCGGGCGAATGCGCTTATACGGCGTAAATGTCGGGTCCAACTCTTCCAGCATCAACTTTTGATACTGACGTTTTCTTGAATCATCACTTCGGACACTTGTAAGATCAACGAAGGAAAATAAACTGATAGTACGCATATCTAATAACAATAATAATATCGCCAGTAAGCTGGCTCGGGGCAAATATATGTTGTTTTCCACTCACTTTCAACTATTTCTGATAAAAAAGTTATCAACAGAAATCCCCTTTAAGCTGTTAATTCCACCATAGACACAACTCGGCGCCACTTTTTTGCAGCAGCGCCAAGTAACAGTTGCAGAAATGTTACTATTTTCTTGGAAGAAAGAAACGAAATCGCTACCTTTGCACAAGTGATTTAATGAAGCGGTATGAAAGTCAGTGAACTTAAAAGAATATTAAAATCACACGGGTGCTACGAACTCACCCCAGGAAAAGAACACGATGTTTGGTACTCACCGAATACAGGAGCAAGAATACGTGTTCCAAGACATCAATCCAAGGAAGTCCCACCGGGCACCTTGAGTAGTATTTTGAAGCAGGCGGGGATCAACTAACTCCCCGCCCACTTCCTGAACATGAAAAAACGCATCACTAACTACCACGAAAGTATAATTATGAAAACAACAAGAATCAAAGCCGTTGTAGAAAGAGGCTCTGATGGAATGTACTCCGTATACTCCGATGACCACTTCGGCAACAGCTTTTTTGGCGGATTTGGGGATTCTGTCGCCAAAGCCAAGGAGGATTTCTTGGAAAGTATTAAAGAATCCATCAACGAACAGATGTCAGAAGGAAAAAAAGCTCCTAGTTTTGAGGATGTCTCAGTAGAATACCGTTATGACATTCCATCTTTTTTCGACTGTTTTGATTATCTCAATGTAAGTAGGTTTGCCGAATATGCCGGCATCAACGAAAGCAAAATGCGCGCATACAAAAGTGGCATCGCTTTTCCTGGCGAAAAGACAACAAAAAAGATTGTTGATGCCGCCCATGCGATTGCAGCAGAATTAGGAGCCTCAGTATTACAATAAAGAAAGGCGTGCAAAATTTGCACGCCTTTCTTTTTATCGTTTAACTGGAAGCGCCACCGGCATTGGAACCGGCATTTGCGCACGGGAATGTACAATGTAACAGCCACCAATATTATTTTCCACAATCTTACAAGCAGTCGTATTCTCTGCCAAAATCATACAGCAATGGTGGATTGTGAGAACAATATCTTGCAGATCGTCGTCCTGATCCATATCGATGACATCTAACCCAGCCTCCCGGCATTTGTCTCTATCAATATGGCGACTGTGTGTTTTACTATCTTCGTTCTTCGCAAAAACCTTTTTTATCTTGGCCTTCACAACCTTATCAATTTCCTTGTCAGAAAGAATCTTTTCGGTAAGTTCTTCCGACAATTCATCTGCTTGCTCACACAACGTCAGAAAAGTCGGATTAAGCTTCGTTAAAATGGATTGCCAGAGACCAAGAGAAGCCGGATTCTTAGAAACATCATCCACAGCCCTATTAAACTCACGCAAAGCAGACTGACAGGGAACGCCATTAAGTTGCGGATCAAACGGGCCAAGAGAAGACTGCCTTCCCATAATAACCGACTTGCATGACACAGCAATCATAGACCCTGCCGACATTGCCATTTGTGGGATAATCGCTCTGATATTCCCATCGAAACTAGACTTTAAATACTTAATAATCTGTTCCGTTGCAGAGATATCGCCTCCTGGAGTATGTAAAATCAAATCAAGTCCTTTAGTCTTGTCCAAACCATGGATATTCTCCATAAAAGCGTTAATATCCAAATCGTTTATGAGGGTCTCATTAGAAGGTTGCCTACCAAGGAAGCTGGAGAAATAAAGAATAACGTTACGTCCTGTCTTCTCAGAGAGTTTTCTTAGATAGTCTTTCTTAAGGTTATCTAAATAAGAAGCGGCAGCCTGGGGATTCCCAGCCGCCACTGCATTTGCTTCATTCAGAATCTTACTCCAAGTAGGCATTCCACAGACTATAAAACAAAACTGGTCCCACTCACTGATGTCCCGGTAGAATCAAAAACCGAATACTGCCGATAAACACCATTCTCTAAGGGCCACTCGTTTACAATAAACTGACGTTCCTCGAATCCATTCATCAGTTCATCATACTGTTCATCCAGTTTTATGTATTTCTCTTCCATAAAGAAAGTCTTACTCTTGCAAATATATTAAAAAAGAATGATTTGACAAGAAAGTTTTTTTACATGGCAGTAAAGAATCTTCTCTTGCTTATACTTGGTTCTTACGACATCCATAACGACTCGCCTTGTTTAACTTTGACACATAATACAACTGAATCAAATCAGGAGTCAGGAATAACGATCCGATCTTGGTAAAGTACCCTGAGTTCTTATTGACACTGATTCACGTGCTTGTTCCTCTCCCCTATCTCCAGGAGCAGATTGAAGGGTAAAACTCGACCTAGCTAAATTCCCCAGCATTCCCAACTTCCTATTATGCTTCCACCAGGAGCGCATGTTGCTTTCCTCCGGGATAAACTCGGAGAGTTTGCGATGGTTGGTCTCTAGGAAGTCAACGGCCTCTTGCCATTTGGTGAGCCAGAGTTCGGATTGGGGCATGGAGAATAAAGAAGAGCTATTGAAAAGAGTCTTCCTCCATGTCTTTTGACAAAACCTTGTATTTTGTCCGGATGTCCTCACGCTGATAGAAATCAAGAAGATCTTGCTTACTCAGAAACCCGTCCTCCAGATACTTGGCAAGATACTGTTGGTCAAACTCGATTGACCGCAGGCTCTTCTCTATATTCTTCAGAATCTGCTGGTTGTTCTTGATGTTGGAGCGCACAAGACCTTCAATGCTCAGGACATCCCGGACATCCTTCAGAAGACGCACAATCAGCATATTGACAAACTCAACGTCTACGGTCTTACCGTCCTTTCGCAAAGCTAGACCACGAGCAAGCATATAAGCAACCGCCAAATTATGGAAGTCGCCTCCTTCATAATCGATGATGCAAATAAAGCCGATGCCATCAACATAATAAACACCATCAACGGCCCGCTGAATGGAAGCATCAGCCAGAGTCTTATCAAACACAATGATACTGGCATTTGCATCACGGTTCACAGATGCTTCCAGCAACTGACTCCATGCAGTGTCGTAACGATTGGACGCAACATCTACGGAATCTACATCCCCCAATTTGATGCTCTTGTCAAACTTACATTCAATAGCTAGTTTCCGGCTGCTACTCTCTCCGCCAACAAACGCTAGGATATCTCCCGTCTTATTATTCTTCAAAGTCCCTTTCGATGTTCCGGACAAAGACACGACGTCGTTAAGCCCACGCGAGGAGATAAACTCTTCCAAGAACTGGAGGATATCATTCTCAGCAGCAAGGCCCTTGATGGCCGTCTTATGGAACACCTCCTGCTTCATATTAAATAGAAGCTTCAGATTTTCCAGCTGCACACCAAGGTCATCTGTTGTCTTCGAAAGAAAAGCAGAAAACCTGTCTTCCATTATTGCAAGAACACCAATCCGTATGGCACGTAACAATGCCGATTCCCTTTCCGCATCCGGAAGGGAATCAAAATAACGATACACGAGCTCGTCCGATATTTCAAAGCTATCAATCTGGACGCGCTGCAGTTTATGGTCTATACGCATAACCTATACACGGGCATATCTATATCCACCCTTCTTGATATATTCGTTCAAATACTTCCCGTGCGAGTCAGCAGCCATCAGCCCCTCGTATAATGCCTCTGGGACATCATAATACTGGTAAATGGCGCCATTAAGGAACTCAACCTCTAAAATTTGAGACATCGAATCATAACCGATTGAGGCAATGTTCGAAGATGATACATACTTTCTATCCATATTCTTATTCTGCTTTTGTTTTTTGCATTCTCCAAGTCTTTGTAATATTAGAATAATCGCTTGGTTTAATATCCAAAACCTTCGTCCATCCCCTAGGGTCTTCGCCTTCTTTCCCTACCACCTTCGGGTCTTGACTATCAGGCCGAGATGCCTCAGGGGGGAAGAAGATATTCGCCCTCATAGGCATCCTCACAGCTTCGCCAACGATAATGGATTCTCCAGTCTTTAGGATGGGCAGCATGTTCACTAGGCCCGAGAGGTTATCTGATACAGTACTGGACACGATTCCTTTATCGTTTAAATTCGTCAATCGCAGCGAAATAGTTGTACCACACTGCGACAAAATCGTAGGGTCTATCTCTGACGGTCGCTGACTTACCACCATGGCTCCAATTCCGTATTTTCTTCCTTCCTTCACAATCCTGCGCACCACGGCTGCTGCTCTGTTGTCATTATTCGTTCCAAGATAGTTATGTGCTTCCTCCATTACAATCAGCAAAGGTCTCTCTCTTGCGCCTTGCGGCATCCTTCTGCCCCAGAAGAGTGAATCGTACATCAGGCGCAGCATGATCCCCACAATATCTATCAGAATACTGCTAGGTACACCAGACACATCAAAAACCGACATTTGCTTCTCTCCATACCATTCCTTCAGAAGCGCATCCAAATCGTTCCCCACAGCCCCCTTCTCATCTGAAGCATAGCCAGCCGGGTTCAGGATAAACTCATATCGGGGGTCTCTCATCCGTGCCAACAGTTGTAACAATTGTCTTTTGAGACTCACCGTAACCTTTGCTAAGAAAATATGCTTATCAACAGTCGCTTTATATGTCGGCAAGACAAAAGGCTCTATACTACCTATCAATTTATTACCCCCTCGTTCTTCGAACTCCTCAGTTGTGTTATCTATATCAAAAGAAGCATCAATTTCACAATTCTTTTGCCCCGATGGCTGAACGCTATGGGTTGCAAAAACCAACCTATATAAATATAGCACTAGTCTCTTTAAACTGAATGGAACCGGTGTATCTGCGGTAATTAAATCCGCATTAAGGTATGCATATTGGTCTACATTCTCACTGATGGTTAGTTTCTTAAGTCGCAACACGTATTCCGCTATCTGAGCACGGTCGCTATCATTCACCTCCCCAAAGGTAAAGTCAACAAACTCGTCAAAACTCATAGCCCAATAAGGCACTACAAGTTTCTTCTCAAAATCTGCATCTTGATAAACACGAAACACATTAGCCTTCTCCTTGAATGTTTTCCCGTATTCTCCGTGAATATCTATCAAAACAATACGTGATGACGGAAACTGAGCCCCACTCAACAATGTATTTAATAACCCCGCTACTGTAGTTGATTTCCCCGTCCCCGTTGAACCAACCACGGCACTATGTCTCGTAATCAACTTATTGATATCCACAAGTGCTGGAATATTCTCGGATCCAGCAATTGTTCCTATTGAAACAAACTCTGCCCCCTTCTCGCGGCCGTAGATGTTCACCATGTCTTCTTCTGTCACGATATGAACCTCGTCATCTATCATCGGATATTGCGAGATTCCCCGCTCAAAGGGCTGCCCTACTGCTCCTTCACCCACCAACTGAACGGTCATCCATCGTACTCCCGCACCGTCATCGTTCCTCAGAGACTCTGGTATAGCATCAGCACCTATCTGTACAATTGTTCCATACAGATTAACATATCCCTGAGGGATCTTCACAAATCCTCCAACCTGTCCTATCTTATACCCATTGCCGTTAACATAAGATATGGAGGCGTTCAGGCTCTTATACAGTTGCACCGATACGTTGGTACCCGAGATACTCCTCACTACGCCTATCACAGCCGGATTGTTATTTGTCTGCATCGGAATGGTCTCCTATTAATTCAGAAAGGAAGGTCGTAAAAGCGTCGAAGTCTCCAAAACTGACATGGTCTCCCACCTTCTTCAGAGTAAAACTTGAAAACTCATTCTTGGGGTCTTCAAACTTTGCCCATTCCCTACGTTGTGCTCCTATCACAGCCTCTTCATCATGCCACACACTCAGATTCGGTCGTTCCATTGCCCGCTTCACTGCTTCTGGAAAGTTTAGTTCTCCAGCAGAGCCTGTCTTCTTCATTTTGCCAAACATCAGGGCTATCACGTTGGCTGTCGGGTTCACCTTCAGAGCATTAATAATGATGCCGTTAATATGTTCGTCTCCAAAGGAGTAACCACATACAAACAGAACAGCCTGAGGTTGCAGCAAAAAGTTAGTAAGTCGATCAGACATCGCCAGAAAAGGCATTTTTCTGCTCTGGTCATATTTCAGTTTCGAGGGATATATCAGTTCCGGTGAGCCAGGCACGTCTTTCGAAACCCGACACACCTCTCCTTTTACCGTCTTCCAGTTTACAGAGCCATGTAGTTTCCACAACCGCGCCCAATAACGTGGAAGCTCATTCTCTTCTACAGAATGAATGTCAAAAAAAGGGTATCTGGAACCCGAAAAACCATCAAAGAATGGGACGCTCTGCTCCTCCAATGCTTGTTCCAGCAGCAGATCATAGTTGGTGGTAAATACTTCCACCGGCACTTCCCTATCTATAGAGCCCACCCATCTAGCAAATTTCTTGTATGAGTTATTACCGTCTGGCAAGTCTTTTTTCACCGCACTTGAGATGGTGGTGCATGTTTCCGCTTCTAGTGCAGCCAGTTCTGCTTCCGTGAAACCACGTACCATTCCGCCACCTGTCGATACTTCCTTCATCGAACGGATGTAGGTCAACACATCTTCCAGATTATTTGTATTTTTACCAACTTTCCCAAGTTCTTCTATTAACCGCGTATAAGGTGTCCCGGCCGCATCTTCAGCATGAGCCTCGCTGATTATTTTCGTCAGTCCTGCCATGTCTGGCAGGAGCGGATTTCCTGTAGCGGGGTCTGCCACGGAACGAGGGCAGCCTGCCGCCAAAAAAAATCCCAAAGGGGACTTGTTCTGCGACAAGAGCAGTCTCAAGTTACGCAAATGTCTTAATTGGTCGTGAGTCATAATCATTATTTATTTAAACATCGTCCACCTCTGCGTAGTAAGCGTCCGATAAAAGACGACTTGTTTATTTGATCCAAGGCTTTGCAAAGATAGGCAAAGTTGATTCTAGTTGGTTTGCTTTGCCCACTTGTCGGGCATGAGCTCCCGGATATCGTTTCCAGGGATACGGAGCATCACTATTTATTCCAAAACCAGCGGCTTGACGACATCCTCAACAAGGTTGTATGCCAATGCCGATGAAGGGTTACCAAACTCCCTGCCTCCCCGGCATTCATCAGCTTCTTATTATGCTTCCACCAAGACCGAATATTGCGTTCCCCCGGGATGAGCTTGGAGGGTTTGCGATGGTTGGTTTCCAGAAAGTCAACGGCTTCTTGCCATTTGATGAGCCAGAGTTAGTATTGGGCCATAATGCCACCTCTTTTACCTTCAAACTAACGAATCTCAACTGGGTGGAGCCTATACTCATCGCCGTCGAAGGTGAAGTATCTTCTATATTTAGTTTGCCGAATGAAGTCCTCAAAGCCTTCCTGATCAATCGCGAGACCGCCCAACTGCAGTTTCCGTCGATAGGTGGTTAGGGCTCTGAATGTAGTAAGCTCATGCATTGTATCCATCGCCGGGAAGATGGCGGGGTTGACATAAAAACTTCTGCCAACAGCAAAGCCAATGATAAAATGCGGCAGGAGGCCGCATCGAATGGGGATCTCGTTCTGCTCAGGATAAACAGGAGTGTCCGGATATGGTAGGCCAAGTTGTCTCAACGTCTTTCCATTCCGCGTATCAACGAGATCAATGGTTCTTACTCTTCCAACAAATGTCACTCCAAGAGGTTTGGGCACCCATCCATAAATGATGCAATCCTCAGTAAACTGATCTGCGACCTGGTCATCCGTCGTTGTAGAGATGAATCCGGACACTTTTTTGTACTCGAGACTGTTAATTGTATGAATAATGGAGAGAAAATGCAGATTTGCAGATTGTCTGTCCAGAACACCCAGCCCCCTGTATGCTTTTATGATCTCCGGAATATTCTCCAGAGCCTTACAGAATTCCGCATTATTCAAGCAGTACGTCCTAATCTTTTCTGCTCTTCTACTTTTACCACGAGAGCCATTATAGATAGAACGGTGCAGCGATTCACATATTCTCCTGAAATTTTCAGTTGAGGTGTCATCCGGATCAACAAACATGTTGTCGTTCCAGCAACATCTTGCCTTCTCGCCAGTCATAAAGAGACACCGGGCCAATGCAACTGGATTCTTTGTATCTGCATAAAACTGCTGAGTCAAATTCTCATCCGACTCTCCTCTCATGATAAGCCGGGAAAATGCGGATCCGACAAACAGATTATAGAACTCCCACAGCTTCAAGAGTTCCTGTGGTGTCAGTTCTACGCCGTTGCCATTGAGCAGGCGTTTGTTAGACAGAGCAAAAAATAACGAATCAGAGAATCTCATCTTTATGTCGTCTAAAGATTAAAACCTATTTGTTTGCCGATGTCCGGTGTTAATCTGGATATGGGACATTTGTACGTGCCTAAAATTGTAGCGCAACCCGGGCCAGAAGTTCACGCACACTAGAACCATTCATACCGTGATGGCCACCACTGACTTTTTACCCCTCCACTACCATAAAGAATATGTAGGAGCCTCTCGACAGAATCAACCAGTTCACCCATCTCATCGTAAAACGCCTCACCCCCTTCGCTCGCTCAATGCATCGCAATCATCACACCTCCTCCCCCGCATACTTCATCTTCTTCCCCAGCACCGTGACCCGTCCTGATTTTTGTTGACAGATTATAATAGACTTTTCGAACTAAAGTCCTGATGCTTGTTCTGGTGTCCTAACATCTGTTGTCAAAGATAAGATTATTTCTTTATTCTTTTCAGGACTTT
>Ga0310786_10004126_pt1 | contig 20392 bp, 17 predicted proteins | sample AusTroGonzalo_MG_FD_203881 | JGI IMG/M metagenome (GOLD analysis project Ga0310786, IMG submission 203881) | Bovine rumen microbial communities from tropical cattle in Woodstock, Queensland, Australia - Gonzalo_03 (v2) (version 2) | ecosystem: Host-associated > Mammals > Digestive system >... | reverse complement strand
CGATAATCCAAAGACGATAGAACTAAAACTCCTGCAATCTACTTCCTACTGTAGCTCCGCCGCTTCCCATTCCTCAAAGGCACGAAGAGCCGACCTCACTGCTCAAAGCCCGCCAAGGCGTGCGACCCCATACCTCATAACCCCTGATTCCTAACCACTAACCACTGTTTACTAACCACTAAAATGTTTCCTAAAATAAACATTTGTTGCGACTTCTACAATGCGTTGTTATAGTAACCAACGTGTAATTATTTTTTTCATGGATGAAAAATGTACTTTTATTATTTTTAGCGTGGGTTTTAAGGCTCGTGGATGCAAAAATGGGTGAAATTCGCCCGAATCCTTTTGCCAAAAAAGGGTTGTAATGTTTTTGTTAGTCCATTATTTACATAAAAATGCGTGAAAATCGCTCATTTTTAAGTAGATTTTGGTCATCGTAGGCTTAAAAGAAACATATAAACGGAGTTATTATGCTTGACCTTCTTGCTGTCCAGTCCAGCACAACAAACGCAACGATCATTACGCTTGCTTATACCTTGATCCTTGCTTTCATTCTGTCTTCTTCAATCGCATGGACGTACGAAAAAACGTTCCTCGGGCTTTCCTATTCCCGCAACTTCGTCCAGGGTATCGTCTTGAGCGCGGTTGCCGCTTCGATGATTATGCAGGCCATCGGCGATAACGTCGGTCGTGGTCTCGGCATGATGGGTGCCCTCTCGGTCGTCCGCTTCCGTACGAGTTTCAAGGATCCGCGAGATATCATGTTCATATTCGCGGCGCTAGGTGCGGGTATCGGTTGTGGCGTTTATGCCTGGGGTGCCGCTGTGGGCGGAACGATTTCGTTCTGCTGTGTCGCGTTCCTCCTTTCTCGCACGGGTCTTGGTACCAAGCACTTCTTTGACGGCATGCTCCGCTTTGCACTCCCGAACGAACCGAAGGTCCGTGGTCAGGTCGAAGATATCATGAAGGGCAATTTAAAGACGTTTATTTTGATTACGATGCGCGAAGTCGATGGCGGCGCCCGCTTGGACGTGGCCTACCAGATTCGTCTCCGTGCGACAAAGCCCGCTGCCGAAATCCTCACGATGCTTTCGAAAATCGAAGGCATTTCGGACGTCCAGTTCATGATGCAAGACGCTACGACGGAAATGTAAGGAGGATTGAGAAATGAATAAGCTTGAAGATCTCCTCGACAATTTCTGGAATACCCACAAGAACAATGCGGGTGTCGCCTACGTTTATACCCATAAGCTTTCCATTGCTTGGATTCTCTGCGTCATTTTCGCTGTAATCCTCGGCTTTATCTACCAGGGCAAGGTCGCCATGTATCGCGGCATTGCGGAATCGAGCGAAACGATTATCAGCCTCCCGAGTCCGACCGAAATTGTCAAGGTCTATGTGGTGCCGGGCCAGGAAGTCAAGGAAGGTGATACTCTCGTGGTCATCAACCGCCCGGATTTGACGCTCCGCATTGCTGAACTCACCCGCGAACTCGACGCTCTCGAAGGCCGCAGCAACTTGAGTTCCGCCGAAATCGACCAAAAGGTCGCCGAAGTCAAGGCTAACCTCGAAACTCGCCGCCTCGCTCTTTCTGCAGAAATCCGCAACCTCGAAACGGAATACGAAAGCAACAAGGCCATCTCCGCAAAGCTCAAGAGCCTTTCCAATTCTAATTCCAAGTCCGACGGCAAGGATGCCATGGCCATGCGTATCAAGAGCTTGAAGAACGAACTGAACCTCGCAGTCAAGAGCGCGAACGAACAGATTGCGCTTCTCCGTGGCAGTGGCCGCCTCCAGAAGTCCAGCGGCAAGAGCGAAGCTGCCAACATCCGCAAGGAACTCGCCGAAATGCGCAAGCAGCAAGAAGAACTCACCCAGATTGCTAAAGAGAACTGGGTGGTGGGCGATGTGAACGTCCGCGATGGCGAAAAGGTTTCGAGCTTTGCTCCGATTGTGACGCTTGCCCACAAGTCTCCGACGCTTATCCGTGGCTACGTCAACGAACAGATTTACCAGAACACGAACATCGGCGAAGCTGTGAAGGTGACGACTCTTGCTGGGGCAGGCAAGGCTGTTATTGGCGAAGTCGTCGGTCTTTCTAGCCGTATCGTGCCGTTCCCGACTCGTATGTGGAAGATGCCGGAAGTGCCGGTCTATGGTCGCGAAGTGACCATCAAGATTCCCGAAGACAACGAATTCTTGCTCGGTGAAATGGTGACCATCAGCGAAACGAGCATCCGCAATTTGCAAAAGCAGAAACAGCAACAGAAGGCTAAGAAATAAATGAAAAACGTGACCTTAATATCGCTTGCGCTCTCTGCGGCTGCAATAGCTAGTCCCCTCACTTGGGAGCGTCTTGTCGAATCCGCTAAGGCCGATCCGAAGTACCTGGCTGCGGAAAAACGTTCCGAGGCGACAGCCACTGATCGTAATCTAAAGCTTTGGGACAAGATTGAGCTCCGTTACCAGCTGGACGGTTTTAGCTTTGCAAAGCACGATTTTGAACTCCGTGTGACACCGCAGGCTTTTGGTGAACGTGCTGCCGACAAGGAACACTTTGAGGCTGTTAAGAATTATCAAGCGGCCCGCTTTGCCGTTGAACGTTCGACGCTCCTTTACGACCGTTATGAACGTGGCGTGCGTTACGTGTTGCGCAAGAAGATTAATGAAATCAACAAGCAGCTTTTGCAGGTCAACAGCGACCGTATTGAAGTGCTCCACCTCAAGGCGGGATCTTCTACGTTCAATGCCGAAGACTTGATGACCTCGCTCGAAAAGAACGCATCGCTTAAGTCGAACCTCCTTTCGGACAGCACGGCGCTCCGCGACGCGGAACTCAAGTTGAAAATCTGGGTGCCGGATTTTGAAGGCGTCGATCTCGATTCGTCGTTCATTCCCACGATGGACGAACTTGCGGAGTTCTTGAAGAACGGCGTGACTGTTGACGAAAACTTCCCGCTGGTCGCTCTTGCAAAGGGTAAGCGCGATTCCGACATTTCCAAGGCGAAGCAGGATGCTAGCAAGGACCACGACTATATTTCGCATGTCGGCATAGGTTACTCGCTCCAAATCGAATCCTTGATGGAAAAGTACAAGGACTTGGGTTACAGTGATATCAGTAAGGCTGAGTATAGCAAGTATGCTGATGAATGGAAAAAAGGTGCATGCACTACTGGGCTTACCTCGGATGGTGACTGTGCTATTTGGGACAACGCTTATACTTTTCGTAAGCTTGTTCCCGAAATGGATAACCGCAAGACATCGGACAAGTTCTTCTTGAATCTCGCTTTCCGCTTGCCGTTCTTTGACAGCAACAAGGATGCAATTCTTCGTGAACAGGTTGCAGCCCTCGATGCCGAAAGTGATTATTTGGATGATGTCCGCGAAGTGAACCAGAAGGTCGCACGCCTCACCGAAGAAGTCCTTGCTCTTATCGGTCAGTGGAAAGTCTTAAAGGATTACGCTGAACAGGTGAACGCCAGCGGCTTTATGGAACAGTTTGCCCGCAATGCCGGTTCCGACCCGCTCTTGCTTCTCCGTGCCCGCGAAAGCTCTCTTGAAAGCGACTTGAAGGCTGCAAAGCTCGAATACGATATTTATGCCCGCTACTTGGCTTTGCTCGACTATGCCGGTGGCCTTGCCCGTCAAGACGTGATGAATCATCTTCGTGAAGGAATCAGGTAGTTTATGGCTGAGGCTCGCGGATTTAGTCTTCTTGAACGCTTCGAACTGAAGTACCATATCCCCGTCGAATGGGCGGATCGGATTGGTGCGTTCTTGGCGCCGTATTGCGAAGAAGACTATTATTCCAAGATTACTCCAGGTGGATTCTATTGGATTACGAATCTCTACTTGGATTCTCCGACATGGACGTTCCTTGGCTGGAAAAAGAAACAGCTCTTGGACCGTTTCAACATGCGTATCCGCACGTATGGCGAGCATCCGGCACAGGACGGTACGTTCCATTTTGAATGCAAACGTAAGATTCGCAATATCTGCTACAAGAGCCGAGCTACCATCAAGGGTATCAATCCCGGCGAAGTCTGGAACATGAAACCCAACGAGTGGCCGTGCAAGGGCGAAAAGGACCGCATGTACCTCAAGGACTTCTTGTACAAGACCGAAGTTCATCATGCCCATCCGAGACTCCTTACGCAGTACAAGCGGCGTGCATGGTTCGGCCTCCGTGAAGAGTATTCCCGTGTGACGATTGACACAGGTATGCGTTTCCGCGAAGAGAACGGTTTTGACTACACGGTGGATCCGCATTACATGCATTCTACGGGAATCCCGCGATTTTTCCAACCGGGTGCCGATGCGGTGCTTGAACTCAAGTGTCCGGCAGCCCAGATGCCGTACTGGATGTTTGACTTGATTCGTGCATTGAATTTAAAGCATTCTGCATTCTCCAAGTTCGGGAACGCCGCTGCGGAATGGAAACGAGTTTACGAAAATCCGCGACGTTTCAAAAGTCCATATTGGACTCGTCTTGCGGGGAATTTTTAATATAGATTTAATTCGATAAGGTTTAAAAAAGGAAGGCGCTTATGAATACCAAAAAATGGCTTGCAGTTGGCACATGTGTCTCTGTAATGGGTATGTTCTCTGCCTGCTCTGACGACGAAAGTAGTCCAATCACACCTCCGGTTCCTGAAGTGTCCAGCAGTTCCGTGGCGACTGTTCCGGCTTCTTCGGAAACAACAGTACCGACGAGTAGCAGTGTTGATAACCCGACTCCTTCTTCGGTTGTTGCACCGACATCTTCTTCGGCAGGGCCTGCTCCGGTATCTTCTAGTGACTGGGCTGCTCCGAAAGATTCTAGTACGGCCCAGATGGGTGTCTCTGAGATTATGTACAACGCCGCAAACGGTTCTGCGTTGGAATGGATTGAAGTTTATATCAAGGCGGGCCCGGATATTGCCGATATGCAGTTGAGTGGTGTTCGCTTGGACGGTGCCGTCGAATTTACTTTCCCGTCGGGTTCCATGAAAAAGGGCGAATATGTCGTTGTTACAAATGATGTCGCCTTGTTTAAGCAAACCTATCCGAATTTGCCTGCTGGTTGTAAAGTGCTTGGCCCGTGGGATAGAGACCCTAAGACCGGAACAGTTGCAAAACTCGTTAACGAAGGTGATGTCGTTGATGTGAAAATCAAGGGTGAAGGCGACGTCAGTGCTGCGTTCAGTAATGAACCGCCTTGGCCAAGTCTTGCCAACGGCAAGGGCCGTTCTCTTGTATATAGAGGTTCGGGCAGTGAAGCCAGTGCAACCTCTTGGGGGCCGAGTGCTGTAGAAAACGGCAACCCGTGCGTGGGGGGTGACAAAGTTCTCGACGCTTCTACGGTTCGCCTGAACGAAATCAAACCCTACGATCTTGGCGTTTCTGATGGCTGGGTCGAACTTTACAACTATGGTGATGCGCCAGTTGATGTCAAGGGCTGGGAACTCGAATCCAAGCGTAAGAACAAAAAGTGGACTGTGGGCGGCACGAGTACGGTTGTTCCTGCCAAGGGCTACCTTGTCCTTGAATCGAGCGAAGCCGTGTTTGGTGATGGCCTTTATTTGAGCGACAATGGTGATGAGATCTATCTGTACGAAATTGCTGGCGGTGCTCGCACGGGTAAGGAAACAAGTTTGATGCTTGCTGCGGGTAAACAGTCTAGTGGTGTAGTCGATTTGGCTGATGGTTCTTCTGTTCAGGGCGCAATGGCTTCTGAAACGAAGGGTTCCGCTAACTCTGTCCTCAAGGCTGGTCCGATTTTCATCAGTGAAATTCATTACCATGAAAACGAAAATGACCCGAATGATTTGGAATTCCTTGAACTCGTGAACAAGGGTACAGAAAAGGTATCTTTGGTCGAGAGCATCAGCAACACTCCGCAGGGGTGGAAAATTGAAGGCGTGAACATGGAATTCACTGCTGGTGATGAAATCCCTGCTGGTGGAAAAATGGTGTTGTTCGGCGATTCCCTTAAGGGTAAGGACGCTTTGCTCCGTACTCGTTATGGCTTTGACGAATCGGTTGCAATCCGCTATTATGCAGGTAAACTCTCGAACCGCGGTGAAACGGTTGCTGTCAAGAAACCTTATTCGAAAAATGCGGATGGCTCGCGCTGGTACTATCAGTTGTCCGATGCGACCCTTTACAGTGACCGTTGGCCGGGACTTGCTGAAACAGATGGCAAGGGGAAGAGTCTCAACCGTAAGGACTTTACGACGATGGGCTATAGCTACACTGTATGGGAAGCGAAAGCTCCGACTCCCGGCAAGTAAATTTATCTAAGACTGTCACCCCGGCCACTGTGCCGGGGTCTGTTTTTTTCTTTTTTGATTTTTGCGCCAAAAGTTCCGACATTTTGTCGGAACTTTTTTCAATGAAAGCAATATATACGCGGTTTTGCAATTGCTAGGGTTGACATTTTTTAATATTATTAAAGTAGTATGAGACGGTACTTTGCATTTATTCTTTGTGGCAGCATGGCTGCTTATGCTACTTCGCTTTCTTTGCAAGAAGCGTTGGACATGGCGATGGCCAACAATTCAAAAATCAAGGCCGAAAGGGCTAAAGTCGATATCGCTCAAAGTGGTGAAGATGAAGCTTTTGCCAGGTTTCTCCCGACGGTGAGCCTCTCGGCGGGTATTACAAAAATCAACGACCCTATTTCGATTGACCTTGGACGTATTCAGGAACCCTTGAGCAATATTGCGGGAGCTGCCGCTTATTCAAAAGCTTATCTTGCAACTTATAATGGGGCCTATTCAAAGGCCTATCAAGAAGCGGTAGGTAAGGCGATGTCCGCAGGAATGGACGAAAAATCCGCCAAAGCCTATGTAGATTCCAAGTCCGCCGATATCTGGAGCGGTGTCGTGAACAGCAAGGATGCGAACGATGCCGCCGTGCAACTGGCGGAGAGTAAGAGCAAGGAATCTGCCGACCAAATCAAAAATTCCGATTTCAACATGAAAGTGCAGGACGATTGGTTCTTTAACGCCCGCCTTACTGTTGTATGGCCGATTTTTACCGGTTTCAAGATTTATTCCGCCTACGATGCCGCCAAAGAGAACGTGAATGCCCGTAAGGCCGAGTTCGAAATGGCGCAAAATACCGTGCTCATGGATGTGGCGACAAAGTATTTTACGCTTCGTTTGTGCGAAGAACTGGTGGGCATGCGCGAAACGACCAAGAAAGACCTTGAAGAACATCTGAACCGCTCCAAAAAGCTCGAAGAAGGTGGCCAAATTAGCAAGACGGAACGCCTCCGTGCCGAAGTCGCCCTTGCCGAAGCCGAAAACGCTTACGAAGACGCTCTCCGCGATCAGTCCTTGGCCCGCATGGCGCTTGCAAGTTTATTGCATACGGATACGAGCCTTACCGCGACAACGCCTGTAGAATCTCCGGAAGGAATCCGCTCGATGGATGAATTCAAAGCTCTTGCTGTTGAAAAGCATCCGGGACTCCGCCAACTGCGTATCGAACGCAAGCGTAACCAGAACGCGGTGAAGGCGGCCCAAGCCGATTACTACCCGACGGTGGCATTGTTCGGCTACAAGGAACTTTATACAAGAGACTTGACGCTCCTTGAACCGGAATGGGCGATTGGCGCCAAGTTGCAGTGGGATATTTTCAAGGGGGGCGATACCCGTGCCAAGGTGAGTTCCGCAAAGGCGATGGATCGCTCTTTGGGTAGCCTCGAAGAAGAGACGATTGACAACTTGAAGCTTCTCGTCGAAAAACGCTGGCGCGAATTGGAACATGCCAAAGGCAGACTCGCAAGCCTCGCCAAGACGCGTGAACTCGCTGACGAAGCTCTGCGCAGCCAAAACAAGGCGTACGAAGCGGGACTTGCTACAGGACTTGATGTTGTGGATGCTGAACTTGCCCTTTCTCGTTTGCAGGTTGCAGATTTGAAGGCGCATTACGATGCCGTTATCGCATGGCTAGGACTTCTCGAAGCGGCGGGAGAGGTTTCTACAGCAGGGACACTCTTGGTATCGAAACAATTGGTGGAAGAGAAACCGGTAAAGCCAGTGGAGTCTGCAGTTTCCGCAGAAAATACAACTTCTGCTGATGCTCTTGAAACTCCAGCGGAACCGGCAAAAGCAGCAGAGTCCACAGCAGCAGAACCGGCGGAACAAACTTTAGAAACGGAGAAAAAATAATGAACGCATTGAAGATGATTGGAAAAGTTATTGTAGTACTTGCCCTGATTGTGCTTGTCATTATGGGCATCTCCCAACTTCAACAGTTTGCCACGCAACCGCGTGAACAGTTTTTGCAAGGGCAAATGGAAGCTCGCCGCGTGCTTGTGGCGGGGAAGGTCCCTGGCCGTATTGAAAAATTGCTCGTTCACGAAGGCGATGTCGTGACGAAAGATTCTTTAGTAGCCGTTATCAGCAGCCCGGAAATCGAAGCGAAGAAGATTCAGGCTCAAGGCGCTCTCGGTGCCGCCAAGGCTCAAGCTAGCAAGGCCCGTAATGGTGCCCGCAGTGAAGATATTACGGCCCTTAAGGCTATGGCAGACCGTGCTCAAGAAGCTGCAACACTTGCAAAGAACACCTACAACCGTGTGCAGAAGCTTTATAACGAAGGCGTGCTTCCGCTTCAAAAGCGCGATGAAGCCGAAACGCAGATGAAGGCTAGCCAGTCTGCCGCCGATGCGGCTCGTGCTCAGTACAATCAGGCTGTCGCCGGTGCCCGTAGCGAAGACAAGGCTGCCGCGAACGCTCTTGTGTTGCAGGCGAAAGGTGCCAACGCCGAAGTCGATGCCTACCTCGAAGAAACTAAAATCCGCACGCCGATTTCTGGCGAAGTCTCGCTGAAGCTTGCCGAAGAAGGCGAAGTCGTAGGCTCTGGCATGCCGATTATCGCCGTGACGGACTTGAACGATTCCTGGGCGGTATTCCACCTCCGCGAAGATTACCTCAAGAATGTGTTCAAGGGTAAAAAGTTCTATCTCCAGGTTCCAGCTCTCGACAAGACTGTCGAAATGGTCGTGAGCTACATTGCTTCTGTCGGCGACTATGCCACATGGCGTAGCTCCAAGGAAAGCTCCGGCTTTGACCTCAAGACGTTCGAAGTCCGTATGCGCCCGACCCACAAAGTCGAAAACCTCCGCCCGGGCATGAGTGTTTTGTTCCCCGTTGACGATATTCAGTAATCTGGAATAGAAGGTTATCGTGCTGAAGGGTCTTTTAAAGACTATCGGGAAGATTTATTTCGGCCACAAAATTATTTTGTGGATGATTCTTACGGTATTGCCCGTAGGCGTTTCTGTGTTTATGCTGGAAATGTTCTCGAATGAAATTGTTCGGCATATCCCTATAGGCATTGTCAAACAAGATAATAGTCAGCTTGCCGATCGCCTCGAAAGAGCGCTCCGTTCTAGCCCGGTGCTTAATGTAACGTTGATTTGTCATGACATGGGCGAATGCGAACACGCTGTCATTCGTGGCGATTTGCAGACATTTATCGTGTTTCCGAATGAATTGGAACGCCGCGCTCTTCGCCTTGAAGCGCCTGTGATTCCGGTTTATTCCAGCGGCCAGAACTACCTCACGAACATGTTTGCGACAAAGGAAATTCGAGCCGTCCTCACAAGTGTCGGTTCTGACCTTTTCACTGCATCGTTTGAGGATCCGATAAAGACGGAAATTCATTCGGTCGGGAACATCGAAGGCAATTATCAAGGTTTCTTGGCTCTTGGGCTCATTTCTGCGATGTTCCATTTGGCAGCGATGCTTGTGGCTGTTTATATCGCGTCGTTCCCACTTCGCGATAAGCGTGTACGTGAATTTTACCAATATGCGGAACGTTCCTGGGTGACGTTAGCCGTCGCTTCGTTTGTTCCGGCTGTGATTATTCTTTGGCTGGAATACATGGGCTGCTACGCTTACACGCACCGCATGCTTATGCCCATGGGATTTGATGAATTTGTAATGGTCTCGGTAGCGCAGCTTTTGATGGTGATTTGCTGTGTCGGTGCAGGAATGGCTTTTGTCGGCATTACAGGCGTAATGCGTATTGCGACCGGCGTGACCGGCGTGATTGGCGGCCCTGCGTTTGCGTTTGCCGGCCAGACGTTCCCCGTGATGGCGATGCCGTTTGCAGTGCGTTGCTTTGCGTTTGTGCTTCCGCTTACCCATGTGCTCCGCGTGCAGTCCATGATGCTCCTTGGCGATGTGGGCATGGCAGAATCTTGGGAAGTTATCAAGCTCATGGGCGGCATGGCGTTGTTCTGGTCTTTGCTTGGGTGTTTTGCAATGGGGCTTCGCTGGAAGTTCCGCCTAAAGCATGATTCGCAAATACCGGTTGTCGTTGAAGAAGATAGTCACGTTACTGTTGCTCAATCACAGCTAAAAAAGTTGTTTGAAAAAATCAGGAGGCGAAAACATGATTAGTCGTCTTTTGAAAGTGACTTTGACGGAATGGAAGTTGTTTTTCACTGACCCTGCGGCAGTACTTTTGCTCGTTGTTGCCGGGGTTCTTTATGCGTTTTACTATCCGACGGCGTATTTGAATCAAACGGTGACTCGCGTGCCTGTTGCTGTTGTTGATTTGGACCATTCGGCAAAGTCCCGTGAATTAACGCGTATGGCTTCTGCAACGCAGCAAGTCGAAGTCAAGGCGGTCTATAACGACATGCTCGAAGCAGAAACAGCCATGGCGCGCGAAGACATTTTCGGCTTCATGGTCATTCCCGAGAACATGGAAAAGGATTTGCTGAACAAGAAGCCGACAAAGATAAACATCTTTACGCATGGCGCGTACGTGATGCTTCACGGTACAATCGGGACGGCTTTCTCGACGTGTGCGTTGACGATCGGTGCAGTGAGCAAAGTGAAGGCGATTGCGCTTGGCAAAAAGGTGCCTTCGGCAAAAGCGATGGCTATGCGCGACCCGATTCCGCTATCGATCCAGACGATGTTCAACAATACGGGTAGCTACTCGAATTATGTTGTCCCGAGCGTGCTTGTGGTGATTTTGCAGCAGTCGTTGATTATCGGCATTTGCATTATGGGCGGTGCTCGTGGACATAGGCGTTTCCGCCGCAACCAGCGCTATTCCGAAGTTGAAAACGAAAGCATGCCGTACCGTTACTTAGGGCGTGCTCTTGCGTACTTCTTGCATTATTGCGGATTTATTTTGTTCTATCATTGCTTTATTTACAATGTCTTTGATTTTCCGCGTCGAGGCGAACTCTTGCCGATGGTGGTGTTTGCTGTGGTGTTCCTTTCGTCGGTCATCAATTTCGGAATGTGCCTTTCGCAAGTGTTCTTGCATCGCGAATCCAGCATGCAGCTGTTCCTCAACTTCTCTATTCCGATACTCTTCCTTGCGAACTTTAGCTGGCCGAGCTACTTGATGCCGAGTTGGATGGTGGGGCTTTCTTACATTTTGCCGAGTACGTTTGCAGTGCCCGCATGGCTTTCGATTGAGCAGATGGGCGGGGATATTTACGATGTGGCGCCTAAGCTATACCTGCTTGCCATTCAGGCGGTGATTTACCTTGTGCTGGGATTGTTCCTCACGCATCTCCGCGACAAGACTCATTTCAAGACCGGTGATATGTAAATCGTTTACAGTAAATATTCCTGTTTGGAATATGTTTTTGGACTTAGCCTCTCCTTTTATTGTAAGATTATGGTAATATTTTAGATAGTAACTTTAAGAGGGGAGTTTTTCTCATGAAAAAGCATCTTGTCATATCAGCCATTCTAATGGCTGGATTTTTCGTCTCTTGCGGAGACGATTCCACTTCTATGGGACCTGATGAAGAGTTGAGTTCCTCTTTGGTAGTTAAATCAAGTTCTTCGATTAAGGCAAAATCGAGTTCATCAAAGCTCAAGTCAAGCTCTTCAGTCAAGGCGAAATCGAGTTCGTCGGTTAAAGCAAAATCAAGTTCGGCAGTTGTGGTGAAGTCGAGTTCTTCAGTTACTGCCAAATCAAGCTCGGCTGTTGCGAAGTCAAGCTCTTCAGTGACCGCCAAATCGAGTTCTGCTGTAGTGAAGTCTAGTTCTTCTGCACAGCCGAAGTCTTCATCGGTAACTCCTAAATCGAGTTCTGTAGTGGCGAAATCAAGTTCATCTGTAAAGCCTGTTTCTTCTTCGAGCGTTATCACGCATGTTTTTGGCGTTTTAGAAGATAAACGTAACAACAAGAAGTACAGAACTATTGAAATCGAAGGAATCACTTGGATGGCGGACAACCTAGATATCGAATACAAAGATAGTGCTGGCGAAGTAAAGTCTTTCTGTTATGGCGACGATGTGAAAAATTGCGAAAAGTATGGTAGGCTTTATACGTGGGCAGCCGCAATTGATTCGGCTGGGCTTTACAGTGATGATGGCTGGGGCTGTGGATTGCGGGCTTCTTGCGCTATTTTCCCTGTAGTGCAAGGTGTCTGCCCTGATGGATGGCACTTGCCGACAGAAGAAGAATTTGAAACTCTTATGAATGCAACTTCGGATGGAATTGAGTTGCAGGCTCTTGGTTTTGAAAATTGGGATATGGCGAATAATCTCAGTGGTTTTTCTGCTGTACCATCGGGTTCCAAGTCCTTTTACGATGGATATGAAAAACTGGGAGAATTGGCTGTATTCTGGGCTAAAAATACAGCGGTATCCGGAGCGGTTACGTTTAATATAGATGGTAACAAATATGCTAAAAATAACTGGATGCATTCACAAGAAGTGCATAATGGAGCTTCTGTTCGTTGTGCAAAGAATACTTCGCCTCGCCCTGTTATCAAGTATGGTTCTTTGACGGATGAGCGTGATGGACAAAAATACAAGACCGTTGAGATTGAAGGTCGTTATTGGATGGCGCAAAATTTGAATTATGGCGATAAGTATGAAAAAATTATGCCTACTTTGGATAAGGAAGGAAATCCAATGCCCATTGAGTATGGAAAGCTTTATACTTGGGGTATTGCCATGGATACGGCTGGATATTTTAGTGCTGAAGCCAAGGATTGCGGTTATGGCATTGATTGTAGCTCTCTTACGCATGCTCGTGGAATATGTCCTAAGGGATGGCATTTGCCTGATTCAACAGAGTGGGAAAGCCTTTTGGCGTATGCAAAATCTTTTGAATTTGATTTCGAATATCAATCGTTCCATTTGCAAACGAGAAAACTGGAAGAATGGCCAAAGGCAAGTAATAGAACAGGCTTTTCTGCTGTGCCTTCTGGATCGTGGGGCGATACGGATGAATATTGGTCCATATCTAACGACCATTACCCATCTGATGGAACGGTGGCTCCGTCCAGAGCGCTGTTCCTATATCTTGCAACAAATCAAGTACGGATAGATTGGTCCTATAAAGATAAGTACAAGGCGGTTCGCTGTGTAGAAAACTAATTTTACTTCTTCGTCGCCCCAGACCTTAGCGTCTGGGGTTGAATTTTTATGGAATTATTTTTGTATATTACAGATGGCAAAAACATTGTTTACTAACCACTGTTTACTAACCACTAAAACCTATAACCTGACTCCTGAAACCTAATTATGATGTTCGATCATTTATACATGATGATTCTCGTGGTGACACTCGCCCTTTCGGGGATTGTTTCACTGCTTGTCAAGAAACGCTTTGCCGCTGGCCAAAAAGTCAATATTTCTAGCGGGCTTACCGGTGCCGATGTGGCGAAAGCCATCCTCATGGAAGCCGGCATTACTGATGTGAAGGTGCTTAAGCACCAAGGGTTCCTTTCGGACCATTACAATCCGCTGAACAAGACGCTCAACTTGTCGCCTGAAGTTTATTCTGGCCGTAATGCGAGTGCCGCAGGCGTTGCCGCTCACGAAGTTGGCCATGCAATCCAGCATGCTGAAGGCTACTTCCCGTTGTGGCTGCGTTCGGCGATTGTTCCGGCGGCAAACATCGGCTCGAATTTAGGGCCGTGGCTTGTGATTATCGGCATTATGCTCATGGGCATGGGCAAAGCGCTCGGTCAATCACTTGCGATTGTCGGCGTTATTCTCTTCGGACTTGCGACGCTCTTTTCGCTGGTGACCGTGCCTGTTGAATTTGACGCCTCTGCCCGTGCAAAGAAAGCTCTTGCCCGCATGGAAATTGTTGCGGCGGGACGCGAATACAATACGGTTTCGGGCGTGCTCTTTGCGGCTGGGCTTACGTATGTCGCGGCTGCAATTTCTTCCATCTTGCAGTTGCTCTACTGGGCGTACCGTGCAGGGCTTCTCGGCGGGCGCAACGATGATTAGCGATTTGCCGTCTTCGGTTTGTTCAAGCCTCGCTTCGGCGGGGCTTTTTTTGTCCATCAATATTGCAGCATAATTTGCGAAAAAAGGTCAATATTGGTGGTTAGGAGCATTTGCCAAATTTTTTTTGCTCTTTTCCGCTGAAAAAGTCATATCTTTATAGGTAGTATTTTTCAGGGGAGCAAAATGGAATACCAAAATATTGATATTAGCACTTGGACTCAAGTGGGCGAGGGCGGTAACGGGAAAACTTATGTGCATCCAGACCATCCTGATATTCTTTTGAAAGTGAATAAACCGCCTTTTTGCGAAGAATCTTACGTAAAGCAGGAGCTAGATGCGGCTGAGCATGTTTTTGAATTGGGGATTCCGTCACCGCGTATGTACGACATTGTGCGTGTTGGCAATGGCTTTGGCCAGCTTGTAGAACTCGTCAAGGGAAAGAAGTCGCTTTCACGGATTTGTGCTGACGATCCGTCGTGCATTGGCGAGGCCGCTTCATTGCTTGCGGAACAGGGTAAGCGTTTGCATACAACGCCTTGTAACACAGAATTTTTTTCTAATGCTAAAGAGCTTGCGTTGAATGGCCTTGAAAAGTCTGACTTTGTTTCAGACGAAGATAGGAATAAGATAAAAAAATTTATACAGAGTCTTGGTGACGAAACTACTTGTGTGCACGGTGATTTTCAGATGGGTAATCTGGTGGTCTCCGGTGATGGCAAACCCTATTGGATTGATTTAGGGCGTTTCTGCTATGGCTCGTCGATGTTTGATATGGGACATTTGTTTATACTTTGCTTTGTCTATTCCAAGTTCCCGCAGGCTTTAGATTTGGTTCACATGTCCGAAGATCAACTGCATATCTTTTGGGATAAATTTGCGACGGCCTATACGGGCGATGCAGACCACGCCGCATTTGATGCTCTTGCCGGTAAATTTGCACCACTAGATATTTGCATCCGTACAATTTGGGCACCGCCATCCGAGGCTCTCAAGAATTTGTTTACAAATTTAATCCATTCCTTAGTTGAAAAATTTTATTAAAAGGAATGACTACTATGAGTGAATTCGAAAAAATAAATCTTGATGATTATACCCAAACAGGTGAAGGTGGGTCGTCGCTTACCTACAATCATAAAAACGGCAAGACCCTGGCCAAGCTCTTTAAACCAGGCTTTGAAGCTGACCGTGCCAAAGAAGATTTTTTGACATCGAGTACGGTTTATGAATTGGGTATCCCGACACCCAAACCTTATCGCCTGTTGACGGATGGTTCTCGTTTTGGTGCTGAATACGAACTTATTCAGAATAAACGCTCTCTTTCGAGAATCATTGCTGACGAACCGGAGCGTTTAAATGAGTTGTCGGTGACTTTAGCTCGGATGGTGAAAAAAATACACACCACGAAAGCGGACACATCTCGCATTAAATCAATGAAAGGAAAAATCCGTCAGTTCTATTTGGAAAAAGATTTAGTGCCGGTTGATTACAAAATCAAGGCGTTGCAGTTTATAGAGCGGGTTCCCGACACGCCAATGTGCCTTCATGGAGATTCCCAACTGAGCAATGTTATTACGGACGGCAAGCGGACTCTTTGGATCGATGTTGGTGATTTTGGCTACGGTGTGCCGGAATGGGATTTGTGTTTGCTTTGGAGCATGACGCATTACATGGATGCGTCTAAAGCGGAATTTATTTTTCATTTACAGCCCGAAACACTTAGGACCCACTGGAATATCTTTATTGCTGAGTATCTAGAAACGACGGATAAACAGCGAATCGAAGAGTTTGAATGTAAAATTCTTCCGTTCACCTCTGCCAAGCTCCCATATATTTATGATACAGTGTTGCGTATGCGAATGCCGGATGTGGCTTTCCAACATTTGATAAAACGATTTGGATAAAGTTATGCTTCTGTAAAAGATTCCCATTATAGGGCAAAATGGAACTTTGTAATGGCAATCGAATTTGGTGCATTGTAATGTAGAAAGCGAGGCGAAAATCTTTTGGTTTTATGAGGCGCAGAGCGTAAAGGAAATGCTGTAAAAAATCAAGTATGGTTGATTTTTGTTATTTTTAAGTCATTATGGCAACTATTCCAACTCTAAAAGAAAATCTCGTTATTGAAAATATTCGCCCGAACATCGAGGGCGGCCGTTTCATGCTCAAGCGTGAACCCGGCGACACCGTGACATTGCAGGCCGACATCTTCCGCCACAGTCACGAAAAGTACGATGCTGCAATTTTTTACCGCCATGTTTCCAAGAAAAAATGGGAACAGGCTCCGATGCACTTTGTCGATAATGACCTTTGGGAAGGAACATTCACGGTCGGCAACATCGGCTATTACGAATACAAAATTTGTGCATGGACTAAGGAACCGAAGGATGTTCCGACCGAAAGTCCGGTGATGAAGCTCCGCGTTGATCCGACCTACAGCCGCGTGGGTACATGGTACGAAATGTGGCCGAAGAGCCAGGGTACGGATCCGAAGAAGTCTGCCACTTGGAAGGATTGCGAAAAGCAACTCGACTACATTGCCGGTCTTGGTTTCGATACAGTTTATCTTGTTCCGATTCATCCGATTGGCGTTACGAACCGCAAGGGAGCAAACAACGCGCTCCATGCTAAGGTTGACAAGAAGGGTAATCCGCTTGAACCGGGATGCCCTTACGCTGTCGGTAACAAGAACGGTGGTCACTATGATGTAGACCCTGAACTCGGTACGATGAAGGACTTCGAGCACTTCGCAAAGGCAGCTCGTGCCAAGGGTCTCCGCTTGGCGCTCGATATCGCGCTCAACTGCAGCCCGGACCATCCGTACGTGAAGTCGCACCCGGAATGGTTCTATCACGAACCGGACGGAAGCATCAAGTTTGCGGAAAACCCGCCCAAGAAGTACGAAGACATTTATCCGTTCGATTACTACAACAAGAATTACAAGGCTCTGTGGCAGGAAATTGAGAACATTATCTTGTTCTGGGCCGACAAGGGTGTTGAAATTTTCCGTATCGATAACCCGCACACCAAACCGTTCCCGTTCTGGGAATGGCTGATTGCAGACGTCAAGGAAAAGCGTCCGGAACTCGTGTTCCTCGCCGAAGCTTTCACTCGTCCGAAGATGATGCATCGCTTGGCAAAGTCCGGCTTCGACATGAGCTACACATATTTTGCATGGCGCTCTGCCAAGTGGGAATTCGAACAGTACCTCAAGGAGCTCACGCAGTCCAACGCTAAGGAATACATGCGTGGTATCTTCTTCCCGACGACTCCGGATATCTTCCCGAAGTACCTTGCATACAAAGGTGCGAATGCTTTCAAGCAGCGCTACTTCTTGGCCGCAACGCTTTCGAGCTTGACCGGTATGTACAACGGATATGAACTCTGCGAAAACATCCCGAGCCCGATTAAGGAAGAACTTGCGGACAGCGAAAAGTATCAGTACAAAGTGCATAACTGGTCTGGCCCGGGCATTCAAGACTTTGTTCGTCGTTTGAATATCGCTCGTCAGGAACACGCCGCGTTGCAGGAATACGATAATCTCGAATTCCATTACGCACAAAATGATCAGCTCATGGTTTATTCCAAGAAGTCTGGTGATGATGTTGTCCTTTGTGTGTGCAACATGGATATGGACAACGTGCAAGAAGGCATCGTGGAACTCGACATGGCAAAGCTTGGTCTCGATAATGATTCGTTCTTCTTCTTGAAGGATATCGTGACCGACGAAAGCTACGTCTGGCGTGGAAACAAGAACTATGTGAAGCTGGACCCGGCAAAGGCTCCCGGCCACATGTTTGTGCTCAAGAAGATCTAGTGATTAGTGGTTGGTAAACAGTGGTTAGGAACATGTAGTTCCAGCCTCTATTACTTGTCATCCTCGCGGAGGCGAGGATCTAGTAAAAAAGAACGCGAACAACGCCCCGGAAGCACTACGCTCCCGGGCGTTTTTTATGCATTGTCACCTCGGCCTGTCACCCCGGATTTATTCCGGGGTCGCCTTACACCGTCTAAAACTCTTTTAAAAAACTTTTTTTGTGTCTTTTTTAGAGGATTAAATCTAATTTTAGACGAGGTATTTAAAGGATGATTATGAAAAAAGTTTTATTGAGTTCCATATTGGCTGCGGGCGTTTGTGCAATGTTTAATGCCTGCTCTGATGATTCTCCATCTCCGCTTACTCCGCCTGTTGCGGCTTCTTCATCGAGTGTTGTTTGGGAGGATCAAAGCAGTTCTTCTGTTGGGCTAAACTTAAGTAGTTCTAATCCGGCTTCGAGTTCCGCTGATGTTCCGCTTAGTTTTGCAACGAGCTCCAGCAGTGTTGGCGACTTGCCCACGAGTTCTTCTGCAAATTCGTTTTCTAGCTCTGCTGGCAATCCAACATCTAGCGCTATGGTGAACCCGGGTTCCAACGGCTCTGTCGCCGGCTCCAGTGCCGGCACCGTTCCCGAAAGTTCCAGTAGCAAGGAACCGGAACTCGATGCGAGCGGATTCCCGACTCTTGAATCATACGGCCCGCCTCCGGCAGAATACACCAAGGACATTAGCGCTACGGCGAAGCGTGGCTGGAATACCCGCTACTGGGACGCCTGCAAGCCGCACTGCTCTTGGCTTAGGGAAAACCCTAACGATGTGACTCGTGCAGACACGTCTTCCGATGCGGCCTACATTGCCGACTATGGTACTGCGCGTAACTGCAACATTCACGATGTCGAAGTCCCTACCTTTACCTTGGGAGACGTATCGAAGTCCTGGTTCGGTTACAACGGGACCAGAAGCGCTTGCGGCGACGAAAAGGAAAAGGGCGTGTTCACCTGCACGGACATGGCGCCTATTGCTGTGAACGACACTCTTTCTTATGGGTACGTTGCGGGCACAGCCGATAGCAAGTGCGGCAAGTGCTATCACTTGCAGTACGACGGTCACTTCGCGAACGAGATGGAAAACAACCCGCCAAGGGAAACTCACTTGGCGCTCAAGGGCAAGCACTTGATCGTGATGGCTTCTAACATCGGTAACGACGTGGCGGGCGGCAATGCTAATCTTCCGGCAGGCCAGTTCGACTTGATGGTGCCGGGCGGTGGCGTGGGCGCCTTTGACGCTCTTACTGTTCAGGTGAACAAAGGCCGCGACTTTAACTGGGGCGCTGGCTTTGGTGGATTCCTGACCGAATGTCAGAACAAGCTCGGCTACGAGGCTACTCTTGTCGCATACCAGACCTGCATCAAGGATATGTGCGACGCGGCTTTCGGTGATGCCGGCCTCCCGAATCTTTTGCGCGGTTGCCACTGGTTTGCCGACTGGTACAAGGCTGCGGACAATCCGACCTACTACATCGAAGAAGTGGAATGCCCGCAGTACTTGATCGATCATTACATGAGCCGATTCAACACCACTACGCAAACCAACATCAAGAAGGTGACGGACTGGTCCACTTACAAGGAAGGCGACGTGCTTGACACGCTCCATTGCTGGAAGGCGGGCGAAGCTCCCCCGGAAAACGGTTGGGTCAATCCGAGCGCCGGCTGCGATGTTAAATAAAAAAATGAGAGAATTAGTGGCTTAAACGCCTCGGTAGTATCTGCTTCCGGGCGTTTTTTGTCATCTTTGTGTCGAAAGCTTATTTTACTTCGACTGGTTTGACGTTTTTTATAGCTTGTATGAGTATGTCGCAAAAGATTTCTGTTGATAATCTGTGTATATTGTGGGTGAGTCGCTGCATACATCCCGTTTTTAAGGAAAAAAGTGAAAAAAAGTGAAATTTTTTCACGATTACCCCTTGACTTTTTCCCTGAAAATTCTATAATTGGCTTCACCCTCGAACGAGACGGCGGAAACGCCGACGGACGAGACGGAAGCCCGCGAGACTTCCGGGAATATTGAAGGAATCGGAGATGTGCTTAGTGACGGCCCAAGAAAATTTCTTGGAAGTCTATTTACGGAAAACAGGACAGACTTTTGAAAAATCAATGAAGAGTTTGATCCTGGCTCAGAACGAACGCTGGTGGCGTGTCTTATACATGCAAGTCGAGCGGCGTAGCAATACGTAGCGGCGAACGGGTGAGTAACGCGTAAGCAATCTGCCCCGTATCAGGAAATACCCGTGCCAACGCGCGGTTAATGTCCAGGAGAGTGGCTCCCCGCATGGGGAGTTGACTAGAGATTTATCGGTA
>Ga0310786_10004125_pt1 | contig 20394 bp, 9 predicted proteins | sample AusTroGonzalo_MG_FD_203881 | JGI IMG/M metagenome (GOLD analysis project Ga0310786, IMG submission 203881) | Bovine rumen microbial communities from tropical cattle in Woodstock, Queensland, Australia - Gonzalo_03 (v2) (version 2) | ecosystem: Host-associated > Mammals > Digestive system >... | reverse complement strand
GAAAGCGTTCTTCTGGCGATTCTCGAACAGGAAGAATTCGTCGTTGACCGCCGAATTGATGCGATAGCCCTGGAAAGTGGTAGCAAGGGGCTCCAACGTATAGCTGCCCTCTGCGTCGATGACCTCAGGAGCATCACAGAATCTGACAGAATAACGTTCAAAGAGTGAATAGCCCGCAGGTGTGTTTGCATCATCTAAATAGCTGCCACTCGCCATCAACGACCAGTCACCAGGATGCACACTAATGCCCCCACTTCCCTCATAGTCGGTATCGTAGAAGTCAGGCAGTCCCAACACGTGACTGAACTCATGGCAGATGGTGCCGATACCGTCAAGCTTGATGGTCTGAGGGTATTTTGTATACCCCTGAAGCTCAACAGAGCTGGCATAGTCGCGAAGATAGACACCGTCCTTCTTGACCCAGCCATTGGTCTTCGGATCGAGAAGGAAATAGCGGTGGGGCCACCAGAGGTTTTCGTTGTTGCCGTCATATTGGGCACCATTACCTGCGAAGATGAAGTAGACGAGGTCTACATATCCGTCACCGTCGCCGTCGTAGTCTTTGAAGTTCACACCCCCTACGACATCGGCAGAGTCGATAGCAGCAATCAAGATTTCAGGAATCTTGTCCCCATCGATATTGCAGTCGTACTGGCTGTAATTCAACTGATAGGGACCTACAACTTCGAAATGAGGCTGGAACTTCCCGCCCGAGTTATCGGTAAAATAGTCGCGCACGCTACCCGGAAGGACTTTGCCGTCATAGCCCGTATAGCCTTCTTTGTTGACCATATCGTCGATGATTTCCGGATAGTCGGGACGCGAGAAATTCTTGTCGTAGAAGTTAGCGAGCACTATCAATCCTCTGAAGTTTTCATAATCAGTGGCACGATTGCCCTGAGCACGACGGCTGGCCAGCGTCTCCTGCTGGTGTTGCTGAACCTGCTGGCGCATCTCAGCCAAACGCCCAGACATCTCAGGAGTCAGATATTTCTTCACCGTCGCTAAATAGGCCTGCTCGGCTTCCGAACGCGCTGCCTCGTCGTGAGCCAAACGGGACGTAGCCATCAGTTTGCCGTTCTTCTTTTCAGCATACACGTAGTAGCCCTTGTCATTCTTCACGACCGAATAGCCATCGGCGGTGGTCTGGAAATGGCGCCACTCGTCACCCACAAGTCTCAAGGTCACAAAAGTGCCGTCGGGCTGTTTCACCTTCACCGTTCCCGGATGTGCCGGAACGGCATTGATGCTGACTGCACAGAGCAGCAACATGGCTATCATCAAATGTCTTAACTCCATAATTATTTAATAAGGTATTTACGACCGTTTTGAATGATCAGCCCCTTGTAACTTGTTCCAACACGCTGTCCGTTGAGATTGTAGACAGCACTACCTCTTACACCTTCCTGCTTACCTATTACCTCTTCAATACCCGTTGGCAATTCGTTGTCGTAGAACGTTGCCTCAATATTGTCAAGATAGCAGACGGCATTGGTCTTGCTCGACAACATGTTGAACTGAATTTTGCTGTTTTCGGGAATGTTTATATAGCTGAAACTGGTCTCCGTGTCCTTCTTCAGGTCTACCTGTCCCTTGCCGTCAGCGGTTTTGAATGCCGTAAAGGCACCACCGTCTGTGCTGACTTTCAAAGCAAATTTGACAGCCTCGCCGCCATTCTGGACTTTAAATCGCAACGAGCGAATGCCTTTCTTGAATATCGAGGACGTCAACGTTCCTGAACGCAGCAGTTTGGCGACCTTACCACCATCCTTCTCTTCGATGGTTGCCTTCGACAAATCCCATTTACAATAGACTCCCTCGACTCCTTGCGCGCCGTCGTCAGAAAGCGGCGACGACTCGAAATCCTCCACATACGGCGTATACAGGTCTTTGCCTGCCGTGAAGCTTATCAAACCGTCGTTCTCAGTAATGTCGTACAAGTCCATTACCGCAGGTTTGCCATACCACCACGACACCAGTGCCGGATCAGTTGTGCTCGTCAGGTCGATATACTTGCCGTTCTGCGGAGCATTGCAGGTCATCACGAAAAGGTTATGACTGGCATCGTTATTCACTTCATTGTTTCTCCACTTATTGACATTGAAGGTCTCTGCACGCCACACCAGCAGTCCGTGACCAGGCAGGAAACGGTCCCAACCCGTCTTCTGGCGGTTCTCCAGATAGAAGTCGTCGTCCTTGGTTCCCGTCTTCAGCAGGAATGCCTTATTCGACGTGTTAAACGCCTCCAGCTTGTACGTTCCTGCCACCGTCAGTTCCTCAGGTTCGCAGAATCCCAGCACGTGGCGCTCGAAAGCATTATAGCCAGCGGGGGTCAGGCCATAGTTTCGGTCAGTACCAGCAGCCATCACGTCCCAATATCCGGGGTCGTTACTCATGCCATTTTCGTCGTAGTCGGTATCATAGTGGTCGGCCAGTCCCAACACGTGGCTGAACTCATGGCACATAGTGCCTATTCCGTCAAGATACTGGTGCTGCTCCTTCAGCTGCTCAAAGTCCATAAACTCCGTGCTGCAGGCATAGCGACCCATTTTCTTGCCGTCATACGTCGACAGACCGGTCATATAGGTCGGATACGCCGACATATCCTCGGCATGAGGCCATATATAGCCCACGTCGTTGCCTTGCACGTTACTGGAATAGCCCGCAAAGATGATGTAGATCATATCTATCACGCCGTCACTGTTCACGTCGTATTGACTGAAATCCACCAACGGGTCGACTTCCTTCATAATCCTCTTAAGGATATTGAAAATGCGCTCTGCCCATTTCTCGTCGACAGTAAAGTCCTCATTCTTCGGATGGGGATATTTGCACGACAGGTCGAGGGTCACAGGACCTACCACGTCGAACGTCGGGTCGAACACACCTAACGAATTATCACAGAAATAGTCGCGGACACTGCCTTCCACAGCCACGGGATAGTACTGCTTGGAGTCGTCGCGGTAGTTCTTCTCGCTGGTCAGCTTCTGGTAGAAGTCCTGCGCACCCTCGCCGAGCGAGAATTCGCAGTCGTTCCAGTTCACCAGCACCACCAGACCCTTGAACTTCTCATAATTGATGCGTGGCCAGATGCTGGTTGCCGAGCGACGACCTTGCTGGTCCTTATACAGGGGACTCACCATCTGTGCCGCATGTTCCTTCATCCGCTTGGCAGCGTCACTCATCCGTGGGGCAATCATCTTCGGCTGACCGTTCAAAAAGGCCTGTTCCTCAGCACTGCGTTGTTCAGCGTTACGAGCTACCATGCCTGTAGCCTGCAGTCTGCCGTCCTCCGTCTTCCGGGCATAACGCCAGAATCCGTCTTCGCCTTTCACGACGGTATATCCGTCCACCGTCGTCGAAAAGCTACGGTATTCGTCACCATGCAGACACAGCGTCACCACCGTTCCGTCCGGCTGCGGCACATCGGCAGGCTTCCTCACTGCCGGCCTTGCCAACAGCATTGCGGAACCCATCAGTACCACCATTATTATAATATACAATCTCTTCATTTTCGTTATTTCATTTGTTTCAGGTTGCAAAGGTACGAAAAGTCAAGAGCAAAACAAAAGATTTTATCATTTTTTAGCCAATCGTGAGAATTTCTTTAAATTATTACGACTAAGTCGTGTATGGATTACAGTCCGATAGCTGTCTGACAAGTACGTTGTCACCTAAGAGTGGAGTACCTTATTTTTTCGTTCGATTTGCACTATCTTTTCGCTTTGCGAGAAGTTACTCTCGTTCGGAAATGAAAATAAAAAGCGATTTATTTTGCTTTTTGCTCTTTTTTTCGTACCTTCGCACCGACTAACAATTTAACTATGACCAATGAAGGAAGGTGGGGCATCCTGTATTGCCCCAAAGGACGCGGTTCGAAGCAGCGTGAGAAGCTGCAGAAGGCGTTGGACGAACGGCAGGTGCAGTACGACTTTGTGCAAAGCGAGTCGGCTGACAGTGTGGAGCGTCTGATGACGATGCTCATCCATAACGGCTATAAGACGATCATCATCGTGGGTGGCGACTCGGCACTGAACGATGCCGTGAACTGCCTGATGCAGGAGGAGCAGCAGGTGCGCAGCGAGATTGCACTGGGCGTGATTCCGAACGGCGTGATGAACGACTTTGCGCGCTACTGGGGTTTCAGCGAGGGTAACGTTGAACAGACGGTGGACTGGCTGAAGGCGCACCGCGTGAGGACGGTAGACTTGGGGTGTGTGCGTTACGAGAACAAGCAGGGCGAACGGTGTCACCGCTACTTCCTGAACTGTGTGAACATAGGGCTGATAGCTGACGTGATGAATCTGCGCCGACAGACGCGTTCGCTGCTGGGTTCAAGGACACTGTCGTTCATTGTATCCATCTTCCTGATGATATTCCACCGCATGGATTATAAGATGCGCGTGAAAATCAACAGCGATACCGTCGACCGCAAGGTGATGACGATGTGTGTAGGCAGCGGACCGGGGTACGGTCAGACGCCGAGTGCGGTGCCGTATAACGGAATGCTGGACGTGTCGATGGTGTATCATGCAGAACTGCTGCAGGTGTTTGCCGGGCTGTGGCTGCTGATAACGGGTCGCTTCCTGAACCACAAAAGTGTACATCCCTACCGCACGCGAGAGGTGAAGGTAGAGGAGGCGAAGCACGCGCTGGTGGGTGTGGACGGAAGGTTGTTAGGTGTGCCGGTTGGTGCGTACACGATAACGATAGAACAGGAGGTGATCAATTTCCTGATTCCCGACTAAAAAAAACACGGATTTTACGATAATTCGATGGGATTATGTCGTCTACGTGTTAACAAATCATAAAGTTCAAAGTTCAATGTTCGAAGTTCAAAGAAAAATTCGTAACTTTGGAGAAATTTAATGATTCCTAAAACATAATAGAATAAAAAACAAACAGAAAAAGGACCTATGAGTTATTTACGATTCGAAAAAGCGGTAATGACCAACTTGGAGGAGTCGCTCCGTCGTGAATTGCTTCGGACAAACCGTTCTGGCGCATACAGTGCATCGACGCTGGTGGACTGTAACACGCGCAAATATCACGGTCTGCTCGTTGTTCCTGTACCAGAGCTTGATGACGACAACCACGTGTTGCTCTCGTCGCTCGACTGTACAGTCATTCAGCACGGTGCCGAGTTTAACCTCGGACTCCACAAGTATTCGGGCAACAACTTCAGCCCGAAGGGTCATAAGTACATCCGCGAGTTTAGTTGTGATGTAGTGCCTACCACGATTTATCGCGTGGGTGGTGTAGTATTGAAGAAGGAAGTGGTGTTCCAGCATTATGAGGACCGCATCCTCATCCGCTATACGCTGGAGGATGCCCATTCGGCTACCACGCTGCGTTTCCGTCCGTTCCTCGCCTTCCGCTCGGTGCGTCAGTTCACGCATGAGAACTCGACGGTTTCGCGCGAATTCCATCCTGTGGAAAACGGCATCAGGACGTGTATGTATGCCGGCTATCCCGACCTCTTCATGCAGTTCTCGAAGAAGAACGAGTTCATCTTCCAGCCCGACTGGTATCGCGGCGTGGAATATCCGAAGGAGCAGGAGCGCGGCTATGCGTCGAACGAGGACCTGTACGTGCCTGGCTATTTCGAGATGAGCATCAAGAAGGGCGAGAGCATCATATTTGCCGGTTCTACGTCGGCAGCGAAGCCCTCTACGCTGAAGAAGATGTTTGACGAGGAAGTGGACGACCGCGTGCCTCGCGACAATTTCTATCACTGTTTAGTGACGGCTGCCCACCAGTTCCACTTCCGCGATCGCCGCAGTGGCACTATGGAGAAGATTGACAAGAAGGACGAGCGTTATCTGCTGGCAGGCTATCCTTGGTTTAAGGCTCGCGCTCGCGATACGTTTATCGCACTGCCCGGTCTGACACTTGCCATCGGTGAGGTAGACTATTTCGAACTGGTGATGAGGACCGCGGAGAAGGCCCTTCGCGAGTTTATGGCCGACAAGCCCATCTCCGGCAAGATCTACGAGATTGAGCATCCCGACGTCCCCATGTGGGCCATTTGGGCTATTCAGCAGTATACTAAGGAGGTCGGCAAGGAGCAGGGTTACAAGATGTATGGCAAGCTGGTGAAGGACATCGTGAAGTACATCCTCGGCAGCGGTCATCCCAATCTGCGACTGGACGATAACGGGCTGCTGTATGCCAACGGACGCGACAAGGCCATCACGTGGATGAACTCTACGGCCAATGGTCGTCCCGTCGTGCCGCGCTCGGGATATATCGTAGAGTTCAACGCCCTGTGGTATAACGCCCTGAAGTTCTGCGCTTCGCTGGAAGCCGAATTCGGTGACAAGAAACTGGCCGAGAAGTTAGAGAAGCAGGCTGAGGTGTGCAAGACGTCGTTCATCGACACCTTTATGAACGAGTACGGATACCTGCTGGACTACGTGGACGGTCCGATGATGGACTGGAGCGTTCGCCCGAACATGATATTCCCCGTGGCCTTCGACTATTCGCCACTCAGTCAGGATCAGAAGAAGAGCGTATTAGATATATGTACGCGCGAGCTGTTAACACCGAAGGGTCTGCGCTCGCTGTCGCCCAAGAGCGGCGGCTACAATCCGATGTATGTCGGTCCGCAGACACAGCGCGACTACGCCTATCATCAGGGAACGGCGTGGCCTTGGCTGGGCGGTTTCTACATGGAAGCCAGCCTGAAACTCTATAAGCGCACCCGCCTCTCGTTCATCGAGCGCCAGATGGTGGGCTATGAGGAAGAGATGGACTACCACGCACTGGGCACCATCAGCGAACTGTTCGACGGCAACCCGCCCTTCCACGGCCGCGGTGCAATGGCTTTCGCCATGAACGTCGCTGAAATCCTGCGTGCGCTGAAGTTACTCGAGAAGTATACATATCAAAAATAAATAAGGAGGACACACTATGAAAGTATTAATGTTTGGATGGGAGTATCCTCCTCACGTATTCGGTGGACTTGCTACTGCTAACTACGGTATCTCACAGGGCTTGCACGCCCAGGGTGATATGGACATCACGCTGTGTCTGCCGCATCCCTTCGGTGATGAAGACCGTTCGGCCTGTAACCTTGTGGCCATGAATGCTGTACCCATTGCGTGGCGCGACGTGTCGGCTGACTACGTTCGCGAGCGTGTGGGCAACATCATGGATCCCGACCTCTATTTCCGTCTGCGCGATCACCTGTATGCCGACTTTAACTACATGCACGTCAACGACTTGGGTGCTATGGAGTTTGCGGGCGGCTATCCGGGCAATCTGCATGAGGAAATCAACAACTACTCGATTATTGCCGGTGTCGTGGCTCGCACGTTGGACTATGACATCATTCATGCTCACGACTGGCTGACCTATCCCGCTGGCATCCACGCCAAGCAGGTGAGCGGCAAGCCCCTGTGCATCCACGTTCACGCTACCGACTTCGACCGTTCTCGCGGAAAAGTGAACCCCACGGTTTACTCTATCGAGAAGAACGGTATGGATAACGCCGACTGCATCATGTGTGTATCGGAACTGACGCGTCAGACGGTCATCAATCAGTATCATCAGGATCCGCGCAAGTGCCACACGGTGCATAATGCTGTGTACCCGCTGCCCGATGAGTATCAAGCCATTCCGCGTCCTGACCATACAGGCAAGGACAAGGTGGTGACGTTCCTCGGACGTATCACCATGCAGAAAGGTCCTGAGTACTTCGTCGAAGCTGCTAACATGGTCATTCGCCGCACCCGCAACGTGCGCTTCTGCATGGCTGGTTCGGGCGACATGATGGACGCCATGATTCATCTCGCTGCCGAGCGTGGCATTGCAGACCGCTTCCACTTCCCGGGATTTATGCGTGGCAAGCAGGTGTACGAATGCCTGAAGGATTCTGACGTTTACGTGATGCCTTCCGTATCGGAGCCGTTCGGTATCTCGCCGTTGGAGGCTATGCAGTGCGGCACGCCGTCAATCATCTCGAAGCAATCTGGCTGTGCCGAGATTCTGACGAACTGCATCAAGGTGGACTATTGGGACATTCACGCGCTGGCTGACGCCATCTACTCTATCTGTGCCAACGAGTCGCTCTTCAAGTACCTCAAAGAGGAAGGCAAGAACGAGGTCGACCAGATTACTTGGGAGAAGGTCGGTGCCTGGATTGCAACGCTCTATAAGAGAACCCTCGGTTGGGAACAGTAAAAGGTTAAAAAGTAAAAAGGTAAAAAAGTAAAGTTATGAAAACAATTTGTTTATATTTCGAGATACATCAGATTATCCATCTGAAGCGCTACCGTTTCTTTGATATCGGTACCGATCATTATTACTATGATGACTACGAGAACGAGCGTAGCATCACCGACATTGCCAATCGCTCTTACATGCCCGCACTGACCGCAATCGGCGACATGATTAAGGAGCATGGCGAGTATTTCAAGGTTGCCTTCTCGCTCAGCGGCACAGGCATTGAGCAACTGGAGTTCCACGCTCCGCAGGTTATTGCCAAGTTGCAGGAACTGAACCAGACTGGTTGCGTAGAGTTCCTTGCTGAGCCTTACTCTCACGGCCTGAGTTCACTGGCCAACGAAGAGACCTTTGCCCTTGACGTGAAGAAACAGTGTGCCAAGATTGAGGAGCTGTTCGGCAAGAAGCCGACGGTAGCCCGCAACTCGTCGCTGATTTACTCGGACGACATTGGCGGACAGATTGCCGCCATGGGTTTCAAGGGCATGTTGACTGAGGGCGCCAAGCACGTGTTAGGTTGGAAGTCGCCCCACTATGTCTACAACTGCAACATCGCTCCAAACCTGAAGCTGTTGCTGCGTGACGTAGAGTTGTCAGACGACATCTCGCTGCGTTTCAACAATGCCGACTGGGAAGGCTATCCCCTGTTCGCCGATGCCTATATCGACCGTATTGCCCGCCTGCCGGAAGAGGAGCAGATTATCGGTATCTTCATGGAACTCTCGGCTTTGGGTATTGCACAGCCGCTTAGCTCCAATATCCTCGACTTCCTGAAAGCGCTGCCTGCATGTGCCAAGGAGAAGGGCATCACCTTCGCTACACCTACCGAGATATGCTTGAAGACCAAGAGCGTGGGTGCTATCGATGTTCCCGATACGCTGTCGTGGGTCGACGAAGAGCGCGACTGCTCATGCTGGTTAGGTAACGCCATGCAGCGCGAGGCCTTCCAGAAACTGTACTCCGTGGCAGACCGCCTGCGCATTGCCGACGATCCGCGCATCAATCAGGACTGGGACTATCTGCAGGCTTCCAACAACTTCCGCTTCATGACCACGAAGCCCTCGAACGTAGGACTGGACCGTGGCATCTACAGCGGACCGTTCGACGCCTTCACCAACTACATGAACATCCTCGGCGACTTTATCAACAGAGTGAACGCCCTGTATCCGCAGGAAATTGAGAACGACGAGTTGAACGCCCTGCTCACCACCATCCGCAACCAGGGTGACGAGATTGAGATGAAGGACAAGGAGATTACGCGTCTGAAGGCTCGCTTAGAGAAGTTGGAACCCAAGGAGGCCAAGAAGCCTGCTGCCAAGAAACCGGCAGCCAAGAAAGCTCCCGCCAAGAAGCCCGCTGCTCCGAAAGCAGCTCCCGCTCCAGCTCCTGAAGCAGAGGAAAAGAAGTAAAATTCCCCAATAATCCGATAAAAACTCCCGTTCTGAACGTTCAGAGCGGGGGTTTTCATTTCCATGTAACATAGCCTATACTTTTTGTTACATCTGATGGAAGGATAGGTGCGGAATATTTTGTACCTTTGCACGCGATATATAATGTAAAGTTTATGAAAATTAAAACAACAATGATGATGGGAGCTACGGCACTGATGACTGCATGTCAGACAACGGTCAGTAACCAGGAATTGGAACAAATGGTGGACGAACTGTACCAGCGCATGCCGCAGGAGGAGCGTATCGCCCAGTTGCAAAGTATGTATATGGACGAGCTGTTCGACGAACAAGGGCAGCTGGACACCATGAAGTGTAAGGAACTGATACCTTACGGAATCGGCCATTTCTCGCAGTTCTGTATGCAGAAACCGCGCGACCCCAACGAGATTCGCGACCGTGTGATTGCCGTGCAGGAATGGCTGATGACAAAGACGCCGAACAAGATACCGGCACTGTTCCACGAGGAGGTGCTGTCGGGTGTCAATACCCGTGGTGCAACGATATATCCCCAGCAGATTGGTCAGGCGTGTTCGTTTAATCCCGAACTGGCAGAAGTAAAAACGCGCCAGACGAGTACGGCCATGAGAAAGATGGGTGGTGTGCTGTCGCTGTCGCCTATGGTCGATGTTTGCCGGACGCCGAGTTTCAACCGTCTGGAAGAGTCGTACGGCGAGGATGGATACTTGTCGGCAGTGATGGGTGTAGCCTTTGTGCGTGGTTTGCAGCAAGGCGACCTGCGGAAAGGCGTGGGAACCTGTTCGAAACACTATCTCGGCTATGGCGGAGGCGGTGATGCCGACGAGAAAGTGCTGATGGAAGAAATCCTGATGCCCCATGAGGCCATGATCCGGCTGGCAGGCAGCAAGGCTGTGATGCCCGGTTACCATGCGATGGCTGGACAGCAGCAACAATGCGTGGCTGACAGCATGATACTGAAAAACATCCTGCGCGACTATCTGGGCTTCGACGGAATGGTCGTCAGCGACTATACGGCTATTGACCAGCTGGTTGCACCTTCAGCTTTTCCTGAGGGTAAAGAATGGTCGCCTGTCGAAAAGGCTGCTGCTGCCATCAATGGCGGTTGTGATGTCGATTTCCCCACAGGAGCCAACTACCGTTTCCTGCAAGAAGCCATCGACAGCGGTCTTGTGGCACAAGAGACGCTGGAGCGTGCCGTGAAGGATGTGCTGCGCTATAAGTTCCGTGCAGGATTGTTCGACAGCAACCCCAATCTTTATGCCAAGGGCGACATCCAACTCGACACCCCCGAGGAGCGTCAGACGGCATACGAAATAGCTACCCAGAGTATTGTGCTATTGCAGAATGACAGTAGTGTGCTGCCATTGAAAGGTGATTCACTGCGCATCCTGCTGACAGGTCCTAACGCTCATACGATGTGGGCTATGTGTGGCGACTATTCGTTCCCTGCTATGTCGTTCTTCTGGAAGCGCGTAGAGGAGGATTTGGATCATCCCCACGTGATCACTTTGCTGGAAGGAATGCGTGATAAACTGCCTGAAGGTGACACACTGTTGTACAGTCGCGGTTGTGACTGGACGGAAGAGATTGAGACGAAGTTCTCGCATGCCGGTGACGAGCGCGCTTGGGAATATCCCATCTTGCACCGAAAGGTGGATGCAGGTGAGGAAGCCAATAAGGAAGAGGCACTGGCGATGGCTGATTCTGCGGATGTCATCATAGCCGCTGTAGGTGAGAATGTGATGCTGTGTGGCGAAAACCGCGACCGTCAGGGCTTGCGTCTGCCAGGCAAGCAGGAGGAATATGTCGAAGCGTTGCTGGCTACGGGTAAACCCGTTGTATTGGTAGTGTTCGGAGGTCGCGCACAGGTCATTGCAGGACTTGCCGAGCGTTGCGCTGCCGTTATCCAGGCGTGGTATCCTGGCGAGGAAGGCGGTCATGCGGTGGCAGACATTCTTTATGGTAATGTGTCGCCCTCAGCAAAACTCGCCATCAGCTATCCCAACAAGGAAATCTACACCCCCGTTTGCTACAACTATGCTACAGAGCCCGACTCGTGCATCCAATGGCCGTTTGGCTATGGTCTGACATACACCACCTTCGAGTACAAGCACTTTGCATTAGACGAAGAGGCCAAGACCACCGACGAGTATATCGACCTGTCGTTCGAGGTGAAGAATACGGGAAAGGTCAGTGCTACGGAAATCGCCCAATTGTATATTTCGCCAGCTGATAGCACTCAGTCGCTGCGTCCTATCCAGTTGCAGGGCTTTGCCCGTGTGGAGCTTGAACCCCGTCATAGTAAGACTGTCAAGGTCAGGCTGTATACTGAGCAGTTGGGATTCTACAACCATGAGGGTGGCGAACGTTCGTGGAACATCCTGCCTGGCAAATATGTCGTAAAGATTGGTGCCTCGTCGGCTGATATTCGCATGGAAGAGACACTGACGCTGGTGGGCGAGCCCGTTCATAAGTCCCTGAGAGAACACTACTTCTCGGGCATCGAAGTGGTTGATTAGGATAATCAAGAAGTTAGAGAAGTTAGAGAAGTTAAAAAGTGATGAAACAAATATTGAGCGTGATTTCCCTATGTTTCTGTGCTGTCACCATGATGGCACAGACGCCTTTTGGAAACGGAAAGTTGACCGTACAACCTGTGGCTGATAATGCCGTCCGCATCCAGTATACAGAAGGCACTGTGCAGCAAAGTGACCTGCCCGATTGGCTTTATGTAAAGCACGAAACAGAGGACAACTGCGACGTGAAGGTCAAGATCGATGAGAAGAAGCAGCTGCTAACCATCAAGGACCGCAAGGGAAAGACCGTTTTCACGACTACGCAGCATCAGTTGAAGAATGGCGAAGCCACGCTGGCGTTTGCATCTCCCAAGGACGAGTGTCTTTTCGGCTTAGGGCAGTTTCAGGACGGCTATAGCAATGTACGAGGCCTTTCGCGCCGACTGACGCAGGTCAATACGCAGATTTCCATTCCCATGCTCCTTTCGAGCAAGGGCTACGGCATTCTTTGGAACAACTACGGCATGACGGAGTTTAACCCCTGCAGCCAGAGCGTGCGTCTGACAGTTCGCCCGTCAGCAAGCTCCGCTTCCGATGTCGTCGACGTCACTACCACTGAGGGAAACAAACGTGAGGTGCGTCAGCGTTACATCTTCGAAGCTGCCATAGATATTCCTGAGACAGGCGATTATGCCCTGCTGTTGGACGTTGGCCAGAAGATGGCCCGTCGCCACAATCTCGCCATTGATGGTCAGAACGTCATCGAGATGCAGAACTTGTGGCTGCCACCTACAGCCTCGAAGATTGTTCATTTGGAACAAGGTCGTCATACGCTGACTGCCGAACTGACAAAGGACGATAAGCCCGTGTTGTATTACGACCGCGTGCAGGATCAGACGACGTTCCGCTCGCCTGTCGCTACTGCCGTAGATTATACGGTGTTCGTCGGTTCTCCTGACGAAATCATCGCCACCTATCGCGAATTAACAGGCGAATGCCCAGAGATGCCCGGCTGGGCGTTGGGCTATATCCATTGCCGCGAACGTTTCCACAGTTCACAGGAAATCCTCGAGACTGCCAACCACTTCCGCAAGGAGGATATGCCGCTGAGCCTGATTGTTCAGGACTGGCAATATTGGGGCAAATACGGCTGGAATTCCATGAAGTTCGACGAGGAATTCTATCCTGATCCCAAGGCGCTTACCGACAGTCTTCACCGCATGGGCGTCCGTCTGATGGTCAGTGTGTGGTCGAAGATTGACAAGAATTCCGAGGTTGGTCGTCAGATGGAGCGTGACCAGTATTACATTCCAGGCACCGACTGGATAGATTTCTTCAATCCACAGGCCGCCGCGTCGTATTGGAATAATTTTCGCGAGCGTCTGGTGCCTCTGGGTATTGATGCATGGTGGCAGGATGCTACCGAACCCGAGAATGACGACCTCGTAGGGCGTCGCGTCAATAACGGACGATGGAGTGGAGAACAGGTGCGCAACGTCTATCCCTTGCTTGTCAACAAAACCGTTTACGAAGGTCTCCGTGAGGCAGGTCGCGAAGCCATGATTCTCACCCGTTGCGGTTTCCCGGGCATCCAGCGTTACGGCTCTGCCCTGTGGAGCGGCGACGTGGGTAACGACTGGGAGACGTTCCGTCGTCAGATTACTGCAGGCTTGGGCGTTCAGGCTGCGGGAATCCCTTGGTGGACCTACGATGCTGGAGGCTTTTTCCGTCCTGGCGACCAGTACACCAATCAGGACTATATCGACCGTATGCTGCGCTGGATAGAGCTCAGCGTCTATCTGCCCCTGATGCGTGTTCATGGTTATATGAGCAATACGGAGCCTTGGAACTATGGTGCCGAGGCGCAGCAGATCATCACCGAATGTCTGAAGGAGCGCGAACAGCTCCGTCCCTATATCGAACGGTGTGCCGAGCGTATTGCCAAGGAGGGTTATACGCTGATGCGTCCTTTGGTGTTCGACTTTGCCGACGATGCTGAGGCTCTGCAACAGAAGTATGAATACATGTTCGGTCCCTCGCTGCTCATCAGTCCCGTGACGGAACCCAATGTCACCGAGTGGCGCACCTATCTGCCTAAGAACAAGGACGGCTGGACTGACTACCGCACTGGTCGTCACTATCATGGCGGGCAGTATGTCACTACTCCTGTTGATAAGGCTCATATCCCCGTCTTCGTTCGCGGAAACGTCCAAACGATTACTCAATAGAAACATTATGCAAAAGCTTTTACTTACATTATCATTATCACTCTTCTTTTTCACTGCTCATGCCGAGGATCGCACCATCGACATTAGCGGTGACAACACGTCGACCAGCTACAAGTCATACAGCAGCGCCATCTCACTGCCTGCTCAAGATACCGTAAATGTTATGATGGCGCGTTACTGCTATTTCAGTTCCAAGATTACTGGCAGCGGTGTGCTGAACCTCTATGGCGGTGGTGAGCGCTGCTTCTTGGGAAACGCTGATAAGAAATGGCCCGAATGGACGGAATACACAGGCGACATCCATGTATACCCTTTCGAGGAGAACTCATCCAGTGCAGGTTTCTATGGTGCTGTGCTGGCACATGGCGGCAAGGCTTCGTCGCCTGAGAATGCCCTTGACGACGCGAACGGAGGCAAGGTGAATCCCTCGATGGCAAACAACCGTGTGACCTTGCACGAGGGAGCCACCTTGTGTGGCGAGGCCAATAGCAACGGCTCCGGTTTCCGCATTGGCGAACTGAACACGGAGGCGGGTTCTACGCTTTTAGGATGGTATAAGAAGGGCCGTTCCGCCTATTACCTGTTAGGCGGTCTGAACACCGATTTCACTTTGGCTGGAACCATCAAGCCCGTGGACTACGACGATGCCACACTGCTGAGTATTGTCAAGGAAGGCGCGGGAACCCTTACCATCACTGGCAACGACAACTACGTGAGCGGAGGTTTGCGCATCCTCGAAGGCCGTGTCAACATCATGAACGACTGCGAAGAGGCGGAGAGTAATAAGCTGCGTGGAGCCCTTGGTGCCAAGCCCAGCGTCTCTGATGCCATCGCTTACGTCTTCGGCAAGGGTGTCCTTGGCGGCACTGGCAACATTGGAGGTACAGTAGAAAACTACGGCACCATCGAACCAGGCGTTGACGGCAAAGGACGGCTGAGGTTGAAGAACTATGCCGAGGAGAAGGATGCCAACCTCGTGGTGCATCCGTCTTCTGTACTGCGTTTCAAAGTGTCTTCTGAAGGAAGCAGCTACCTTTTGATCGTGGACGGAAATGTGCAGTATAGCAACGCCACTGAGGACTTCCAGACAAGCGATAAGATGCCTGTTATTGAATTGGTAGTGGCTGACGATGCCAACCTCAAGGTGGGTGATTATTTTAGTGTGATGGCTTGTCGTGCCAAGTCTGGCGATGACTGGAACTTCGCCGTCCGCGCCAACAAATACACGTGGGAGATTGATGTAGCGGAGGCCTCCGGTTTCCCCTCGGCCACATACTTTGATGCCCGCATCGTGTCTCTTGATACTCCCGACGACCCTGACAATCCTGATAATCCTGACAAACCTGACGACATCATGGGCGCATTCTACGACGACGGCATTGATGATGCCACCGACGACAATCCCCTGCGCTACTATGCCGACAAGAACCAGAAGAATATCGGTGTCGCGCTGGCTACCTATAAGGGTTATCAGAGCGACCGTGACGAGGCTGGCCGGCAGTTTAACATGATGGTGTGCGAGAACGAGATGAAGATGGAGACCCTGCAACCGTCAAAGGGCTCGTTCAGTTTCGGCAGTGCCGATCAGCTGGTCAGTTTCGCACAGAAGAATGATATGGCCATTCGCGGTCACTGTCTCGTATGGCACTCGCAGCAACCCACCTGGCTGTCTTCCGACGGTAAGAAGAACGACAAGGGCTGGTCGCGCGACGAGGCATTGGAACTGATGAAGAACCACATCACCAAAGTGATGCAGCACTATAAAGGTAAGGTGCGCGAATGGGATGTCGTCAACGAGTGCCTCGACGACAATCAGACCAGTGTCCGTACCAATCCTGACAGCTACGACCTGCGTAAGCAGAGTGTCTGGTGGCAGGCTATTGGCGACGACTACATCGACTCTGCCTTTGTCTATGCCCACCGTGCCGATCCCGACGCCCTACTCTATCTCAACGACTACGGTGTCGAGTTGCAGGGTAAGGCCAAGACCGCAGCGTTCTACAACCTCGCCATGCGTCTGAAGAGCGACGGCATCCCCATCGACGGTGTCGGCTTGCAGTGTCACTTCTCCATCGGCGACGTCGACAGTGTGAAGCTCGACAACACCATCCGCCGTTTCGAGGAAGCCGGCATGAAATGTATCATCACCGAGCTCGACATGGGTATCCCCTCGACCTCTGAGGAGAATCTGCTGGAGCAGGCCCGCAACTATCGCGTCATCACCGATATCATGCTCAATCACGACAATTGCCCGAGTATGCTCATCTGGGGTATCAAGGACAATGATAGTTGGCGCAGTGGCTCTAATCCGCTGCTCTTTACGGCAGGAATGGACAAGAAACCCGCGTGGTTTGCCGTGCGCTCTGCCCTGCGCCACCGCACGCTCGACCCGTCGTCGGTAGGTTCAGTTCGTCGCGACGGAATCGCAACGCACAGTGACGTTTACACCCTCGACGGCCGTCGTGTCAGCGGCACCAACCTCCGTCCGGGCATCTATATCAAGAATGGAAAGAAATGTGTCATCAAATAAAACATTAACAACTATGAAAAAATTTCTAATTACAGCCTATGCGCTGTTCTTGACTTCTGCGGCGACATTCGCACAGTTGTCAACAAACCCCGACAAGTTTCTGGGTAACATCACAACCAGCTACAATGTCGATCCAGGAGGCGGTGCGCCACAGTTTTACAAAGTTTGGAACCAGATTACCTGTGAGAACGAAACGAAATGGTCCTCTGTAGAAGGAACCCGTGGTGTGTATAATTGGAGTGGAGGCGACAAGGCGGCCGACTATGCTGCGAAATACCACTTCCCCTTCAAGTTCCATACATTCGTCTGGGGCGGACAGTACCCGGGCTGGATGGATAATCTCTCACTCAGCGAACAGTATTCCTCCGTTGTAAAATGGATGGATGCTGCCAAGGAACATTATCCCGACCTCGAAATCATCGACGTAGTGAACGAGGCCATTCAGGGACACGCTCCGGCACCCTATAGGGCTGCACTCGGCGGCGAAGGCAGAACGGGTTTCGACTGGATTATCAAAGCTTTCGAATTGGCATACGAGCGTTGGCCAAACGCCATTCTCGTCTATAACGACTACAATACGTTCCGCTGGCAGAAAACCGAGTTCATTAACCTTGTTCGCACTTTGCGCGACTATGGCGCACCTGTCGATGCCTACGGCTGTCAGTCGCACGACCTGACGGACATGGGAAGCGAGGAGTTCTATGGTGCCATGGATGAGATTCAGGAAGCGCTGAAGATGCCGATGTACAGCACTGAGTACGACATTGGCACCTACGATGACAATCTGCAGCTGCAGCGTTATAAGGAGCAGATCCCTTATTTCTGGGAGGCCGACTATTGTGCCGGTATCACCATCTGGGGATGGATTTATGGCCGCACATGGACTAGCGACGGCAATTCCGGACTTATCCGTGATGGCAAGGAGCGTCCGGCTCTGACGTGGCTGCGCGAATACATGGAGACCGAGGCTGCCAAGAATGCCAAGAGTCCCTACCCCAATTTCAAGAAGGAAGCTTCCATCTATGTACACCCTGCTGCCATGAAGGTGGCCAAGAACGACGTGCTGCCCATCAAGGTTCGTGCCGCTATGGCTGAGAAGACCATTGAGAAGATCGACCTCTATGTCGGCGACGAACTGATTGCCACCATGACCGAGGAACCCTATATCGCCTATCATGAAGTAGGCTCTTCCTCAGGCACAAAGACCGTGAAGGCTGTGGTTACCACTACCGACGGCGCCACTTACGAGCGTCTGGCGCGCTTCACCGTAGCGAATGGTTCAAAACGCGAACCGTACAACGAGACCGCTCCCGTCCTTCCCGGTGTCATCCAGGCAGAAGAATACGACAAGGGTATGACGGGCGTGTCTTATAACAAAGTGACTCGCGACAACTTCACCACCACCTCAGTCAAGGACGGTGCGTGGATGGAATACACGGTCGATGTGGCCGAGGACGGCTACTATGTCATGGAAGCCGAGGTGGCCTCCACGAAGACTGGTGGCACGTTCCACCTCTCAGAATACGGCTTCGACAACCTCACCTTCTACTCCAATTTCGCCGAGGTTCCCAATACCGGCAGCTCTACTGAGTTCAAGACCGTGCGCTGCCCGTTGACGAAGGAACTGAAAGCAGGGCGTCACATCCTCTGCCTGAATATCGATAAAGGCGGCTTCTTCATCAAGAGCATGAACTTCAAGCGCTCGACGACCTTCGAATTGCCGGGTACTATCGAGGCCGAGGACTACTTCAACGGCGATTGCGACATCGTAGCTACTGCTGACGGCTATGCGCTGGGCAATGCCTCTTCCGGCTCTTGGGCGGAATATGTCATCAACGTCACGCAGGCTGGCAAGTACTCCTACGAGGCTAACGTTTCGTCCGCTGTTGACGGCTCGCAATTCTCCATCATCCTGATAGAGAACGACGGTACTGAGAAGTCGCTGATCAACGTCAGCGTGCCGAATACCGGCAGCAAGGACACCTATGAGGTGAAGACAGGCAAGATTCGCAATGTCATTCCGGCAGGTCAGCAGAAACTGCGCTTCAAGGTCAACAGCGGCAATTGCAACATCGACAACGTGAAGTTCATCTGCACCGAGACGGGTATTGACGAAGTGAAACGTGACGACATGGCCGCTGGCGCATCCTACAACCTCTCAGGCCAGCAGGTGGATGCCGGCTATAAGGGCATCATTATCCGCAACGGAAAGAAAATTGTTAATAGATAATTAGTAAACACTATGAAAAAGATTTTGTGTGTTGTCTGTGCACTGTGCTGTCAGTTGATAGCACAGGCACAGCCCGCCGGAGGCTTTGGCGGCTTCCAGGCTCCGAAAGTAGACCTTCCCACCTCTCAGGAGTGGAAGGATGTCAATTATGCTGGCGACGACCAGGTCTATCACACCTGCGACATCTACCTGCCCAAGAAGGAGGCTGCCTCCTATCCTGTCGTCATCCACATCTACGGCAGTGCGTGGTTCAACAACAACGGCAAGGGCATGGCCGACCTCGGCACCATCGGCCGTTCGCTGCTCGAGGCAGGCTATGCCGTCGTATGTCCTAACCACCGCTCCAGCATGGATGCCAAGTGGCCTGCCCAGATTCACGACATCCGTGCCGTCATCCGTTTCGTGCGTGGTGAGGCTGCGAAGTACAAGTTCGACACGTCGTTCATCGCCACCAGCGGTTTCTCCAGCGGCGGCCATCTAGCCTCCATCGCCGCTACCACTACCGGTCTGAAGCAGACGAAGGTAGGCACCTATGACATCGACCTCGAAGGCAACCTCGGCAATTTCCTCAGCGAGAGCAGCAGCGTCAATGCTGCCTGCGACTGGTCAGGCCCCGTCGACCTTACCAATATGGACTGCGGCGAGGGTATGAAGATGGGCGAGAACAGCCCCGAGGACGTGCTGCTCGATTCGAAGCTGGCCAAAGAGCCCGACAAGTACCGCAGCCTCAGTGCCACCTATTATGTCAACAAGAACAATCCCCCCATCATCATCTTCCACGGCGATAAGGACAATGTCGTCCCCAACTGCCAGGGCAAGGAGTTCTACGAGCTGCTGAAGGCTGCTGGCGTCAAGACCGAGGCTACGTTCCCCGCTGAGGGCGGTCACGGCGGTCCGCAGATGTACACCGACGAGAACCTCAAGAAGATGGTCTGCTTCCTCGACTGCGTCCGCAAGGGCGACAAGGGTTGCTGCGAGAAGCCTTGCTGCAAGCAGGAGGCCAAGACGCGTATCCTCGAGGACGGCGGTACGGGAGCCTACAAGGCTATCATGCGCGAGGAACCCACCCTACCCGAGCACACCGTCTTCGTGCCTCAGAACCTCTCTGCCTTCGGCCCTGCCAAGTTGCTGCCCGTGCTCGTCTGGGGCAACGGTGCCTGCGCCAACTCACCCTTCGAGCACATGAACTTCCTCAACGAGATAGCCTCCAACGGCTTCATCGTCCTCGCTACGG
>Ga0310786_10004122_pt1 | contig 20407 bp, 13 predicted proteins | sample AusTroGonzalo_MG_FD_203881 | JGI IMG/M metagenome (GOLD analysis project Ga0310786, IMG submission 203881) | Bovine rumen microbial communities from tropical cattle in Woodstock, Queensland, Australia - Gonzalo_03 (v2) (version 2) | ecosystem: Host-associated > Mammals > Digestive system >... | reverse complement strand
CCGCAACGCAGGCCTTCCTTGAAGGAAGCCGCGCCCACGGGGCGGATCATGAATTCCTGGAACGCGATCGGGGCGTCGGAGTGCGCGCCGCCGTTGATGATGTTCATCATCGGGACGGGCAGGGTGTAGGTGTTCGTGCCGCCGATGTAGCGGTAGAGCGGCATGCCGAGCGCCTGCGCCGCGGCCTTGGCGACCGCCAGCGACACGCCGAGGATGGCGTTCGCGCCGAGGTTGGACTTGGTCGGGGTGCCGTCAAGCTCGAGCATGAGTTTGTCGATGCCGCGCTGATCGCACGCGCAAAGGCCCACAAGCTTGGGGGCGATGATCTTGTTTACGTTGTCCACGGCCTTCTGGACGCCCTTGCCGAGGTAGCGGGCGGGGTCGCCGTCGCGAAGCTCGAGCGCCTCGTTCACGCCCGTGGAAGCTCCCGAAGGAACCGCCGCGCGGCCCATTGTGCCATCTTCGAGGTACACGTCGACCTCGACCGTAGGATTGCCGCGGGAATCGATGATCTCGCGCGCCTTCACGTCAATTATCTGCATATCTGGTCTTTGTCCTTTGTTTGTCCTGTTTCGGAAATTGTTTGGGTAAAGTTTACCATTTCTTTCGCCGCTTGTCAATCTTGCAAACGATATGTTTTCCACATGCGCGCCGCCCGGCTCAGGCGGTGCGGTAGAATTCCTCCAGTTTCCGGGCGAGAACGCGCCAATCGTACTCCTTCGCCGCCGCTACCGCGTTGGCTGAAAGCGAGTCCGCGCGGGCGGGATTCTCGCGGAGGTCCGCAAGGGCAGCATCGAGCATGGCGCCGTCGCCCGGCTCGAAGACGAGCGCAGCCCCCTCGTGCGCGGCGCAAAGCCGGCCGAGACCGCCCACATTGCTTGCAACCACCGGCAGGCCGGCGGCCCAGGCCTCCAGCACGACGATTCCGAAAGGCTCGTGGCGGCTCGGCAGCACAAACACGTCCGCGCGGCGGTACTCCGCCAATAGCGCCTCGCTGCCGGGCTCGAGCGCGCCTAGAATCGCCAGCCGCGACGCCACGCCGAGCTCCTGCGCGCGCTTTTCCAGTTCTTCGCGGTATTGCGGCTGCGTCACAGGGCCCGCGAGGCGCACGTTCATGCCCGGATTGCGGGCGAGCGCCTCCACCAGCATCATCTGGTTTTTCTGCGCGTCGATGCGCGCCACGCAGACCACGTTCAGCGCGGAGGCGTCCCGGCACCGCCCTTCGCGGCGGGCCTTCTCGAACAGCGGAACATCCACGCCGTTCGGCAGGAACATCGCATGCGCCATTCGCCTGGAATAAATCTCGTATTCGTCCGAACCGACGCACACCACGCCGTCGGCGTCGTCTGGCACGCGGCGGACCCAGCCCATGGCGTAGTCTAGCGCCTTGCCCCACGGCAGCAGGCCGCGCGTCGGCGCCATGAGGCTCGTGGCCTCCGCCTGCGGGACGTTCGCGTTGCCGCCGTGAAGCGACACGATGCACTTGGCGCCGCACTTCTTCGCCGTCCTCATGCAAAGCTCGGCTATTCTCGCCATTGCATGGCAGTGTATCACATCCGGTTTCCAGGCCTTCAGCGCGCGGCCAAGGCCTGGCACGAAGGGATTGCCCCCCTTCAAATCGAGCTCGGCCGCAAGTTTGCGCGGCATCGGCCACCAAGGGTATACGTGCTTGAAGCGCACGATCTCCAGCCCATCGCGGACCTCGCGCGGCACGGCGCAGAGCGCGTTCGTGGCGTAGATGCGCACGTCGTGGCCCTCCGCGAGCTGGGCGCGGGCGATATTCCAGACAACCTGTTCCGTGCCGCCCCAGTCGGCAAAGGAGAGACGGCGGAGAACGTGAGCTATTTTCACCGGAAGCCTCCGGCGAGGGTTTTGACGGCGAGGCAGGCGTATTTGACAAGCCCGTATGCGTAGCGGCGCCACAGCCGCCCCGGCTCCTGAACAATTCTGTAAATCCACTCCATGCCGCATTTCTGCATCCATACGGGCGCGCGCTTGACCTTGCCCGCCATGAAGTTGAACGTGCCGCCTATCCCTATCGCCACGCCGACGTCGAGGCGCGAAATGTTGCGCCCCATCCAAAGCTCCTGCTTCGGATTGCCGAGCGCCACGAAAAGAATATCCGCCTTGGCCGCGTTTATGCGCTCCACGATCTCCGGCTGGTCGCGCGAGAGATCGATAAACGAGCTGTCGCAGCCGGCAAGGACGTCCGTGCCGATGCGCGCGAACGCCTCCTTTACTGCGGCTTCGTCGCCGCCGAGCACGTAGACCTTGAGGTTTTCGGCGGCGCAGCGGCGGCAAAGCTCCGGCACGAGGTCGGCGCCGGTGACGCGCTCGCGTATTCCGCCGCCGGTCATGTTTGCAAGCAGCACGATTGGCATGCCGTCGGCAGTGACGAAATCGGCGCGTTTAAGGTAGCCCCACAGTTCTTCGTTGCCCTTGAACGGTCCGCAGGGGACGGCGTTCGAGACGAAATCCACATTGAGCGTGGCCACGAATTTGGCGGGGCGGCTCTTTGCGATTTCGATGATTCTGGCGGCGCTCGCCTGCATGTCCAGCGTGGAAACGCTTATGCCGAATAGCTTTGCGGCGTCCTTCGGCGGGCACATCGCCTCGAACTCCTTTACCACGCCGCGCGCGTGCGCGGCCCAGGAGAACATTGCGGCGCGCTCGATGCCGCGGGCTATGCGCGCGGCGCGGGCGGCGGCGTCTTCGCCGACAAGTTCCTTAATGGCGCGCGCAATATCCTGCGCGCTTTCCGGGTCGAACGTGACGGCGGCGTCGCCGGCGATTTCGCCGAGCGAACCGTTGTTGGAGGCGGCGCACGGTATGCCGCGCGCCATCGCCTCTGCGAGCGTAAGCCCGAAGCCCTCGAAGAGGCTAGGGAACACGTAAAAGGCGCATTCCTTCCAAAGCACTTCCACGTCGTCGACAAATCCCGTGAAGCGGATATGCGCGGCGTTTGGCGAGGCGGAGGCGGCGGCGTGGATGGCGTCGGCGTCTTTCCAGTCTGCGCCGGCGAGCACTAGCGGATGCTTCCGCGCCGTTTCGGGGTCGAGCGCGCCGTACGCCTCGATCAGGCGGACATGGTTCTTGCCGGGATGCTCAAGGCGCGAAATGTAGAGTATGGTGCCGCCGGCAGCGGGGTTGGCGGCGAGCGCTGGCGCGGAAAGCGCCGGGATGCCGTTGTAGTACACGGCCACGTCATCATCCGCGCAATGCCAGAACTTGACCATATCCGCCTTTGTGGAGGCGCTTACGGCCAGCAGCCTGCGCGCTCGCTTGGCGAAGAACGGCAGTACGTGCGCCAAGTAGAACATTCGCGAGCGCGAATATTTGCCTGGTATGTGGAAGTTCGCGAGGTCGTGCACCGTGGCGAGCGTCGGGAGCGGATAGAATGCGCAGACGCGCCTGTTCGCCGCGCAGATCAAGAAACCATCGTAATCGCGGCGGCGTTTGCGGATAATAAAAGGCAGCACGCAGAGGTGCCACAGCATGCTGGGCACTGGCTTGCGCGCCCAGCATGGCGCGCGCACCACGACTTCACCCATGTCGCGCTCCGCGAAGTCCGGCTCGGCCACGAGGTCCACGGCCACGCCTTGCGCGATCAGCGCGCGCGCCACTTCGCGCGCGTACACCGATATGCCGCTTTTGCCGTTGTCGAAGGGGACGGAGGAGAGGAGGAGGGTCATGGGGCTAGAGGTCCTGGAAGAGTTTGCGGAGCTTCTGTCCGGTGACGGGTTTGGCGACGATCGCGGCGAAAAGCTGCATATCGTATGTGGATTCCACGTCCACGTCCGCCGTGACGGCTACGATCGGGATGTTCTTCAAGCGCGTGTCGGCCTTCATCGCCTCGGAGAGCTGCGCGCCGTCCATTTCCGGCATCCACATGTCGGTGAGGACGGCGTCCGGCTGCCAGTCCTTCATCGTTTCGAGCGCCTTTTTGCCGTTCTCGGCGAAGCGGATGTCCTTTACGCCGAGGTTGGCGAGGTGTATGCCGAGGATTTTGCGGTTCATGGCCATGTCGTCCACCACGAGTATGCCTGGGGGGACGGGTTTTTCTGCGACCTGAGCGGAGGCGGCCGCAGCGGCGGCGGCCGGGCGCTGCTCCGGCGTTTCGCTCAGTTTCAGGTGCGGGAAGTCGATTATGAAGTGGGTGCCTTCGCCGATGGCGCTCTCCACGGAAATATGGCCGCCGGCGCTGTCCACGATCTTCTTGACGATGGGCAGGCCCAGCCCCGTGCCCTTGGTCTCGTCGCCCGCGGCGGCGTGCATGCGGCTTGCGATATCCTGCTGGAACGGGTCGAAGAGCCTGTCCAGCTTTTCCTTGCTCATGCCGCAGCCAGTATCGTAGATTTCGATGTGCAGTGTGCATGTGGCGGCGAGCCACCTGTACTCGACCACGATCTTGCCTTCGCCCGTGAACTTGGAGGAGTTACCCACTAGGTTGAGCAGCACCTGGCGCAGGCCCTGGCGCGAGAGGCGCAGCATGGGCACCTTGCCGCCCGTGTTGTGCACCTCAAGCGTTACGCCGTGCTGGCGCACGCGATAGCCGAATATGGCCGGCAGCTCGGAGATGATCGCCTCCACGTCGCAATCGTCCTCGTGCATGCGCATTGCGCCGGCTTCGAGCTTGGAGAAGTCCAGTATGTCGTTTATGAGGTCGAGGAGCGCGGTGGCGCTCTTGATTATGCCTTCGATGTATTCATCCGTATGCGCGCCGGACTTCTCCTTGGCGAGGAATTCCGCGAAGCCGATCACGGCGTTGAGGGGCGTCCTAAGCTCGTGGGACATCATGGCGAGGAACCTGGTCTTGGCGTTTGCGAACTCCTCGGCCACGCGGGCGCCGGCCTCGGCCTTCTTGGCCTGGCGGCGCAGCAGGCGCATCATCACCATGGAATATATGAGGATCAGCACCAGCACGGCGACGCCGGCGGTGATGAGCAGCTCCTTCAGCTCGCGGTCACTGAGGCCGAGGAAGGTGCGCGCGGCCATGCGGCGCGCGGCGGACTCCATGAACATCTCCTGGAACTGCATAGGATCGAGCGCGAGCAGGGTCTTGTTGATGATGGAGACGAGCTCGTTCGGCATGTCGCGGTGGGTGAACACCTCGAACTCGGCGCGGAAGTCGTTCGCGCCGTAGAGCTCGTTGCACTTCTGCGGCACGGGCGTGGCGAAGACGGATCGCGCGCCGTACAGGGCGCTCTCGGCGCGCGCGGGGTACGGCACCCAGAAGTCCGTGTCGCCGCGCAGGAACTTGGCCTCGGCGGTGTGCAGGCCCGTCTGCGGCGCCAGGCGCAGATCCAGCCCCGTGTTGCTGCGCAGGATTTTCATCACCTCGCCCGGCAGGCCGAACTCCGCGCCGTCGTGGTCGAAGAGCGGGAACGGCCACGGCGAAAAGTCGATCCAAATCGGCTTGCCTTCGTGCTTGCGCTTCTCTATCCAGTCGGTCTCGGCTATGGTGAACTCGCTCATCTCGCTGTGCAGGCCGAAATGGTGCTCGGATATCAGGCGCATGTACTTCGGGAAATCGTCGCAGATGCTGTCCATCGCCGCCTCCATCTGGTCGAACAGGTCCTTGCGCGTGACGGGGCATACGAAGTACATGGGGCTGGAGGAGTAGAGGCGCAGGGCGCGCTCGTCCTTGAATTCGCTGGTTTCGAGGTCGACTATGGCGTCCACCTCGCCGTTGAAGTAGGCCTCGCACATGGCGATGTCGGAATCGTACTCCTTGATGGTCAGGCCGTAGTCGCGCTTCTGGAGCTGCTCCATCACCTTCCTGCCGCTGTAGGTGCCGCTGAGCAGGCCCACGCGCATGCCGCGCCACGTGGCGGGCTTGCCGGCCTCGTAGGGGCTGTACTTGTGCGCCCAAAGGTAGATGCGCAGTATGCCGATGGGCGTGTGCGGATACAGGAAGTATTCGCGCCGGTCGGTCGAGAAGCTCATGCCGCCTATCACGTCGAGCCGGCCGCTCTTCACGTCGTCCATCGATTCGTTGAACGCGCCATAGACGTAGTCCGGTGTCCAGTGCGTGAAGGCGCATATGGAGCGTATCCAGTCCTCGATGATGCCGGAGCGCACGCCTGTGGGGGAAACGGTGAAGAGGTCGCCGCGCTGGTAAACGGCGAACCTTACGCGGTTGGCTGGCTTGGGGATGCCGAGCAGCTCCCAGCGCCACTGGTCGTACTTGTCGATGTTGTCGATGTACCAGGTACGGTAGGCCGCCGTCAGGCGCTTGAACAGGTCCGGGCGGTCCTTGCGGACGGCGAAGTAGATGTTGCGCATGCCGATGGGCACCACCTCCTCGAGGCCCTCGGGGCGCTTGCCGTAGGGGGTGTAGAGGAAAAGCAGGTCCACCTCGCCGTTGCGCAGGGCCTCCACCGCGCCTGAGCTCGAGGGGTACTCCATGAACTTGGGCGAGACATTCAGGTGGCGGAAGTATTCCTCGCGGTCGCTGTCGCGGCCTTGCGAGACGGGCGAGTACGCCACCTTGATGCGCGGCCAGTCGCTAGCCTTTACGGACATCATCATCTCCGCCTTGTCGGGCGAGGCATAGAGCGCGAAATGCATGCGGCCGAGCGGCTGCAGGGGGAAGTCGTAGTCCTCGAGGAGCTTCGGCGTCCTGAACGCGGAGCAGACGACCTCGGCGTTGGAGACAACTAGCATGCCCTCGGCATCGAACTCCGAGCGGACGGGCTCTACGCCCGCGAGCGCGAATACCTCGCCCATCACCTTGTTGCAGAAGCGGACGTCCGGCGCGGCCCAGACGTCCACCGAAGAATCGCGCTCGCATTCAGCGACCTTGACCTGCTCTGCCACGGCTGCGCATGCGAACGAAAGCGCGCACGCGAGCACTGCGAAAACCGACGAATTCCTTGTTGTGTCCATGTGAAAGCGACCCTGCTGTTGTGAATGACCGGATACCGCGGAAAAGCGGCCTGCGCCGCGCGGGGGAAATCAGAACTTCGCGTCTTCCACGGCAGGCACGATCTCGAAGACCCTGCTCACCTTGGTGATGTCGAAGACGATTTTCGGGCCGGGCTGGAGGCCTGCGAGAACCACCTTGCCGCCGCCGCTCTTGGCCTTCTGGAGCACCTGCACGAGCACGCCGAGTCCGCTCGAATCGATGTGCGCCATGCGCCTGAGATCGAAGAGCACGTTCTTGCCTTCGGTCATCTTGGGCAGTATCTCCTCGCGGAGCGAGGGCGCCACGGCGGCCACTAGACGGCCGTCCACGGCCACCTGCAGAACGTTGCCTTCATCTTTTATTTCCCATGTCATTTCTTCTTTTCCTTCTTTTTATGCTCTTGCTCCGCGCGCGACCCTCCGCCGCGCACGGAACGTCAGTTGAAAACCGTCCAATCCTTCTTGAGCGCGGGCGCGAAGCCACGCCGCTCTTCCACCGCGCGCTTTATGCCGGCTAGCACGCGCTTCTCCGGCTCCAAGCCGAACGAGGCGAACGGCCCGACAGTGCGCCGGCGCACGAACCACCGGAGCGCGTTTCGCAGCGTCCTGCCGCCTGTTTGCGCGCGCGGCGAGGCCGCCACCTCCGCACATGCGGCGAGCCAGCACGCGCGCGCCTCTTCCCAAGTGCAGACCGCCTCTTCGCGCGGGCGCGCCTTCCATTCCGCCGCGCGCGCGTAGAGAGACTCGCCGAGGGCGGCGGCGCGCTCCGCCATGCGCCACATGTAGCCGCCGCGCGCGATCAGGCGCGCGTCGCCCGCACCCAACACCGCCTTGTTGATGTTGCGGACCACGAACTTCGCGTCGCGCCCCGGCTCCTTCGCGAGCAGCAGCCCCGCGCCGCGGTTCAGCAGCAGGCGCTCGGCTTCGCCGAAGGGAAGCTCCTCCGCAGGCAGACGCTCGATGTCCGCGAAAAGGACATGGCCCGGCGCGCCGCACACGTCTATATAGCCGCGCACGAGCTCCTGGATCATCAGGCGCTTTTCGTCGTGCTTGATGCGCCACGGCGTCTTGGGGACGCAGAAATCCACGTCTATGCCGATTTCGCGGCTCCACTTTTCGCTTACGGGCGCGAGCGCGGCGGCGATGGCCGCGATGTCGGCGGCGCCCGCGCCTTCGTGCGTCACGGTATAGAAATCAAGGTCGTTCGCGAGCCTGCGCCGGCCGCACGTCTCGTCCACGCCGCCTTCGCCGCGGCCGTAGCCGCCGCCCAGGACCACGCCCGCGAGCGGCGGAATGGAAAGCGCGGCGATCTCCGCGCCGATCGCCCGGCACGTTTCCTCAACCAGCCTGTCCATGTCGGCTGCATCGCCGCAAACGTACTTGCCCATCGCCCTACGCCCTTCCCCTCGAATTGCCGCGCAGGAAATCCCAGAGCCGCGCGAAAACGCCGCGGCCCTCCTTGAGCGTGCGCGTCATGCCCGGATCCTCCACGTCCGTCCACGTGCCGCTCTTCGCGTCGATTATGCGCTGGCCGAGCACGATCTTGTCCTCGAACTCTAGGCCGGTGCCGATGTACGTGTCGTTGCAGACAACGGTCCGCAGGAGCGAGGCGCCCTCGCTCACGAACGAACGCTTGCCGATCACAACGTTGCCTTCCAGCCGGACGTTGCGCGCGCACCAGACGTCATCCTGCAGGATCACCGGCGCCTTGGCCTCGGTGCCGTGCTCCATCACTACATTGCGCCCGAGGTATACGCCCTTCTCGGCCGAGTAGCCGGGCAGGTTGTAGGAGTCGGGCGAGTTAAGCACCCGCATATTCGCGGCGTGCCAGTCCGCCACGCTTTCTATGGTGAAGGTCTGGTTCGCCACGCGGTACCACTTGCCATCGCGCCAGCGGTACATGCCCGCCGGCGTGTGCGCGCAGCCCTCGGGGGTCACCTCTTCGAGGACGCCCTCGTCCGGCGCCGCGCCGGTGGCTATCCCAATTCCCCAAAGCACGGACGTGCCTTCGCCGATACTCTGCGTGAGCGGAGTGGGCTGGTTCACGAGGTCGTCCAAGCCCTCCGGCAGGGGGCCCGTGCCGCGGCAGTAGAACACCGGCAGCTTGAAATACGTCAAATCCGCAAAGCGGGACTCCACCTTGGCGGAATACGTCCAATCGAGCACCTCGGCCATCTCGAAGCCGTTGTTTTCGCAGTACTCGATGTTGTACTCCACAAGACGCTTGCCGCCCACGGGCAGCTCCGCAGGGCTCAGGCCGCCCAGCACTTCGCGTGCCCACTCCGTGGCCTTGACGGTCGGTATGAAAAGCCCTACGCGCATATCAGTACGCCCCCTTTCCGCCGAGAATGGCAGGGACGGTCTTCAGCAGGATTACGATGTCCTTCCAGACACTCGGCGCGAGTATATACTCCTTGTCTAGGCGGACCTGCTCGTGGAAAGGTATGTCGCTGCGGCCCTTGATCTGCCACAGGCACGTGAGGCCGGGGACAACGTTCAGGCGCTTGCGGTCCTCCAGCGTGTACTCCTGCACCTCCTTCGGGACGGGCGGGCGCGGGCCAACTAGGCTCATGTCGCCGATGAAGACGTTCCAGAGCTGCGGAAGCTCGTCCATGCTAGTGCGGCGCAGGAATTTGCCGACCTTCGTGATGCGCGGATCGTCCTTCATCTTGAAAATCACGCCGTCCTTCGATTCGTTCTGCGCGGCGAGCGCCGCCTTTTCCGCCTCCGCGCTCTGGCGCATGCTGCGGAATTTGTAGAACTTGAAGTGGCGGCCGTTGCAGCCTACCCGGATCTGCGCAAATATCACGGGCCCCGGGCTCGTCAGCTTCACCGCCAGCGCTATCGCTAGATACACCGGCGAAAGAAGGAGCATCCCGAGCCCGCTGCCCACGATGTCGATAAAACGTTTTATGGCGTAAGTCGAGCGGACCGTGAACTTCCACGCGAACAGGCGCAGGCTCTTGCGCTTGCCCTTGCGCTTGCGCGAGGCGAGCTCCTTCAGAAGCCCGTCAAGATCCGCATCCTTCGACCTGTCTAGAAAACTTGCCATGGTATTGCTGGATGAAACCTTCCGCAAGCCGCATCAGAGCCCGGCCACAAGCTCCTTGAGCTTCTCTACAAGCACGGCGGAACGCTGAGGCTCGTGGAGCTTGGCTTCGTTCCTGAGCGCGATGGCGGTCTCGGCCATCTCTTCGTCGCCCGCGGCGAGGGAATTGCCCTTGATCGCGTGCGCCACCAGATCGACCTGGTGCCAGTCCTGCGCCGCGAGCGCGGCGGAGACTTCCTCGACCTTGGTCTTCATGGACGCGACAAACTCGCCGTATATTTCCTCGGCCACGAACTCGTCGCCAAATTGCTCCATCAGATAATCCTTGCAACACTCCTTCATTTGTTGGTCTCCTCGGTTTGGGCCGTTTCGCCGGCCGGTATTTCTTCGAATGGTATGAAATAGACCGTCTCGTTCAAGGCGCCGTAGCGCTTGCGCTCGATGCCCTTGCATATGTCGCGGATCATCAGCCGGCCGCGGCCGCGGCCGCTATACGCGCGGTTCGCGAGCTCGAAGGCCACATCGGAGCTGCCACCCGCCACCGCGATGCTCGGCTCCGGAGAGCCCACGTCCCAGACCGTGAGCTCCGCGAACCAGCCTGTCGGCACCTTGCGCTTCCTCAGGCGAACGCCCGCCGCTTCGTGCATTCTCTCGCGGTCGTCGAAGCCGTGGTCGTGCAGGTTCATCATCTTCTCTTCGAAGACGAGCTGCACCTTGGTGGCCACGTCGATCGCCCAGCCTTCCTCCGCGCACCAGTCGCCAATCTTCTGCGCCACGCGGTCGACCGCTTCCGGGGCCATGCGGATCGTCGCTTCGAATATGCCCTTGAGCGGCCAGCGCGCGCCGAACACCAGCTCGGTGACGTCATCCGGAAAGTTCGTATAGCCGAGCGCGTGGCAAACAGGGATGAACTTGTAGGGCGCCGCGAAAATTGAGCCGTCGAGCCTGGCCTCGCTTATGAATTCGTCGCGCATGCGAGCGCGCTGAACCTCGGGCATCTGGTCCAGTCCTTCCGCGTCGCGGGAAATGTCGAGCAGTCCGTCTGTGCACGCAGCGCACACCGCGCTTTTCGATACGTACGTGTGCACTTCGTCGTTCGGCGTGTAGACGGTGTCGGCAAAAAGTCCTATCGGCAGGCCGCCGCGCCTCTCGGGGTTGATCGGCGGCAAATCGTGGTTCAAAGGATCGACGATTGCCAGGTCCGGCGCGCCGCAGCTGATCCAGCGGACGAGGTCCTTAAGCGGCTCGTGTATGCAGATGAGCGCCGTCATGTACGACACGTCGGCAAGGCAATCGCGGAAAAAGCGCTGCATCAAATTGGCGACGTCGCTCGGGCCCATGTTCGGCGCGCCTTCGCGGTGCATCATCTGCTTCAAAAAGCTCTGCACCGCCGTCATTGCGAGCGCCGCGCTCGTCCCATGCCCCTGGATGTCGCCAAGCACGTAGAGGTAGCAGTTCTGGCCGAAGGGAACAGCCTCGTACAAGTCGCCCGAGACCACGTCCTTCGGCTGCCACAGCGTGGAGTAGAATCCGCGGTCCGTCATCAGCGCCCTAACAGGCAACATTGAATGCTGCACGTGCGCCGCCAATTGCAACGACTGGCGCGCTTCCTCGACCTGGCGCTCGATGAACTGCTCGACCTTGCGCGAGGCCACGATGCTTTGCACGCGCTTCAGAAGCACGTCCGCATGCACCGCCTTCGGCATGTAGTAGCTGTTCGCGTCGGCAAGTATTTTCTTGAGGAAGCCGCTGCCCTCCTCCGGGTCGAGGGCGGTCATGAAAAAGATGGGGATCGTGGGGTCGAATCCACGGACTATATCACGGAAAATGAAGCCGTCCATCTCGCCCATCATGATGTCGGTGATGATGGCGCGAAACTGGCGGCGCTTCGCATTGTGTAGCGCCGCTACCGCCTCTTCAGGTGAGCTCACGCACTCTGCAGCATAGCCGATACGGCGAAGCTTTGCGCTAAGGGTCAACCTTATCAGCCGCTCGTCGTCAACTACAAGAATTCTTGTCTGCGTACCTTTTTCCATGATCCGAGTATCCTATTACCCCTTTGAGCAACAATTTTACCATATTTTTGCTCTAATGACAAGTACATGCCATATACTTTATAATACGCCGTGAAATGTTATTTTCATGCCGTTGAAAATACCCCCTTGACACCTGGCGGGGTAAAATGATAAAATACGCGCACCTTTTGTGGGGAAGTAGCTCAGTTGGTAGAGCATCACGTTCGCAACGTGGGGGTCGGGAGTTCGAATCTCCTCTTCTCCACCATTTTTATTGTCTGAAAATGGCCAGTCCCCTCTTCGCTTCCCACTTTCCCTCTTCACTCTTCCCTCATGTCGCAGCGCACGGCAACAAAAAGTCTGACCTTTCATGGAAAAAGTCTGACCTTTGGTGTCACCGCTCCCGGACCGCAGATATTTTCTCACTCGGATGCTAAAGGCGCGGATGGGGTTCCGGCTTTGCCGGCCGCCCCAAAAAACAGGGATTATGCATGGGAAACATTCGCTTTCACTACTTGCAATTGCGAAATACGGGAGAATCCAGATGTGGATTCTCCCGTAACTAGGAAAAGGCGCGGCTGTCGACGCGCCCCATGCGCCGGCGATTCTACGGCATCTTTTCGCTGACAGAGATCTTGTAGAAGCCGCTCTTGCCCGTCTGCTTGATTACGCCAATGTACTTTTGCGTGCCGTCGGCCAGGAACGGTTTTCCGCTTTCGAGGGATTCGAGGCTCTCGCCCCAGGCGGCCTGGTAGTAAAGCCCTTCGTACATTGTCACCGGCAACGCGCCGAGCTCTTCGCCGGCTTCGGGCGTTGGCAGCTCGGCGATCTCGGTCGGATCAACCATCGCCGCGTTGCAGACAAGGCCGGAAGGATCGTCCTCCGCCTTGGTTTCTTCCGCCACCTCGTCCATGGGAATCGAAGGCGTAGCAAGCGTGACGACGGCGGAAGTCGGGTTTTCGGAATCGTTGTACGTGATGACATACGCTTCGCGCGCTATGGACCCGAAACTGAAGTCCGAATCGTCCAGCGTTTCGCCATCCTTCGCTGTGACGACATACCCCCCTTCCTCAAGTTCCTCTACAGTAGCCTTTTCTTCATCCACAATAACACTGCCGCCGTACGGCAACTGATAGTATTCAATGGCAATATCGGGGCTGCATCCCATGAAAACAGATCCTTCATAGCCGCGCCCGCGCAATGTCGACGGCATCGATACTGTCGCGAGACTCGTGCAGTCTGCAAAAGCACCCTCGCCTATTGCTTTGACCCCTGCCGGTATAGTCAACGATGTTATGCCGGAATTGCCGGCGAACGCTCCGCTTGAAATCTCCGCGACCAAATAGCTTGCTATGTATTCGGGGATGTCAAGCGCGCCTGAAATCTCGCAAGGCACAGCCTCATTGTTCGGCCGGGCATAGGCGGTTGCTCCCGTGACGGCAATTTTCCCGCTGGCAATCACCATGCGGGTATACTCCACAATGATTTCCGCCCACCGGGCATATAGAGATACCTCACCTGCACACATTGCCTTTGTCAACTTCGAGCGCTGTGTGATTCTCTCGCCACCCTCGGCGGAAGTATACCAACCGACAAAATACCAACCTGGACGGACCGGCTCGGGCAAAGGACCAAGCTCGGTATTTATGCGCGGCACCGCTATTGAATAGACGTCAAGAACGCCGCCGCAGGCATTCAACGGTATCTCGAAATCATCGTAGTATTTTACAATCAAGCTTTCCCCGCAACCTGCGAAGACTTCCGATTCATCGACATAAGCCTGCAATTCGTACGGAAGCTCAACCTTCTCGAGCAGGGAGCAACCGTGGAATGCGCCGGCGCTTATTCCCTCGAGCATGTAAATCGTATCGAGCACGCGCACGTTGCCCGCCATGCGAGGCGGACAAGCCACCACGGAAAATTCGCCGTATTCATCGGTAGAATACAGTAATCCGCCGGAAACGGCAAAATAAGCATTCCCAGATGCTACCGAAATGGTCTCAAGGGAAGATCCTTCAAACGTGTTCTTCGGATTTTCCTCTACGCAATTCCCGAGCATTTGCACCGAAGCAGGCAGCTCGATTGCAGCAAGGGATGTGCAATCGGCGAACAAATATCCCCCCATGTAATATACGCCCATACCCAAATCAACTCTTTCAAGAGCAGAGCATCCGTTGAAAGCATTGTCGTAGATGCGCAAATAATTATACGGGAAATCACGCGCATCGATCGAGACTCTTCTAAGGGATGTGCATTTATAAAATGCATATTCTCCAATGTCAACAGCACTTTCCCACATGTTAACGCCTGCGTCGAATCTCACGCTTTCTAACCTCTCGCACCGCTCGAAAGCGCCACCGCTTATATACTTGACGAACACGGGAAGCACGATTTCCCTTAAGGATGTACAATTGAAAAAGGCTCCAGGCCCTATTTCAAGCGTTTCTGTGCAATTATTATAACCGTCGATATCCTCCATCTCTCTCGGCTTGAAACCAATGCGAGAAAGACCGGAACAGCACGAGAAAGCTTCCTCGCCGATAGAGAGCAAATGCGGCGGCAAGTTGATTTCGGTCAGCGACTCGCACCAATAAAACGCTTTATATCCGATTGTCACCAGGCTATCCGGCAAATCCACCCTCTTGATTCCCGTGAAACCCGAGAACGCGCCGCTGCCGATTGCAGTCACGGCATGTCCATTGAGTTCTGCCGGTACAGCCAAAGCCCCGGCAATCTTCATCCCAGGACGATCCGTTATGCCTGCGCCTGTTATGACGGCATTTCCATCGCCATCGACATAGTAGTAGTACTCGACTGCAACCCAATGGGCATAAAGTGTAATGGGAAGATTGTCGATTGCGACAACCGATCCATCAAACAGTTCGCCGCCCTCTCGTTCGGTATACCAACCATCGAAAACATAACTCGGGCGCAATGGTTCTGGCAACGCCCCTGTAACCGGATCAGGGGTTGGCGCAATTCCGTAAAACTCTCCACCGTTCGCATCAAATGCCACAAGTGAGCTCCAACGCGCATAATAAGTGACGTCATTGACGATACCTGCATCCGGATCGAGCGGCTCGCCGCTCTCGGAGAACCAACCTTCGAATTCGTACAAGGGCCAGGTCGGCTCGGGGATTTTCCCGCTCAAAGAACCGACAACCGTCCCTTCTTCGCGAAGGCAAGTAATCCTAGGCTGCCCGTAAATAGCTCCTCCGTTTGCATCGAACGTAATACGGACAGGATGCTCAACGTATTGCTCTATCGCCATTGCGATGCAGGCTTCGGCGTCTATCATGCCATAACCGTAAGTGCAATTCCACAATCTTTCAGCCGGGCGGATTGCGGTATCGCGCATGACGGCAAAGATTTCATCGCGCGTCAAATCTGGCTTGACCTCGAGCATCAGCGCCGCTATGCCGGCGGCATGCGGGGCGGCCGCGCTCGTTCCGAAGAACCCGACTTCATAAAAACCGGGCGTTGCGCACAAGACGCCGTCGGCTGCGGTGAAATCGACCTTGTCGATCACCCTGCCGCCAGTCGACGAGAAGTCCTCCGGGGTTATAGGCGTGCCGTCCGGCTCGAAGAACATGCGCCTAGGGCCGTCGCTTGAAAACGGCTGCACCTTGTCATCGACGGAGAACGGGCGCGGCGAACGGTAATCCGTTTCAGAGCACGCTATAGCAATTGTATTCGAACAGGCGCTATGGCCGAATGCGGAGCCCGTAGAGCTTATTTCAAACGCTGCATCGCTGGAATTGATGCGCAAGTAGCGCGGCTCTGCGCCGAATTTTTTCAATACGGCGATTGCGCAACCGTTCGAGGCGCCGTCGGCACCTTCAATCGGATCGATATCGCCCTTCTGCTCTTTTATGCCCTGTGTGATGAAGCTGCAATTTCCGCGGTCGAGAATGAAGATGTCGTAATCGTTGGTCGATGCTCCCCAAGGATCCGCCCACTGCAAGTAGATTGACGCGTTCTCGACCTGGTCAGTGCTGTTTGTGATAATCAAGCCGATTACTGTGTTGAAACCGTCGGACGTCCCGAAATCGTGCATCGACTCGTACATATCGCCGCGGCCATGATCCGCCAGCAAACCCTGCAACCATTCCGGAATCGCAACAGGAACAAAGTCGCCCTCCCAGGTGCCGGACCTGCCGGACTCCTTGTTTCCGAAGTTGCCCGAAGCCGAGAAAACAATGCAACCGGCTGCAACAGCCTCGTTTATCGCCTGCGCAATCACGCCATCCTGGAAAGCCGGTTCGCCCGGATGTGTAACATCGTCCACTATCACTTTGCAGCCTGCATCGACAAGGGCGCGTATGCTTTCCGCCATTGCCGCCTGGTCGGGATAACCGGTTGCAAAATAAAGCTCGGCTTCGGGCGCAATATCGTGGACGATCTCGAGAAGCGCGGTTCCTTCGCTGTCCTTTCTGCCCTGGGTTTCCTCGAGCCCTTCGCCGCTCTTGCCTTCGATCACGGTCACGGCGGGCAACTCGCCCATGGCTTGAAGCTCGCCGATGTACTTGACGTTGTTTGAAATCACACCCACCTTGACGCCGCGACCCCTGTAATCGCCAAGGGCGGCGACCCTGTCCACCTTGTGGGAAAACACGCCCTCGCTGACTACGGGCTCGTGCGCCGGCGCTGGCCCTGACGCGGGCTCCGGCTCTGCGGCGCCACGGCCCGGCGCGAATGCAACCGCCGCCCCGAAGAGCATTGCCATGTACGATATTCTAATTGTTTTCATACGTATTACAGTACTTTCAAAGAGTTTTATTGTATGGTTCGACGTTTCAGAAGCAGTATTTACGCCGCTCCCGGTCGCCTAGCCGCAAGGATTTGCCTTAAATTTTATCATATCTCATGGCCTGTTGCAACTGTAAAGCTAGGAAAACTGGCGACATTGAAAATGGAGTCTACCCAAGAAACGGAAAAAATGATATAATATGCGGCTCATGGACAAGTTTCGCACAGCAATGGCGAAGGCCGCGGTACTGACCGAGGCGCTTCCCTACATAATCGACTTCAGGGACTCGATAGTCCTCGTGAAAATCGGCGGATCGGTGATGGAGATAGAAGAGAACCTCGACTCCATAATCGCCGATGTCACGTTCATGCGTTCCGTGGGCATGAAAGTCGTAATCGTACACGGAGGCGGCAAAGCGATTTCAAAGGCGTTGCGCACATCCGGACACGAGCCGCAATTCATCGGCGGGCTTCGCGTCACGGACGAGCCTACCATGGAAATAGTCCGTAGGACCTTGAACAACGTGGTCAACCCCGACCTGGTCAGGCGGCTCCTGGCGCGCGGCATAAACGCGCGGCCTATCCACGGCAACTGGGTGTTCGGCGCGAAGAAGATAACTGAGCCCGACCGCGGCTACGTGGGCACGATAGTTTCGGTGGACGCGAGGCCGGTGCGCGAAATGCTGGATGCCGGGATAATACCGGTGGTGACGCCGCTCGGCACGGGCGTGGAAGACCAGCATCTTTACAACATAAACGCGGACGTGGCGGCCGCCGCGCTCGCTAAAGAGCTGAAAGTGCGCAAGTTCGCGCTTGTCAGCGACATGCCGGGGCTTATGCGAGACCCGGCGGACGAAACCACACTTTTCTCGACTCTGCACATCTCGTCCGTCGACAAACTCAAGAAGGACGGCGTCGTTTCAGGAGGAATGCTGCCGAAGATCGATAGCTGCGTAGAGGCGATAAAGAGCGGTGTGAAGAAGGTCCACCTGGTGGACGGCAGAATGGCACACTCGCTGCTGCTTGAAATATTTACACGCGAAGGCGTAGGAACGGAGATAATAGAATGAGCAACAACACCCAAGAGACGCTGGACTTGTACGGCAAGTCCATGATGAACACTTACACGCCCAAAGCGGTGATCGCCAGCGGCAAAGGCGTTACCGTGAGAGATGCGGACGGTCTCATACTTTACGACTTCACAAGCGGCATCGGCATCCACAATGTTGGGCACTCCCATCCGAAAGTTGTCGAAGCCGTCCAGGAGCAGGCTGCGCAGCTGATGCACTGCAGCAATCTGTTCGCGAACGAACCCGCCACGAAGCTCGCCTCCAAGCTGGTGGAGCTCTCCGGGCTCGAAGGCAAGGTGTTCTTCTGCAACTCGGGCGCCGAGGCGAACGAAGCCGCAATCAAGCTCGCGCGCAAGTGGGGCAACGCGAACGGCGGCAGATACGAAATCGTCACCATGCGCCAGGGCTTCCACGGCCGCACGCTTGCCGCGCTCTCGGCGACAGGCCAGGGCTGGTGCCAGGAGGGCTACGACCCGCTTCCGGTCGGGTTCGCGTATGCGGAGTTCAACAATATCGAGTCCGTCAAGGCGGCGGTCAACGAAAGAACGGTTGCAATCATGCTCGAGGCCGTTCAGGGCGAAGGCGGCGTGACCCCGGCCACGGAGGAATTCATGCGCGGCATCCGCGCGCTCTGCGACGAAAAGAACCTGATCATGATTTGCGACGAAGTCCAGAGCGGAATGGGCCGCACCGGAACGTGGTTCGCGTGGCAGGGTTACGACGTCAAGCCGGACCTCTTCACGCTTGCAAAGTCCCTCGCAGGCGGTCTACCGATGGGCGCGCTCGTCTCGAATGCGAAGTTCGCGAACGTGTTCACGCCCGGCAGCCACGCCTCGACGTTCGGCGGCAATCCCGTTTCCGCCGCCGCCGCGCTTGCTGTGATCGACGTGATCAAGGAAGAGGGCCTGCTGCAGAAAGCCAGTGAACTCGGCGGGCTGCTCATGGAAGCGCTCAAGGCCGAAGTGGACAAGTACGACAACCTTCTCGAAGTGCGCGGCAAGGGCCTTATGATCGGCCTGGTCGTCGACGGCGAAGCCAAGCCGATCGTCGACGCTCTCCAGGATCAGGGACTTTTGGCTCTCACGGCCGGCCCGAACGTGGTTAGGTTCCTTCCTCCGCTCGTGCTCAAGGAGGACGACCTCGAAGAAGCCGTCGATATGATCAGCGACGCGCTCGACTGCCTGTTCGGCGGCGGAGAAGAATAACCGCAGGGCAATACTCGGGAACCAGAGCCGCAACGACCGCAAGGTTTGTTGCGGCTCGAGTTTTTATAAAATGAAACAAATAACAGGCGGAAATAATAAACGGCGATGCGCGGGCCGCGCCCGTTTCATTCGCCAAGGCGGGCGGCGCGTCTTGTCGCGATGGCGGCGGCGAGTATAAGCACGAAACCTATCACCGAATACAGATCGGGCACCTGGCCGAGGAAGAAGAAACCAAGCGCCGCCGCGAATACGATATTGGAATAATCGAACACCGCAATCTTAGAGGGGCTTGCGAACCTGTACGCCGCAGTGACGCCGAACTGCCCTATGGCCGCTCCGGCCCCGGCGCCACACATTATCAGCAGCTGCTGCCAGGTCATGGGCGTGAAGTTCGGCCCGACCATGAACGGCAGCGACGCGAGCGTCGAGAACGCAGAAAAGAACAGCACGATAAAAGCCCCTTCTACCTTGAGCACGCCGAGATTGCGCACGAGCGCATAGGCGAGCCCAGCGCAAAGTCCGCCGAACAGCCCGCAGGCCGCGGCGAACGTGCCGAACTCGCGCCAGCCAGGCTTGGCCACCAGCGCCGCACCGGCGAACGCAAGCAGCATGAAACCTGTCCGGCGCCACGTGGTCTTCTCCTTGAGGAGCAGCAGGGAAAAAAGGACGGTAAAGAACGGCGCGGTCTTGTTGAGGCACATCGCCTCGCCAATCGGTATGTGCGAAAGCGCGTAGAAGTTTGCGAAAATGCCGAGCGTGCCGAATATGGAGCGCAACAGCAGCGCCGACCACACGCGCCAACCGTCTTCGCGGTGCCAGCCCGCCTTGCATGCGCCGCGCCTGTGCGCCCTGACAAATATCGCCAAGGCTATCGCCACGGCCACGATGTTGCGGAAGAAAGACTTCTGGAAGCTGGAGACCGGAGCGCCGTAGTCGTCGCAAAGACGCACGAACAGACCCATCAGCGCGAACCCCGCCGCGCTTGCGAGTATGCAGAGTATTCCTTTGCGCGTCTGGTCCATCGAACACCGCCCTCCGTCAATTCTGGTGCTGCATGTCGCAGAGCTTGCGGTAGACTCCGTTTGCCGCATAGAGCGAATCGTGCGTGCCGCGCTCCACAATTTCGCCTTCCTGCATCACCAGTATCAAGTCGGCGTTCCTGATCGTGGAAAGACGGTGCGCTATCGCGAAGGTCGTACGGTCCTTCATAAGGTTGTCGATGGCATCCTGCACTAGGCGCTCTGTTACGGTGTCGAGCGCGCTGGTCGCTTCGTCTAGTATAAGCACGGGAGGATTCTTGAGTATCGCGCGGGCAATCGCCACGCGCTGGCGCTCGCCGCCGGAGAGCGCGAAGCCCTTCTCGCCGCATATGCGCCCGTAACCCTCAGGCTGCATCATGATGAAATCGTGGGC
>Ga0310786_10004121_pt1 | contig 20408 bp, 15 predicted proteins | sample AusTroGonzalo_MG_FD_203881 | JGI IMG/M metagenome (GOLD analysis project Ga0310786, IMG submission 203881) | Bovine rumen microbial communities from tropical cattle in Woodstock, Queensland, Australia - Gonzalo_03 (v2) (version 2) | ecosystem: Host-associated > Mammals > Digestive system >... | reverse complement strand
CGACGAGATAGACAGCAAGCAGACGGCCTATATCCGCAGCTTCATCAACAACAAATTCGAGAAGGCACTCATCAGCGCCAACTTCGACGACCCAGAGGTGGGCTACAAGGCTTACGTGGACACCACGTCGCTGCTGGACTGGTATCTATGCACAGAGATAAGCGCCAATATCGACGGATTCTACAGCACCTATTTCTATAAGGAGCAGGGCAACGACCACCTGTTTTGGGGACCGCTGTGGGACTATGACATTGCCTATAACAACGACTACCGCGTGCAGAACAACATGGGCCACAGCAGTTCGGTGAACAAGCTGATGGTGGATATTGCCTACACTGGCTCGAAGGCGTGGGTCATCCGCATGTGGAAAGACGACTGGTTTAAGAAGGCGGTATACAGACGATACCAGGAACTGCTGAACCAAGGTCTGGTGGACTATATGCACGCCAAGGTGGACAGCCTGAGCGAGCTGCTGCAGCAGTCGCAGGAACTGAACTACGAGAAATGGGGCATCAACCGCAGGATGTATCACGAGGTGGTACTCTACTCTTCCTACGACCAGTATGTCAGCGACCTGAAGCAGTTTATCACAGAACATTGCCAATACCTGACAGAGGCCTTCTTCAACAGGCTGCCTGATGAACCTATACCGCCCTTTGCACCTGAGAACTTCTACTACCACATAGTGAACGCCAAGACACAGAAGGCTGCCGACCTGGACGGCGACCTCGTGGTGCAAATGGTCAACAACAACGAAAAGGAGAGTCAGGACTGGGAGATACAAGCCATTGGCAGTCACTTCCGACTGCTGAACAGACTGACAGGCAAGGCGCTGAACGACCCCACAGAGGGTGAGGTTGGGCCTACCACCAATGTTGGCACGCAGCTGAACACCGTGGAGCCTGACGAGCACAGCGAGAGTCAGCAGTGGGACATCATTGCTCAGGGCAACGAGGGATACTTTAACCTGCTGAACGTCTATACACAGCATATCGTGAACCTGAACGGCGGCAGCAGCAACGACTATACCGCCCTGCTGAGCTATACCAACGACGAGAAGAATGCTACCAGCACCAACCGTCTGTGGTACCTCATCAAGAACGGCGAGCTGCCAGAGCCCGTTGACACCATACCCAACGATACCATCCCCAACGACACGATTCCTGTGGATACCATTCCCACAGACACAATTCCCAACGATACGATACCTGACGGCATAGAGCACTTCATGGAGCCCGCAGACTATGCGCTGGCCTACAACCCACAGACCAAGACGCTGCACTTCGGATCGGCAACACCTGAACTGCTGACATTCCCTGTGCGCATCTTCAACACCTCAGGCAGACTGGTGGGCATGTTCCGTGCTGATGAGCAATACTCGATGGAGACTTGTCCAAAGGGTGTATATATCGCCACATGGAACGTGGGAGGCAGGACGCGTAGCGTCAAATTCAAACGGTAAAACAAATAAAACTCTCGCCCATTTGTTTATATCGCAAAAAATTCGTAACTTTGCACCCGCTAAGAAAATAAGAAGAAAAATAAGGAGATGATTACAGTTACGAATCTGGCGATTCAATTTGGAAAAAAGGTTCTCTACAAGGATGTGAACCTGAAGTTTACGAGTGGAAACATTTATGGTATTATCGGTGCCAACGGTGCCGGTAAGTCTACCCTGCTCCGCGCCATCAGCGGCGAGCTGGAGCCTAACAAAGGAACAGTGGAGATGCTGCCTGGCGAGCGTATGAGCGTGCTGGAGCAGGACCACTTTAAATATGACGAATTCACGGTGATGAACACCGTGCTGATGGGTCACCAGCCCCTGTGGCAGAACATGAAGGAGCGCGAAGCCCTCTATGCCAAGGACGAGATGACTGAAGAAGACGGCGTGCGTGCTGCCGAACTGGAGATGGCCTTTGCAGAGATGAACGGCTGGGAGGCTGAGAGCGAGGCTGCACAGCTGCTGCAGAACCTGGGCATCAAGGAAGACCAGCACTACATGCAGATGTCGGACATCAGTAATAATGAAAAGGTACGCGTGATGCTGGCCAAGGCACTCTTCGGACACCCCGACAACCTGCTGCTGGACGAGCCCACCAACGACCTGGACCTCGACACCGTGCAGTGGCTGGAGGAGTATCTGAGCGGACTGGAGCAGTGCGTGCTGGTGGTGAGCCACGACCGTCACTTCCTCGACGCCGTATCAACCCAGACCGTGGATATCGACTTCGGCAAGGTGACGCTGTTCTCTGGTAACTACTCATTCTGGTACGAGTCTTCTCAGCTAGCTCTGCGTCAGGCTCAGAACCAGAAGATGAAGGCTGAGGAGAAGCGCAAGCAGCTGGAGGAATTTATCCGTCGCTTCTCGGCCAACGTAGCCAAGAGTAAGCAGACCACCTCACGTAAGAAGATGCTAGAGAAGCTGAATGTTGACGAGATCACACCCTCTACACGTAAATATCCTGGCATCATCTTCCAGATGGAGCGTGAGCCTGGCACACAGATTCTTGAGGTGGAGGGTCTGAAGGCAGTAGATGCTGACGGCACCGTACTGTTCGACAATGTGAGCTTCACCATCGAGAAAGGTCAGAAGACCGTGTTCCTCTCGCATAACCCCAAGGCCATGACGGCCCTCTTCGAGATTATCAACGGCAACCGCGAGGCACAGGCTGGCACCTATAAGTGGGGCGTCACCATCACCACAGCCTACCTGCCACTGGACAATACCGAGTTCTTCCAGAGCGAGATGAACCTGGTGGACTGGCTCAGTCAGTGGGGACCAGGCAACGAGGTGACGATGAAGTCGTTCCTGGGTCGTATGCTCTTCAAGGAGGAGGATGTGCTGAAACACGTCAACGTGCTCAGTGGTGGCGAGAAGATGCGTTGTATGATTGCCCGTATGCAGCTGAAGAATGCCAACTGCCTGATTCTCGACACACCTACCAACCACTTGGATCTGGAGTCTATTCAGGCTTTCAACAACAACCTGATTCAGTTTAAGGGTAATATCATCTTTGCTTCGCACGACCATGAGTTCATCAACACCGTGGCCGACCGCATCATCGAGCTGACGCCTAAAGGTACCATCGACAAGCTGATGAGCTATGATGACTATATCTACGACGAGGCCATCAAGGAGAAGAAGGCTGAGCTGTACGCTTAAAATGAAGAATGATTACACTGTGGCACAATATTTGCATCTATCACTGCAGTACTTTAAAACCACGTAATTATGACAGAAAAAGATATCAAGATTGAAGACGAAGAGACCCTGAACGAGGAAAACGCTCAGGAGACTGACAATACGGCAGATACTGAGGATGTAAAAAATCCTGAGGAAGAAGCCAGTAGTTCGGAGGAGTCAGCAGCAGCAGACATCGACCCGCTGGAGGCTGCCAAGGCTGAGATTGAGTCGCTGAAGACGCAGATGCTCTATAAGAACGCCGAGTTCGACAACTACCGCAAGCGTACGCTGAAAGAGCGTGCCGAGCTGATTCTGAACGGTGGCGAGAAGACCATCACCGCCCTGCTGCCCGTCATCGACGATATGGAGCGTGCCATTGCCAACGGCGAGAAGACTGACGATCCGCAGGTGCTGCGCGAGGGCATGCAGCTCATCTATCAGAAGCTGATGAAGGCACTCGAAGCACAAGGTGTCAGCAAGATCGAGACTGACAATGCCGACTTCGACACCAGCTTGCATGAAGCCGTAGCACTGGTGCCTGGTATGGGTGACGATAAGAAAGGCAAGGTCATTGACTGCATGGCTCCTGGCTATAAGTTGAACGACAAAGTAATTCGCTACGCCAAAGTAGCTGTAGGACAATAAAAGTGAAAGTTGAGAATTGAAAGTTGAAAGTTGACAATTAAATGGCACAACAGAAACGAGACTACTACGAGGTACTGGGACTAACCAAGACGGCCTCGGAAGATGACATCAAGAAGGCATACAGAAAGATTGCCATCAAATATCACCCTGACAGAAACCCTGGCGACAAAGAGGCTGAGGAGAAATTCAAGGAGGCCGCAGAGGCCTATAACGTGCTGCACGACCCACAGAAGCGTCAGCAGTACGACCAGTTTGGATTTGCAGGACCTACAGGCGGCGGATTCGGAGGCTTTGACGGCTTTGGTGCCCAGATGAACATGGACGACATCTTCTCGATGTTCGGCGATATCTTTGGAGGACACGGCTTTGGAGGCTTCGGAGGTGGTCGTTCATCACGTCCACAGCAACACAGAGGTAGTGACCTGAGACTGAAGGTGCGCCTCACCCTGCAAGAGATTAACACGGGTGTCACCAAGAAGTTCAAGGTGCGCAAGGATATTGCCTGCAGCCATTGTCACGGCACAGGTGCCGAGGATGGTAGCGGTCGCGAGAGTTGTCCTACGTGTCACGGCTCTGGTGTTATCACCCACACCACACAGAGCATCTTCGGCATGATGCAGACGCAGGGCGTATGTCCCACCTGTCATGGCGAAGGTCAGATTATCAAGAACAAATGTCACGAATGTGGCGGCACTGGCGTCACCAAAGGCGAGGAGGTTGTGGAAATCAACATCCCTGCTGGTGTGGCAGAAGGTATGGTAGTCAACGTACCTGGCAAAGGTAACGCAGGACATCATGGCGGCATAGCAGGAGACATTCAGGTTTATATCGAGGAGGAAGAGAACAACACCTTCGTTCGTGACGGTAACGACCTGATATACAATCTCTTGTTAGACTTCCCTACAGCAGCACTTGGAGGCGAGGTAGACATTCCCACTATCGACGGAAGGACGCTGAAGGTGAAGATTGACAGCGGCACACAACCTGGAAAGACGATGCGTCTGAGGGGCAAGGGCCTGCCCGCAGTACAGGGTTACGGCAGTGGTCATGGCGACCTGGTAGTGAACATCAGCGTGTATGTGCCCAAGACACTGTCGAGCGAAGAGAAGAAAGCCATCGAGGCCTTCAAGGACAGCGACAACTTCAAAGGCGACAAGCTGACAAAGGACAGCATCTTCCAGCGTTTTAAGAACTACTTTAGTTAATTAAGACTGAGAGGCGAGAACTTACAATAAAGGGGTTATGAATTATCAAGAGACCATAGATTATCTGTTTAGCAGGACAACCAGCTACGAGAATCAAGGGGCTACAGGCTACAAGGAAGGCCTGGACACCTCGTACAAGCTCGACGAGCATTTCGGACATCCGCATGAGAGTTTCCGCAGTATTCACGTTGCCGGCACCAACGGCAAAGGATCGGTGGCACACCTCATTGCTGCCGAACTGCAGGTAAGTGGCTATAAGGTAGGTCTCTACACCTCACCCCATCTGATTGATTTCCGCGAGCGGATACGCATCAACGGCACACCCATCGACGAAGATTATGTGGTAAAGTTCGTAGAAGAGGAAAAGGAGTTTTTCGAGCCCCTGAACCCTTCCTTCTTTGAGCTGACCACAGCGATGGCATTCAAATTCTTTAAGGAGAAGAATGTGGACATCGCCGTTATTGAGGTGGGTCTGGGAGGCAGACTGGACTGCACCAACATCATCACCCCGATTGTCAGTATCATCACGAATATCTCACTCGACCACACGCAACTGCTGGGCAGCAGTCTGGAGCAGATTGCCTTCGAGAAAGGCGGTATCATCAAGAAAAATGTGCCCGTCATCATTGGTGAGGCAAAACCCGAGACAAGAGCCGTGTTCAGCGCTCTAGCCAGCGAGATGCAGGCACCTATTTATTTTGCAGAGGACGAACAGGAGATTGTTTCGTCAGAATTGAAAGGTGAGTACATCCACTATAAAGCCGCACATTTAGGAGAGTTTGACTGTGAGTTGACTGGTGAATACCAGCCTCGCAACATGAATACGGTGGTGGTGGCCATGCACCGTTTGGTGGAGATGGGCTATCTGGCAGACTGCATCGATGAGAAAAACAATCACCTGATTGCAGAGGAGATGAGCAATGCCTTCAAGAACGTGACGAAGATTACAGGACTCATGGCACGATGGCAGACGGTCAGGGAGAACCCAAGGGTTATTTGCGACACAGGACACAACCCTGGCGCATGGGAATACCTGGGTAAGCAACTGGAGAGTCTAAACTGTCAGAAACTGCGCATCATTTTCGGCATCGTCGAGGATAAAGACATCTATGGTGTGATGGCTCTGCTGCCCAAGAATGCCACCTATTTCTTCACCAAGGGTTCTACCAAAAGAGCATTCCCAGAAACGTCATTAAAGATTTTTGGTGAACAATTTGGGCTGAAAGGCGAATGTTACCCCACAGTGATCGAAGCATACCAAGCTGCGATGCAAGGTGCTACTAGTGAAGACGTTATCTTCATTGGAGGCAGCACTTACATCGTCGCAGATTTTCTCAAAACACGTATTTAGGTGTTTTTAACACCAAATTTTTACCGATTTGTTTGCACAAGTCGGTATTTTTTTGTTACTTTGCAACAAGAATACTTTAACTAAAAACATATTAGTATGGCAAACGTAACAGAAAATGCGAATCTCTGTGGTCTGAAGCGCGAAGACTTCCAGACCACTATCAATGGTAAGAAAACCGATCTTTTCATCCTGCGCAACCGTAAAGGTTACGAAGTAGCAATCTCAAACTATGGCGGTGCTATCTGCGCCATCATGGTGCCCGACAAAGACGGCAAAGTAGGCAACGTGATTCAGGGACATGCCAACATTGAGCAGCTGATGAGCGGCAACGAGCCTTACCTGTCGACACTTATCGGTCGTTGGGGCAACCGTATATGCAAGGGTCAGTTTACACTGAACGGCAAGGACTATCAGGTGGCCATCAATAATGGTCCCAACCACCTGCACGGCGGTCTGAAGGGCTTCAACGCCAAGGTATGGGATGCCCGTCAGATGGGTCCCCGCTCGCTGGCTCTGCATCGTGTATCTTCTTATGGTGAAGAGGGTTACACTGGCGAGCTCGACGTCACTGTGGAGTTCACCTTCACTGACAACAACGAGCTGGTGCTGGAGTATCTGGCTACCACCAACAAGAAGACCATCGTGAACCTGACACATCACGCCTTCTTCTCTATTGCTGGCACCGCTGATCCCACACCTACGATTGACGACATCATCTGCGAAATCAACTCTGACTTCTATCTGCCCACCGACGACACCGCTATTCCTACTGGTGAGATCCTGAAGGTGGAAGGCACACCATTCGACTTCCGCAAGCCAAAGGCTATCGGCAAGGAGATTGATGCTGATAATGAGCAGATTAAGTTTGGTAACGGATACGACCACAACTATGTACTCAATAAGAAAGAGGAAGGCGAGCTGAGCTTCGCTGCCAAGCTGACAGACCCCAAGAGCGGACGCACACTGGAATGCTGGACCACAGAGCCTGGCATGCAGCTGTATACAGGTAACTACCTCAACGGCTACAAGGGCGCCAACGGATGCACATTCCCACGTCGTTCGGCCGTATGTCTTGAGACTCAGCACTTCCCCGACTCACCCAACCGTCCTTACTTCCCCAGCGTAGTATTGAATCCTGGTGAGCGCTACAAGCAGAAGACCATTTACAAGTTTGGCATCGCCAAATAAGTATTGAATATTGAGATTTGAGGTTTGAGATTTGTCAATAAGAACAGTCCGGGCCTCAAATCTCAACTCATAATAACTAAATCATAAAACAAAAGAAAAATGTCACAAAAACAAACTCCGAACTATCTGTTCCCATTGATTATTGTGTTCATCGTGTGCTTCCTCATCGGATTCATCACGACCATGAACAACTCGATGATTGCCTTCCTTTCTGAGGCTTTCAACCTGTCTGCCCAGCAAGGCCAGTATGTTAACACAGCATTCTATGGAGCCTATCTGCTGGCTATCCCATTTGCTATGTTGATGAGCAAGATTGGCTATAAAGGAACTTTGTTGCTGGGTCTTGCCGTTGCTGGCATTGGTTTCGTCATCAACTCATTTGGTATCAACTGGGCTATTGGTGCTGGAGCCAACGTTTACATCGTATTCCTGCTGTCTATGTGCATCGTAGCAATGGGTGTGGTGATGTTGCAGAATGTGGCCAATCCTTATGTAATGGTGCTTGGCAAACCTGAGTCTGGTGCTTTCCGCATGACACTGTCACAGGCTCTTAACTCAGTAGCCACCACTGTTGCACCTATTTTTATTACGACAGTCATCATTGCTGGTCAGGTTCCTACGCCTGATGCTGTTCCTGGACCGTTCTTGGGTCTTGGTATCTTCACTCTGATTATCTGCGGCATTCTGGTATTCCTGAAGTTGCCGAAGATTGACGAAGGCAAGCAGGCTGAAGAGGAAAGCGGAGAGAAGAAGGAGTACAAGTCAAGCGTCTTCAAGTATACACATGTATGGCTGGGTGCCCTCGCCATCTTTATGTATATGGGTGTAGAAATTGGTGTTCCCTCTATGCTCCCCTACCGTTTCTCACTGCTCTATCCCGACATGAATCCTGCTGAATGTGCCGCTCTGGCAACAAACTATCTGGCATTCTACTGGGGCGGCATGATGGTTGGACGTTTCATCGGTGCTGGTATCCTGACCAAGTTCGAGCCTCGTAAGTTGCTGACAGCTTGCTTGTGTCTCGGTGCAATCTGCATCGGCCTGTCGCTGATCTTTGCAACTTCGATGATTGGTATCTGGTTGATGCTGGCTGCTGGCCTGTTCCACTCTGTGATGTGGCCTCTCATCTTCAACCTCGGCCTACAGGAGCTTGGTCCTCACACCAAGGCTGCTTCTGGCGTCATCAACACAGGTGTGATTGGCGGTGCTCTGCTGATGCCTGTGATGGGTGCCATCGTTGATGCCGCAGGTGTAATCGTTGCCCTTTGCGCCATGTTCGTGTTCTACGCCTACATCATCTGGTTCTGCAACTGGGGCAGCAAGATTGGCATCAACGTCAAGTAAGACATATTACCTATTACTAATAATAACAAACAAAAAACACTATTGAATTATGATGGACATTGAATTTGTAAGAAGTCGCTTCATCAAGCATTTCGACGGAAAGACAGGAAATGTGTATGCATCTCCTGGTCGTATTAACCTGATTGGTGAGCACACCGACTATAACGGCGGATTTGTATTCCCAGGAGCAGTAGACAAAGGTATTATCGCCGAGATGCGTATCAACGATACAGAAGACACTGTGATGGCATACGCTATCGACCTGAAAGACCGCGTGGACTTCAAGTTGAGCGACCCTGATGGTCCTAAGGCTTCTTGGGCCCGCTATATCTATGGTATCTCTTTGGAGATGAAGAAGTTGGGCGTTCCCGTAAAGGGCTTTAACATTGCCTTCGCTGGCGATGTGCCCCTTGGCGCTGGTATGTCGTCAAGTGCTGCTATGGAGAGCTGTTTCGCCTGTGGTCTGAACGACCTCTTCGGCGACAACAAGGTGTCTCAGTGGGATATGGTGCTGGCTGGTCAGGCTACAGAGCACAACTACTGCGGCGTGAACTGCGGTATCATGGACCAGTTTGCTTCTGTATTCGGCAAGGCAGGCTGTCTGATGCGTCTGGACTGCCGCAGCCGCGAGTTCGAGTACTTCCCATTCAAGCCCGATGGCTACCGTCTGGTATTGCTCGACTCAGTAGTTAAGCACCAGTTGGCTGGCTCACCCTACAACGATCGTCGTAACTCTTGCGAGAACGTGGTGAAGCACATCCAGGCCAAGCACCCCGAGGGCAAATTCGAGACCCTGCGTGACTGCACATGGGAACAACTGGAGGAAGTGAAGGCCGAGGTAGGCGAAGAGGACTACAAGCGCGCTAAGTTCGTGCTGGGCGAGAAGGACCGCGTACTAGCTGTCTGCGATGCTCTGAACGAAGGCGACTACGAGAAGGTGGGCGAGATGATGTACAAGACTCACGAGGGTCTGTCAAAGGACTACGAGGTGTCTTGCGAGGAGCTCGACTTCCTGAACGACATTGCCAAGGAGTGTGGCGTTACTGGTTCTCGTATCATGGGTGGCGGCTTCGGCGGCTGCACCATCAACCTGGTTCGCAACGATCTCTACAAGCAGTTCATCGAGACTGCCAAGCAGAAGTTCAACGCTAAGTACGGGCATGAGCCAAAGGTCTATGACGTAGTCATCGGCGACGGTTCACGCAGACTTTGCTAATATTAAAGAGCCCCCTGAAAAAGTTCAGGGGGCTTAAATTTTACTCTTATGTTTCAAATAGACCGTTCATACATCGACCGCATATCACTCGAATCCATTCAGGGACATATCTGGGACATTCGCACAGACCACAAAGACGACCCTACCCTGCCCAAGATTCAGAACTATAACATCAAAGAAGAAGACTTTGAAGCCTATCTGGAGAAGAAGCAGAAATTCGAAGACTTCAAAGACTCCTGGCGTCGCTATCGCTACATGATTCTGGGTCTGGCATTCGTCGTTCCTGTAGCGCTGTTCAGTCTGCTGGTAAAAGACTCCAACATGGCTGTCTACGCCTATGCCACAGGATTCCTGCTGTGTATGCTCATCTACCTTGTGTACCTTCTATTGGAAGCCATCAAAGCTAAACCGTTTCGTAATAATCCTTACGAAACATTCATCAAGGCGCTGCTTTCCTGGGAAGCAGCCCAACGCGAATAACGTATCCTGAGTTCTCTTCATTCCCGCATGCGATACCTCTGGATACTGATAGCCTCGATGTTCCCGCTTTTAGGATATGGTGACGCCCTTAGTCAACGCCGCCAACTCATCATGGGCGAACTGGAGTACTATCTACAAAGGCATAATGTGGTGGATGAAGGGTTTGATATGGTGGCACGTTTTGCCAAAGAAGGCGACTCTACCCTGACAGCCTATATGCCTCATGGCAACCTGGTGTTGACTAACGCCTTTGCCATATTGAAACGCAAACGTGAAGGGAAGCAGGTTCTTAAAGACCACAACGGCCGCATCATCATTGGCACATTCCGTAACGACACACTAGTCAGCGGCATCCGCATCGATCCTCAGGGTACCTACGCAGGACAGTTCAATCGTCATTTAGAAGCCTGCGGACACGGTTCCTACCAGAAAGCCGACGGAACCTATTATGAGGGACATTGGGAGGAAGACCGTCAGCACGGATTCGGCTTCTGCGTATCGACAACGAACCTGAGAGCCGGACAATGGAAACGAGGACGTTTCCTGGGCGAACGGATGCAATACACCACTGAACGTATCTATGGCATCGACATCTCACGCTATCAGCACGAGAAAGGCCGCAAGCGTTTCAATATCAACTGGAAGCAGCTGCGTATCACCCATTTGGGACGACGCATCAGCGAGCAACGCATCAATGGTGAGGTGGACTATCCCGTGTCGTTCGTCTATATCAAATCGACAGAAGGCATCTCCATCAACAACCGCTATTTCGATGCCGACTATTTGAGTTGTCACAAATTAGGCATCCCTGTTGGTGCCTATCATTTCTTTTCCACTCGACAAGACCCGTCATCGCAAGCCAGTCACTTCCTGAAGCACACCAGCTTCAGAAAAGGCGACCTGCCGCCGATGCTCGACATAGAACCCAGCGATGCCCTCATCGAACAGATGGGTGGTGCCGAGGTGCTGTTCAAGAATATCCGTATCTGGCTGAAAAACGTAGAACGAGCCACTGGAGCCCGTCCCCTACTCTACGTCAACCAGCGCTTCGTCAACACCTATCTCGACAAAGCCCCTGACCTGAAGCGCGACTATCACTTTTGGATAGCCCGTTATGGCGAGTATAAGCCTGACATCCACCTGGACCTGTGGCAACTCAGTTCAGACGGTGTGGTGCGAGGCATGCAGGGTACTGTAGACCTGAACGTGTTCAACGGCTATCAGGGACAATGGGAAGAATTCCTACGCGAACAAACGATAAAGTAACTACCACAGATATGAGTGAAACAAAAATCATCAACGACCCCGTATTCGGATTCATCAAGATACCCCGCGGACTGCTTTACGACATTGTGCGCCATCCGCTGTTTCAGCGTCTCAACCGCATTAACCAGTTAGGATTGGCATCAGTGGTCTATCCAGGAGCCCGACACACGCGCTTCCAGCATTCGTTGGGCGCCTTCCATCTGATGAGCGAAGCCATCCTCTCTCTGCAGCAGAAGGGACAGTTTATCTTCGACTCCGAGGCCGAAGCCGTAGAGGCCGCCATCCTTATGCACGATATTGGTCACGGTCCGTTCTCTCATGTACTTGAAAACACGCTGATTTCAGGCATCTCCCACGAAGACATCTCGCTGTTGATGATGGAACAGATCAACCACGATCTAGGCGGACGTCTTAACTTAGCCATCTCCATCTTCAAGGACGAGTATCCCAAGCGTTTCCTCCATCAGCTCATATCCAGCCAGTTGGATATGGATCGTTTGGATTATCTGCGTCGTGATTCGTTCTTCACAGGCGTCACAGAAGGAAACATCGGCTCTGCACGTATCATCAAGATGCTCAATGTTGTTGACGATCGACTGGTTGTTGAACAAAAGGGAATTTACTCTTTGGAGAACTATCTGACTACCAGACGGTTAATGTATTGGCAGGTGTATCTTCACAAGACTGCTGTAGGCTATGAGAAAGTATTGGTCAACATGCTCACTAGAGCTAAGGATTTGGTGAAAAAGTGGAAAGAGGAGAGAGGAAAATGGAAAGAGGAAAATGGAGAGAGGAACGAGAATAGTCCAATCACTAATCATGTGTCGCCCGCTTTGGCCTACTTCCTTGAGAACGATGTCGACGCCCGCTGGTTCTCCGAGCACCCCGAAGCTCTGCAGATGTATGAAGAGCTCGACGACTCCGACATCTGGAGTGCTATGAAAGGCTGGAAGCACTCCAACGACAAAATACTCTCCACGCTGGCCACCGACATGCTCGACCGTAAGATATTCAAGGTAGAGGTGCACGAAGAGCCCATCACCAACGAACGTATCGATGCTTTGCAGACAGAGATAGCTCAGAAAATGGGTATCGACAAGCAGGATGCCCACTATCTGATGAGTGTCAATCCCATCCAAAAAGATATGTATTCCATCGATGATGACTCTATCGACATTTTGTACAAGGATGGTACCATAAAAGACATCTCAGAAGCCTCTGAGATACTGAATGTGGCGTTACTTTCTAAAAAAATACGAAAATATTACCTTTGTTATCAGCGTTTTCAATAAAATTTGTTATCTTTGCACCCTACAAAGCAAAACTGAATCATTTATATGGAGTTTACAGCTAAACAAATTGCCGAATTCATCAACGGCCGAGTGGAAGGAGACGAGAACGCCGCCATCCACACCTTTGCAAAAATAGAAGAGGGACAGCCTGGTGCTATCTCGTTTCTGTCAAACCCCAAATACACACACTTTCTATACGAAACGAAGTCTACCATTGTTCTGATAAATGAAGACTTGGAGTTGGAACAGAAAGTCTCAGCCACTCTCATTCGCGTAAAGAACGCCTATGAGTCTGTGGCTAAGCTGCTACAGCTCTATGAATCCATGAAGCCCAAGAAGACTGGCATCGACCCACTGGCCTCAGTATCACCAAAAGCTACCATTGGTCAGGATGTCTATATCGGAGCCTTTGCCGTAATCGGCGATGGTGCCGTCATTGGCGATGGCACTCAGGTTTATCCCCACGTGGTTATCGGCGATGGCGTTAAGATGGGCGCCAAATGTCTCATCTATCCCAACGTCACCATCTATCAGGGCTGCCGTTTGGGAAACAATGTTACCATTCACGCTGGTTCGGTGATAGGTGCCGATGGTTTCGGATTCGCTCCTAATGTGGATGGCTACGATAAGATTCCACAGATTGGCATCGTGATTATAGAGGATAACGTGGAAATTGGTGCCAACACTTGTGTTGACCGTTCTACGATGGGTGCCACGGTGATCCACAAGGGTGTGAAACTCGACAACCTCGTTCAGGTAGCCCACAACGTGGAAATTGGTGAAAACACGGTGATGTCTGCTCAGGTAGGCATCGCAGGTTCCACAAAGGTTGGTTCATGGTGTATGTTTGGTGGTCAGGTTGGTGTGGCAGGCCACATTACCATTGGTGACCACGTCAACCTGGGTGCCCAGTCAGGTGCACCTGGTAGCATCAAGCCTAACCAGACGCTCATCGGCACACCTCCTATGGAGCCTACGCCCTATTTCAAGTCACAGGCCATCTTCCGTCGTCTGCCTGACATGTATAAGGAGCTGAGCGCCCTGAGAAAAGAACTAGAAGAATTAAAAGCAAACAAATAATCAAGTATGAAACAAAAGACTCTGAAAGGCAGCTTCTCGCTTTGCGGCAAGGGCTTGCACACTGGATTAAGCCTCACAGTGACGTTTAATCCTGCCCCAGAGAATCATGGTTATAAGATTCAGCGCATCGACCTTGAAGGTATGCCCATCATCGACGGTGTGGCTGAAAACGTAATAGACACACAGCGCGGCACCGTGCTGGGCAAAGGCGATGTTCGCGTATCAACCGTTGAGCACGCCCTCTCGGCTCTCTACGCCCTGGGTGTTGACAACTGTCTTATTCAGGTAAACGGCCCAGAGTTCCCCATCCTCGACGGCTCTGCCATCCAGTATGTTGAGAAGATTCAGGAGATTGGCATTGAAGAGCAGAACGCCCCCAAGGACTGGTACGTCATTCGCAAGAAGATTGAGGTGAAGGACGAGGAGACTGGTTCTTGCATCACCATTCTGCCCGACGATCAGATGTCGCTCACCACGATGTGCTCGTTCGAGTCGAAGTTCATCAACAGCCAGTTTGCCACCATCGACGACGTAACGAAATACGCCACCGAGATTGCAGCAGCCCGCACCTTCGTTTTCGTGCGCGATATTGAACCCCTGCTTCAGGCCAACCTGATTAAGGGAGGCGACCTGGACAACGCTATCGTTATCTATGAGCGTCAGACCACTCAGGAGCGCCTCGACACGCTGGCCGACATGCTTCATGTGGAGCATCGCGATGCCACCGACTTAGGTTATATCCAGCACAAGCCCCTGCAATGGGAGAACGAGTGCACACGCCACAAGCTGCTCGACGTCATCGGCGATATGGCCCTCATCGGCAAGCCCATCAAGGGTCGCATCATTGCCACCCGTCCAGGCCACACTATTAATAATAAGTTCGCACGCGAGATTCGTAAGGAGATTCGCAAGCACGAGATCCAGGCACCTGCCTACGATCCCAACGAGGAGCCCATCATGGACGTGAACCGTATCCGTGAACTGCTGCCCCACCGCTATCCCATGCAGCTGGTCGATAAGGTCATCGAGATCGGTCCTAACAGCATCGTAGGAATCAAGAATATCACAGCCAACGAGCCCTTCTTCACCGGTCACTTCCCACAGGAGCCCGTGATGCCTGGTGTTCTTCAGGTCGAGGCCATGGCACAATGTGGCGGTCTGCTGGTGCTCAACAGTGTGGAGGAGCCAGAACGTTGGTCAACATATTTCATGAAGATTGACGGTGTGAAGTTCCGTCAGAAGGTAGTTCCCGGCGACACCCTTATCTTCAAGGTCGAGCTGCTCGGTCCTGTGCGTCACGGCATCTCTAGCATGCATGGCTATGTATTCGTTGGCGACCACGTGGTATCTGAGGCCACCTTCACCGCACAAATCGTAAAGAACAAATAATTGCTTATGAATCAAATACATCCATTAGCTGTCGTCGATCCAGAAGCCAAGTTAGGCGACAACAACATTATTGGCCCATTCTGCGTGATTAACAAAGACGTGGTCATTGGCGACAACAACAAATTCCTCAACAACGTGACCATACATGATGGTGCACGCATCGGCTCTAACAATGAGTTCTTCCCAGGTGCAAGCATTGCCACCAAGCCTCAGGACCTGAAGTTCCAGGGCGAGATTACTACCGCAGAGATTGGCGACAACAACAGCATCCGTGAGAATGTGACAATCAGTCGTGGCACAGCATCAAAGGGAAAGACTGTTGTTGGCAACGGCAACCTGCTTATGGAGAATATGCATGTAGCTCACGACTGTGTCATCGGCAACGGTTGTATCATCGGTAATTCTACCAAGTTTGCTGGAGAAGTAGTGGTTCACGACTTTGCTATCATCTCTGCCGAGGTGCTCGTTCACCAGTTCAACAACATCGGCGGATATGTCATGATTCAGGGTGGCACTCGCACCAGTCAGGATGTCCCGCCTTATGCAATGGCAGGTAAAGAGCCTATCCACTTTGCAGGCATCAACCTTATCGGTCTGCGCCGTCGCGGTTTCTCTAACGAGACCATCGAGAAGATTCACGATGCCTATCGCATCATCTATGCCCGTGGCATTCTGAAGGACGGCATCGCCGAGGCTCGCGCAAAATACCCCGACTGCAAAGAGGTAGAGTATATCTGCTCATTCTTTGAGAACTCAAAGCGTGGCGTCATTCGTTGAATAAAACGCTGATAGTCATCACAGGCCCTACGGCCGTGGGTAAAACGGAGTTGTGTCTGGACATTGCCAAAGAGCTTGGCATTCCCATTATCAATGCCGACTCCCGTCAGATTTACCGTGAGCTTAAAATAGGAACAGCCGCACCCACCGAAGCGCAACTTCGGAAGGTGCGGCATTATTTTGTAGGCACTCTCAGCCTCACGGACTACTACAGCGCATCGATGTATGAAGAGCAAGTGATGCAGCTGTTGCCCGAACTTTTCCAATCATCCGAATATGCCCTACTCACTGGCGGCTCTATGATGTATATTGACGCTGTGTGCAACGGCATCGATGATATCCCCACCGTTGACGACCACACTCGCAACACCCTGAAACAGCGGCTGGCCAACGAGGGACTCGAAGCGCTGTGCGAACAACTGCACCAGTTGGACCCCGAGCATTGGGAAATAGTGGACAAGAAAAATCCCCGCCGCGTGGTTCATGCGCTGGAAATTTGTCTGATGACAGGCCGCACCTACACTTCGTTTCGCACCAACGCCCACAAGGAGCGCCCATTCCGCATTATCAAGATTGGACTGAATCGCGAGCGCGACGTCATTTACGACCGCATCAACCAACGTGTGGATCAGATGATGTACGACGGTCTGCTTGACGAGGCTCGCAGTCTCTATCATCTACGCCATCTCAACGCCCTCAACACTGTGGGCTATAAAGAGATGTTTACCCATCTCGACGGCACATGGACACTCGACGAAGCCATTGAGCGCCTCAAAGGCAACACGCGCCGCTATGCTCGAAAACAGCTCACCTGGTTCAAACGTGACCCACAGATGCAATGGTTCTCGCCCGACGAAAAACAATCGATTCTTTATCAAATCACCAAACAATGAAATACATCAAACAGATTATAGGTATGACCTGGAAGGGTCTTAAGACAATCATCAGTTGGTACGTCCATCTCTTCAAAGGCCGTCCCTGGTATGTTAAGATTCTCTCTGGCGTCGTCTCGCTTATCGTGGCGATACTGCTCTATCTCGGTGCCGTCGATATCAATTTCTTCGGTCTCTTCGGCAAGTCGCCCAGCATGAGCACTATCCTCAATACGCGCCCTGCTCAGGCTTCTGAGATTTATAGTGCAGATAGCATCATGATTGGAAAGTTCTTCAGCGAGAACCGCACACCTGTAAAGTACGAGGATGTGAACCCCATTTTCTGGACAGCTCTCATCGACACCGAGGACGAGCGTTTCTACCATCACTATGGTGTGGACTTCCAAGCCTTTGGTGCTGCGTTGAAAGACTATGTGGTGCATGGAGATGCCCGTGGTGCTTCGACTATCACGCAGCAGCTGGCCAAGAACCTCTTTCGTGTGCGTACCGAATATTCTACAGGACTGTTGGGAAACATCCCTGGCATCAAGATGCTCATTATGAAGACCAAGGAATGGATTACCGCCACCAAGCTCGAGATGAACTTCAGCAAGGAGGAAATCCTTACTATGTATGCCAACACGGTGGACTTCGGCTCCAACTCGTTCGGTATCAAAACAGCCTGCAAGACCTATTTCGGCACTACACCCCAACAGCTCACCACCGATCAGGCCGCTATCCTCGTGGGAATGCTTAAAGCCACCACTTATTACAACCCACGCCTCAACCCTGAAAACAGCCTCAACCGCCGCAATGTGGTATTGGGCAATCTGCTTAGCCATAACCACATTTCTCAGGCTGAATACGACTCGCTCTCGGTACTGCCCATCACCCTCGACTATAGCGTAGAAAACGCCTACGATGGCCAAGCCACCTATTTCCGCGAGGCCCTGAAAGACTATCTCAGCGACTGGTGCCACGAAAATGGTTACGATCTCTATACTGACGGTCTGAAGATTTACACAACACTTGACACTCGCATGCAGAAATATGCCGAGCAGGCCGCGTGGGAAAATATGGAGCAGCTACAGAAGAAATTCAACACCCATTGGGGCAACATGAATCCATGGCGCGACGAGCATTATCAGGAGATTCCAAACTTCATCGAGAATATTGCCAAGCGACAGTCTGTCTATAAGTATCTGGATAAGAAGTTCGAAGGTAACCAAGACTCCATCAACTATTATCTCAACCTGCCCCACCCTGTCAAGCTGTTCAGCTACGACGGCATCTACGAGACAGAGATGTCAACCCTTGACTCCATCCGTTATATGGAGCACTTCATGCATTGCGGTCTGGTGGCCATCGAGCCTAAGACGGGTTATGTGAAAGCCTGGGTGGGCGACCTCGACTTCGACACTTGGAAATACGACAAAGTGACCGCCATGCGCCAGCCAGGCTCCACCTTCAAACTCTTTGTCTATACCGAAGCCATGAACCAAGGTCTCACACCATGCGACCGCCGCATGGATGCCTTCTTCAGCATGAAAGTGTGGGACGAGGAGAAGCAGAAAGAGGTGCTGTGGGCACCATCTAACGCCAACGGCTATTTCTACGACAGCAACGTCACCCTTAAGTCAGCCTTTGCCCAGAGTCTTAACTCGGTGGCTGTGCGCATTGGACAGGAAGTGGGAATCAACCGCATCATCAGGACTGCCCATAAAATGGGCATCAAGAGTCCACTTAACGATGCCCCCTCATTGGCTCTCGGTGCCAGCGATGTTAACCTGTTGGAACTTGTCAACTCCTATGCCACCGTCGTCAACGATGGCCACAGCCACGAGGCTATTCTCGTGACCCGCATCCTCGACCGCGATGGTAACGAGATATATAACGCTCCGACAGAACAACAGGAAGAAGCCATCCCCTATCGCTCTGCCGTACTCATGCAGCAGATGCTCATGGCTGGTATGCGCGAACCAGGCGGCACTAGCATGAATATGTGGCGCTATGTGCGCAACTTTGCCGACACCGACTTCGGTGGCAAGACTGGCACATCGAACAATCATTCTGACGCTTGGTTCGTGGGAGTCAGTCCCAACCTAGTATGTGGCGCCTGGGTGGGCGGTGAGTATCGCGCCATCCATTTCCGTACTGGCGAGCTAGGCCAAGGAAGCCGCACCGCCCTTCCTATTTGCGGACAATTTTTCGAGTCGGTATTGAGCGACAAGCAATTCCTTCACTATCGTGGCAAATTTGCCAACCCGAAGGATGCCTCCGTCTCTGTTACCGATTATCAATGTACTGGTTTCTATTATAACCCCAATGACAGTCTCAGCATTAACAATGCCGACAGCATTGATGGTGGTAGCAACGAGTCGACTGTAGTAGATAGTACGACGCCTACAGACGAGTCAACAGCATCAGAAGAATAGGATCGTTGGTAAAGGTAAAAAACTCAAAAAACGTGCATATTTTCCGATTATTTGTGTAGAGTAGACATAAATCAAGAAATTGTGTACCCACACAGCATTTTTTTCAAAAAAAACATTAAGAAAAGTTTGCATAGTTCAAAAAGAATGCCTACCTTTGCCAACGTTATCCTGAAAACAATCTTTTTACCTTAAAAGAACTAATACCTATTGAAGATAGAAGCGATTGGCTGTGAAGCCCGTCGCTTTTGCTTTTATATGGTTTTATGACGGTCTCAAAAAGTTTTATTTCAATTATGATGGGAATTTAAATAATTTTTATTATTTTTGCAGCAGAAACCTAATATAACAATTATTTAAAACCTAGAGACATGAAACAATTCCTACTTTTCAGACTACCAACAGTCTTTCTTATGATGTTGTTCACATGGCCCAGCCTTCTGGCTCAAAAGGCCGAAACGCCCGCTCTCACTATTACCGTCAACGGAAAGGTGGTGGAACGCAAGGTGGCATCTATGACTCTTGTCAATTACTACAACGATGGCATTCGCTATTCATCCTCCGCTCCTCGTGTGGCTTTGACTTATGAAACCGACTCAGCCAGTTCCGAAGAGCCTATCGACTATATTCATCCCTATGTCTGCCGTGTGTTCTTTGGCGATGCCATCACCAACGTCAACGACCTTC